>Ga0210009_1000113_pt1 | contig 102783 bp, 85 predicted proteins | sample CryGeyCG2114_065_FD_185457 | JGI IMG/M metagenome (GOLD analysis project Ga0210009, IMG submission 185457) | Groundwater microbial communities from aquifer - Crystal Geyser CG12_big_fil_rev_8/21/14_0.65 (SPAdes) (version 2) | ecosystem: Environmental > Aquatic > Deep subsurface > Groundwater ...
GCAGATCAGGATGTGCGCCCAGTCTTCTTACAAATTCAACATCACTCATTAATGGTTCAGTCATGTCTGGGCTCCTTTGCTGCATGGATGGGGCGAGAATAACTCCACATCAGTTTGAATCACACCCGGCTACGATCAGCTTTGCAGGTTCACTCAACAATGGTGGTAGCGTAGTCACCGGCTATACGGTGACGTCAACCCCGGCGGGTGGTGTTGACAGCCAAGCAGGCACCACCGCGTTGACCCATACCGTCACCGGCTTGACCAACGGCACGCCTTACACCTTTACCGTGGTGGCAACCAATGGCGCGGGCGACAGCGCCGCATCGACCGCGTCCAATAGCGTCACGCCGGTGCAAGGCAGCCAGTTAATCAGCTTTGGTTCTGCCCCCGTGATGGCCGTTGGCGGCGCCGGCACAGTGTCGGCAACCGGTGGCGCATCGGGCAACGCAGTCACTTTCACCAGCACCACCCCGACGATCTGCACCGTGTCGGGAACCAACGGCAGCACGGTAACCGCCCTGGCCGCCGCTGGCACTTGCACCATTGCCGCCAACCAGGCCGGTAACGCCAACTACAACGCTGCCCCGCAAGCCACGCAAACCATCACCATTGCGCAAACCGGTATCGCCCTGTTGCCGGGCTGGAACCTGCTGGGCAATGCCAGTGACCAACCCGTGGCCGTCGATGCGGTGTTTGCCGACAAAGCCATCGTCAACACGGTCTGGAAGTGGGATGCCACTGCGATGGGCTGGCAGTTTTTTACCCCCACGCTATCAGCGGCGGCACTGCAAACCTATGCGACCGGCAAAAACTACGCTGTGCTCAGCGCCATCAACCCCGGTGAAGGCTTCTGGGTGAACGTCAGTGCCAAAGCCAAAACGATCGTGCCTGCGTTTTCTGGTGCGCCGTTTTACCTGGGGGCCAGCCAGTTGGTGACCGGCTGGAACCTGATGGCCAGCGCTGACGAAAAGACACCATCGCAGCTCAATGCGGGGTTAAGCAGCAGTCTTGTCGCAGCCAACAAGTCAATCAGTACGCTTTGGAGTTGGAACGCAGCAAGTTCAGCCTGGCAGTTTTACGCGCCCACACTTGAAGCCAATGGGCAGCTTGCCAGTTATATCGCAGGGAAGGGCTATTTGCCATTTACCAGCGCACTGGCCGCTATAGATGGCTTTTGGGTCAACATCAGTACAACCACCCCAAGCACACCTGCGTTAGTGGGTGCAGAGGGCGTGTATGCCGGTACCTTGACGGGTGCGGTGAGCAGCGCGTTTCAGATGCTGATACTTGAAAATGGCGAGTATTGGTCTATGTATGGCACACAGTCCACCTCGGTGTTTTACGTGCGCGGTGTTGCTCAAGGTGCAGGTGTGGCAAATAGCGGTAGCTTCACTTCTGCCAACTTGAAAGACTTTGGCTATGCACCGGCATTGGCCGGCACCGTGAATGCCACCTACAACAGTACCGCAAAAACCGTCAGTGGAACTATTTCCAGCGCGGGCGGTTCGCTTAGTTTTTCCGGTGGTCCTATCGCTGGCTCACTGTATGACTACAACAAGCCTGCAGCACTGTCCACCATTGCAGGTGCTTGGTCGGCTTCTGGATTGGGTGGCGAAACGATTGCCGTGAACATCTTGTCGAACGGCACTTTTGCGGCGACCTCAAGTTTGGGGTGTCATTTCAGTGGCGCGTTTGCACCGCGTGCATCGGGTAAAAATGTGTTCAACGTGACTCTGAAGTTCGGCTCATCGCCTTGCGCGCTGCCAGGGGTTTCCGGGTCAGGCATGGCGATTGCCTCACCATTGGCGAATGGCAAAACGCAATTGCTGGTTGCTGCCATCGACGGAACACGCAATTACGGGACGGCTGTTTTCGGTACAAGGTAGTGCTACTTCCAGGGCCAGGGCGGCACGGCCCTGTTGGACTACACCGCTGGCAAGGGCTAGCTGGACTTTGCCGCAAACAACAAGCTGCTGGGCGCAGGCATGGGGTTTTGGGTGAATAAGCCGTAGCAGTAGTTTTGTTCTCATTATTGCTACAATTGAAGCATTTTTAAGAACATGACATCTATCGCCCACTTTCTTCTTGGTCAAACGCGTTCTGGCGTGCTGAGTGCCTTGTTCCTGCACCCTGAAAAGTCTTTGCATGTGCGTGCCTTGGCGCGTGTAACCGGGGCATCGCCGGGCTCCTTGCATAGGGAGTTGGCTGCTTTGTACGATCTGGGGTTATTGGTGCGCCAAGAAGTGGGGCGGCAGGTGCATTACCAAGCCAATGTGCAGTGCCCGGTTTTTGCCGAACTGGCAGGTTTGTTGCGCAAAACGGCGGGCGTTGCTGACGTGTTGCGTGACGCATTGCTGCCCTTGGGTGAACGGGTGACGCTGGCTTTCGTTTACGGATCAGTGGCCAGTAGCACCGAGCGTGTTGGCAGTGATGTGGATGTGATGGTCCTGGGCCAGGCAGGTTTTGCAGATATGGCCCTGGCGTTTGCCAGCGTGCAAAATGTGCTGGGGCGCGAAGTTAACCCAACGCCCATGTCAGTTCAGGACTTTGTGCGTAAATATGATGAGGGTGACGGTTTTGCCTGTAACGTGGCCGTTAACCCAAAAATCTGGTTGATTGGAAGTGACGATGACTTTGCAAAACTTATTGCGCATCGGTAAGCTCAAAGGCCATTCGCCGACGGGTGCCGAAGTGTTGCGCTTGCTGTTGGCAATAGACCGTAATTTGGCGGATGCGGCGGTGTGCTCCGTCAGCGACGAAACCCGTTTTGATGCGGCCTACAAAGCGGTCATGCAATGCGCCTTGACCGCCATGATGGCCAGTGGTTACCGACCCTCTACCAGTGAGCCCGGACATCATGTCACGCTGATTCAGTCTTTGCCTTTAACTCTGGGGGTGGATAACCCCACCTGGGTGGTGTTGGATGCTTTGCGGCGTAAGCGCAATGGCAATGATTACACCGGGGATGTTGTCACCCCTGATATGGTGGCTGAATGCGTAGCAAAAGCCGTCCAATTGCGCAAGTTATTGCGTCAGCACCTAGCGCAAACACATCCTGAACTTGTCAAGACATAGAGGTATTGATCGTTGATACAAATCGATCATTACCCGCTGTGGGGCTTGGGACAACCCGGCATCCAAGTGGTATTCTTACGCCCCAGCCTGGACGGTCAGGGCGGCACGGCCCTGTTGGACTACACCGCCAGCAAGGGCTATCTGGACTTTGCCGCAAACAACAAGCTGCTGGGCGCGGGCATGGGGTTCTGGGTGAATAAGCCATAGTCGGTTTTTTTCAGGTATAACTTGGCCTTCATTCCCGACGCACCATGAGCACCACCCCCCCACGACACCGGCTACAAGCTGCTGTTCTCGCACCCCGAGATGGTGCGCGACCTGCTGCTGGACTACCTGCCCGGTGCCTGGGTCAAACAAGCCGACTTCAACACGCTGGAGCGCATCAATGCCAGCTACGTCAGTGAGTCCGAGCGCCAGCGCCACGACGACATGGTCTGGCGGCTCAAGGTGGGTGACCAATGGGTTTGGGTCTATCTGATCCTTGAATTTCAGAGCGAACCCGACCCATGGATGGCCCTGCGCATGATGGTCTATGTGGGCCTGCTGGCACAACACCTGGTGCGCCAGGGCGAGCTGCAAGACGGCCACCTGCCCGCCGTGGTGCCCCTCGTGCTTTACAACGGCCACACGCCCTGGAAGGCCCCCACCGACGTGGCCCACTGCTTTGGCCCCAGCCTGCCGGGCCTGCAAACCTATCGCCCGCACCTGCGCTACCACCTGGTGGACGAAGCCCGGCTCAAGCTGCACCCGCTGGCACAAGTGCGCAACCTGGCTGAAGCCTTGTTCCGGCTGGAGCGCAGCCGCACCCCGAGTGACATCTTTGACATCATCAAGGCCTTAAATGCCCTGCTGCAAGACCCGCAAATGAAACCCTTGCGGCGCACCCTGACGATTTGGTTGAAAATACTGTTGCGTCGCAAGGTACCCCAAGCAAACATGACCGAGCTTGACGCCATCAACGATTTACTGGAGGCAGACACCATGTTGGAACAAACAATTGAACGCTGGTTTGATGAAGCCACTGACAAAGGCCTGAGGCAAGGTCGGCAAGAGGGTCGGCAAGAGGGTCGGCAAGAGGGTCGGCAAAGCGGCTTGATCCGCGCAGTCAGTCTTCAGTTGCAACTGCGCTTTGGTCCCGTGCCAGATTGGGCGCAAGCGCAGCTCACCCATGCCACAGAAGATCAGCTACTGGCCTGGGTCGAGGCCATTTTGACGGCACAGTCACTGCAAGACCTGATGGGCCCGGGGCCGCAAGCGCAGGCGAACCCAGGGGGCAAGCAAAAATAGCCTGAACTGTGCGGCCGCGCTGATGTGCGCAATGAGTCGTTACCAACCGCAAACCGGTGTCAAATCATGACCGACCTTGGTTGTATTTGGATGCTGTAGCACTGTCAAAATCAATATCAATATCAATTCAATAGCTGCTCAGGCAAGTTGTACGGGCGCTACAAGCCTATTTGTCATTCAGCCACAGCGGCAGATGCAGCGGGCTTCGTGGTGTTTTATATTTCTGCCATCAACGAAACATTGGCCTGCAGCTCATCCCACGGTGCCGTCAGTTTTCTGCCGTCACGCAGCAATAATCCAGCGGACTCCAGCATGGTCACATCCTGATGCACGTTCTTGTAATCACGCTCCAGCGCAGTTGCAAGTTCACGTACGTTGACTGCGCCGTGCTGGCGCACACGCTGCACATGCCCTGTCGCCATTCTGTATGTTGAAAAGCGCGCTGACAACAGGCGTTATCATGACCGCCAGTGCACTGCGAAAATAGTAGCGGGTAGCGCTTGCGCAATAAGGAGAATGAACCATGTTCTCGGTCTATGGCATGACAGGTCAACTGTTTCGCGGCAGCATGGAGCAGTTGCAGCAGGTCGGCGGTGTGGGGGCGCTGGCACGCAGCAGGCGTGCCCAGCCGGTGGCGCGCGACGGGCGCGACCTGGCCGATGACGACACTGGGGTCTTTTTGCCGCAAGCCCAAGCTCAGCCGGCCAAGGTGGATGCCAACCAGAACGCGATGGCTGCCTATGCCCAGGTGGTCACGCATGAGCGTCAACCGTTATCGACCGTGGCCGACCTGATGAGCAGCCAGGCGATCACCTTGCCCAACAGCGCCACGGTGTTGCAAGCCTGGCATTTACTGGCCGACAAGGCGGTGGGACAAGCGCCGGTGGTGAATGCGCAGGGCTTGTTGGTGGGCTTGCTCACGCGCGCTGATTTGATGAAAGCCGATCGTTTGCCGTCGCCCGACAGCCATGCGCTGGTGTGGCGTGCGCTGATGCAGCAAAACGTGCAAGACATCATGTGGACGCCGGTGCCCAGCGTGGCGCCAGAGTCCGACATTCGGCGTGTGGCGCGGGTGTTGCTGGATTCCGGCTTGCCGGGGCTGCCGGTGGTGGACGATTCGGGCCGGGTGACCGGATTCATTTCGCGCTCAGACATCTTGCGCGCCGTGGTGACCGACCCGCCGCTGGACTTGTGGGGCTGACAGGGCTGCATACGGCCCGGAAGTGGTGTTTTCTGAATTGCTCTCTCCCGCCTTTGGGGGACGGTGGGGGCTGGTTTTGTTGACTTTCTTCAATCGCAGGCAAGCCCCCATCCCAACCTTCCCCCAAAAGGGGAACGGACAATTCATCCACAGCACATGAATTGTTAGTAACTAAAACAGGCTATAACGTTTGTCAGTCCTGCGTCACTAGCTATTAACTTTGACATTTTGTGACATTCCCCCGCTACGCACCAGTCGTAGTCTGGTGTGAATTCCGAGCGCGTCAGTCGCAACGCGGCGGGGTGCGCGATGGCCGGGGTGTAGTGGTACCAGCCGCCGCGCAGCACGGCGTCCGCTGGCGGCTCCATGCCCGCGCCCGAGCCTTTGATGCGCGCGGCGGTGGCGTGCAGCCGGGGCAGCGTGGTGGCGGGGTCCAGCTCCACCTGGTAGTCTTCTTCCCAGCGCACTTTTTCAATGGAATGCGTCCACGCCAGCGTGAAGGTAGTGGTGGGTACAAAGGTGCTGGGGCCGAGGGGTGCCGCCTCCAGGGCAGCCACCAAACTTAGGCAAACGCCCAGCGCTGGCATGGTGAGGGCGGCAAAATCGGGCGCATGTTGAGGGGTGATGCGGTCGATGGAATGGGTGCGTGACGGGCTCAGGCACCAACGGCCTTAGCACGGCGGCTGCGCCACCCATGCCACACCACAAACAGTACCACGGCGGCAAAGCCAAGCTCGTCGGTCAGCGGCAACGCCACCACCAGCAAGCTGGCGGCCAGCACTGCCACGATGCGCTCGGCCCAATTCAGAGGTGTCCACAAAAATCCGATCGCGCCGGCGCCCCACAGCCCGATGGCGATCAGCGCCTTGAACACCACATAGGCGGTAGCGCCCCAGTCGTCACCCTGCAGCATCAGCGCCGGGCTATAGACCGCGATAAAGGGCACCACAAAGCCGGCAATCGCCACCCGGATCGCTTGAAAGCTGATGGCCAGCCCGCTGGCACCGGCAATGGGTGCGGCAGCAAATGCGGCCAGCGCCACCGGCGGCGTCAGGTCGGCCATGATGCCAAAGTAAAACACGAACATGTGCGACACGATCAGCGGCACGCCCAACTTGAGCAGCACCGGTGCAGCCAGCGAGCTGGTGATGATGTAGTTGGGGATGGTCGGGATGCCCATGCCCAGCACCAGGCAGATCAGCATGGTCAGCAGCAGCGCCAAAAACAGACTGCTTTCGCCTACGGCGATGATGCGCCCGCCCAGCTCAGCGGCCACGCCGGTCAGGTTGATCATGCCAATGATCACGCCCACCAGCGCGCAGGCAATGGCCACCGGCAGCGCGTGGCGCGCACCATCGGCCAGTGCCTTGACCGCCAGTTGGCGTGCATCTGCCCCCACATGACGGGCGTAGGTCAGGGCTACCAGCAGCGCGGTCAACACAAAAAATGTGCCTACGCCAAACTGGAAAAACCCGGCGCACGCCAGCCCCAGCAGCAGCCAGAACACCACGCGCAAACCCGTTTGCGCCACCCCCGTCATGACCGCCGCACCAAAAATAAGAATCACGGTCAGCGCCAAGCCCACCGTGCCCGAAAACAGCGGCGTGTAACCCGAAAACAGCAGCACCACCAGGCCAATGAGCGGCAGTAGCAAATGCCAGCGCAGTTTGACTGCTGCCCACGGATCTGGGCATTCAGCTTTGGACAGGCCCAGCAAACCCTTGCGTCCGGCTTCCAGGTGCACCATCCAGAACGCGGTCAAAAAGTAAAGAATGGCCGGAATCAGCGCCGCCTTGACGATGGTCACATACGGCACGTTGATGGTCTCGGCCATGATGAAGGCCACCGCGCCCATCACCGGCGGCATGATCTGCCCGCCCATGCTGCTGGTGGCTTCCACCCCGCCGGCAAACGCCGGGCTGTAGCCAAAGCGCTTCATCAACGGAATGGTGAACTGCCCGGTGGTGACCACATTGGCCACGCCCGAGCCGTTGATGGTGCCCATCAAGCCGCTGGAAATCACCGACACCTTGGCCGGCCCGCCGCGCGTGTGGCCCACTGTGCCCATGGCAAAGTCGGTGAACAGCGCGATCATGCCGGCCTGCTCTAAAAACGCGCCAAACAGAATGAACAAAAAGATGTAGCTCGACGACACATAGGTGGGCGTGCCATAAATGCCTTCGGTGCCAAAGCCCAGCGTGCTGACAATCTGGTCCAGCCCAAAGCCGCGATGCGCCAGGCTGCCCGGCAGATACTGACCCCACAGCCCATAGGCCAGAAACACCGCGCACACCAGCGGCAGACCCCAGCCCATGGCGCGCCGCGCCGCTTCAAACACCAGCGCCACGCTGACCACGCCGATCACCCAGTCCATCGGGATCAAGTCGCCAGCGCGCTGCGTCAGGTCAGCCTCAAAACGCCAGTGGTACAGACTGAAGACAAAACCGGTCAGCCCCAGCACCCAGCCCAGCACGCGCCCGATACTCGCCCAGCGCGCGCAGTGCGCCAACGGCGGGTAGAGCAAAAAGATCAGCCACAGCACAAACCCCACATGCACCGCGCGCACCACCTGGCTCGACAGGGGGCTGAACGCGGCGGTAACGAGCTGGAAAGTGGAGAACGCAATTGCTATCCAGAAGATAGCTGTTTGCGTTTGATTTGTATGGGCCGGAGCCGAATTTTCCATATAAAAATATGTTCGTTGGCAAACCCCGCTGAATGGGGTCAGAGCCCAATTCGAGGGTGTGCATCGGACCGGTCTGAAGACTTAAGCCCGAATTGGGATCTGACCCCATTCAGCTACCACCAGTGACTAGCGTGCGCTGCGGGTTAAAACTGCCGTCGCAGGCAGCTCCTTATTTCAGCACACCCACTTCACGGTAATACTTTTCCGCGCCCGGGTGCAGCGGCACCGGCATGCCCTTGATGGCGTTTTCGCGTTTGATGGTCTTGGCGGCGTTGTGCGCTGCGTACAGGGTGTCAATGCCTTCGTACATGGTTTTGGCCATTTGGTAGGCCAGCTCGTTGGAAACGCCCGAATGCGTCACCAAAAAGTTGGGGATGGCTGCCGTGGCCACGTCGGCCGTTTGGCCGGTGTAGGTATTGGCCGGAATGGTGGCTGGCTGATAAGCAGCATCGCCCACCTTGGCTACCACGCCAGCAGGCACAGCTACCACCACGATCTTGATGGCCGTGGCCAGGTCACGAATCGACGCCACGCCCAGCCCAGCCGACTGCAAGGTGGCATCCAACTGACGGTTTTTCATCAACTCGACCGACTCGCCAAACGGCAAGTATTCCACCTTGCCTAGGTCGGCGTAAGTCAGACCAGCGGCTTTAAGGATGGCGCGCGCATTGAGCTCAGTGCCTGACTTGGCTGCGCCCACGCTGATGCGCTTGCCTTTCAGGTCCGCCAGCGTCTTGATACCACTGTCGGCGTTGGCCACGATCTGGATGTAGTTGTTGTAGGTGGCAGACAGGCCGCGCAGCTTGTCGAGCTTGGTCTTGAAGCCCGATTCGGTGTCACCCTTCCAGGCGTTGGAGACCGAATCGCCCAGCGCCAGCGCCAGCTCGCCGCGCCCGGCCTGCAACAGGTTGAGGTTTTCCGCGCTGGCCTTGGTGACCTGCGCGGTCGATCGCGTGTTGGGAATGGCCTTGGCATAAATCTGGCTCAAAGCAACGCCCAGCGGGTAATAGACGCCACTTTGACCACCGGTCAGGATGTTGACAAACTGCTGCGACTGGGCGCTGACGGCCGTTGCTGCGACGGCGGCAACCAGGGCAACCGTCGCGCCCCATGTTTTGAATAAACGCATACTGAAGACTCCTGTTGTGTAAAAGGGATGGAAAACCAAGCACGTCAATTTTGCATCAAGTTAGCGCGCTGGTGTCGTTGTTGGTGTGCTGATGTCGCTGCGCAGGCTCAGACCACCGGCTTGACGTTTCTGTTCGCCCAGCGTCGGGCGGGAACCGTTCGAGTTGAAGCGCTCTCTGAGCATTCGCACTTGTGTCTCCAAGGTGTCAGCCTGCGCAATTTGTGCGCGGTAACGGTTCAGCACCAGATAGGCGGTTTCGATCAGCTTGCTGCTCAGGGTCTGTTGGCCTTGCGCAAGCAGCTCCATCACTGCAGCGCCGGGATCGCCGGCCAGCGTTTGCGCCATCGCCACTTCGGCCAGCTTGAGCACCCGGGCATTGGCACCACGAACCTGCTCGGCGTAAGGGGGATGTACCGAGGCTGCATTGGCCAGCAGCTCTGACTGCAACCGGGTGCCGCCAAAGCGCAGCCCCAGCGTATCGACCACGGCCATCACTTCGTCGAGCTGGATCGCTTTTTGTGCCAGTAGCGCCAGCAGCGTCAGCAGGTTGCAGGCTGATTCAAAGTCAAAGTCAAGGTCGCGGATGCGCTGGCAGTGGGTTCGCACCGCATCGAGTGCCCCGCCAAAATCCCCGCGCGAGATCAGCGCCAGTGTTTGCACAATTTCAGATAAGCGTTTCGCGCGCGTGGCGTCAGGGTTGCGTTCGAGCAAACGGGCGAAGTCGTCGGCGCAGCGCTGCAAGCCTTTGTAGTCGCCATTTTCCAGCCGGACGAACGCCAGCAGCACGATGGTCTGGCAATCGAACATCTTGGAATCGAGTCCGAGGCGCACGGTACGGTCGAGGATGGGTTCAGCGGCCTTGCGCTCACCCATAAAAAAAGTCATGAGTGCCAGGTTTTGCAGGCGACTGATCGACGCTGGCGTCATTTGGCTGGCGAGCTGGTAGGTTTGCAGCGCGGCGTCGAGATTGCCTTGTGCAAACTGGGCCCGGCCTAGCACGTCATACGCGTCGGCGTAGTCGGGATCCTCATGGACCAGGTTTTCCAGCGTACTGACGGCTTTGACCGTCTCGCCGCTGTCGAGCTGGGCGCGCGCCACGCCCAGCTTGGCCCACGGCAAGGTCTTGGCCTGCACCACCGCCTGGTACAACTTTTGTGCCTGGTCAAATTGGCCGGTGCGCAGCAGCAGCTCGGCGCCGACGCGCGCGGCGTAAAGCCAGAACAAGCCGCGCGACTCAAAGCGCTGTACACACCGTTGCGCGGCTACCTCAAACTCTTGTGCCTCGATTGCCGTGAAGATGTCTTGCAGTGATGTTTTGCGAATGCGGGCTTGATGCAGTCGCTCGGCCAGTTGCGACGCACGATGCGGTTTAAGCAGGTAGCCGTCCAGCGCTGATTCGGCGGCTTCGGCCACCTTGGCGTAGGTGGCTTCGCCGGTGACCATGATGAGCACCGTGGAAAACGGCAGCAACTGATTGCGTCGCAGGTCGTCGATCAAATCCTGCCCCGACATGGTGTCGCCCTGAAAATGCAGTTCACACAGCACCACGTCAAACTTGCGATATTCCAGTTGCCGTCTGGCGTCTGCCAGACGACTGGCCTGGACGACCGTGCCCATGCCAAAGTCACGCAATTGCGACACCAAGATACCGCGTGAGGTTGGGTTGCCGTCAACAACGAGTGCCGAGCTGGTGGAAAGGTCGTCAGGTTCAAGTGCCATGACGCGCGATTGTTGCACCAATAGGTGGCGTTGCTCTAAACTGCCCGCACTATGCCAACCTCCCAAACCGACTTGTCCGAATTACTCAATCGTGCGTTGACGTCGCAACGTAGCGCCTATTTGGCACACCCGGTACCCACCTTGCAAGAACGTGTGGCTGATCTGCGCACGTTGCAGCGCTTTGTGCGCGATCACCAAGAGGCGCTGTGCGACGCCATCAGCGCCGACTACGGCCACCGTTCGCGTCACGAAACCCTGCTGGCCGAAATTTTTCCGGTGGTGGACGGCATCGACCACATCATCCACCAGTTACGCGGCTGGATGCGGCCGCAACGGCGCAGCGTCGATTGGCGCAGCTTTTTTGGTGCGAGTAACCGCGTGGTGGCGCAACCGCTGGGCGTGGTGGGGGTGATCGTGCCGTGGAACTTTCCGCTCAACTTGAGCCTGATTCCGCTGAGTTACATCTTTGCCGCAGGCAACCGCGCCATGGTCAAGATGAGCGAAAACTCGCGCCACCTGTGCGCTTACCTGCAAGCGCATCTGCAACCCTGCTTTGCACCCGAAAAGTTGCAATTTTTTGACGAAGCGGGCGGTGTCGGCATTGAGTTTTCAAAGCTCAAGTTTGACCATCTGCTGTTTACTGGCTCAGGGCAAACCGGCAAGTCGGTCATGGCTGCCGCCGCTGCCAACCTGTGCCCGGTGACGCTGGAGTTGGGTGGCAAGGCCCCGGCCATTGTGTGTGACGATTTTCCGTTGGCCACCGCAGTGGAGCGGATCATGTTTGTCAAGCTGCTTAACGCGGGGCAAATCTGCACCACGGTGGACCACGCCTGGTTACCAGCGGGCAAGGTGGATGAATTTGTGCGCATGGCGCGTGCGGTGGTGGCGCAGCGCTACCCCAGCATCACATCGACCGACTACACCTCCATCATTGACCAGCGCGCGTTTGACCGCTTGTGTAACGCGCTGGACGAGGCGCGCAGCCGGGGCGCGCAAGTGGTGCAGCTGATCGATGGGCCGGCGTTTGACGAATCCACGCGCAAGGTGGCACCGGTCATTGTGCTTGATGCGCCCGCTGACTGTGCGCTGATGCAGCGCGAGATCTTTGGTCCGATCTTGCCGCTGCGCAGCTACAGCACGCTGGCTGAGGTGGTGACCAGCATCAACGCCGGGCCGCGCCCGCTGGCGATCTATCCGTTTAGCTACAACAGCACGCAGGTGCAGTATTTGATTGACCATGTGATGAGCGGCGGCGTGTCGGTCAACGACGCGCTGTTTCATGTCGGACAGCACGACCTGCCGTTTGGCGGCGTGGGCGACTCGGGCATGGGGCACTATCACGGCCGCGAAGGCTTTGAGACCTTCTCCAAGCTGCGCCCGGTGTTCTACCAGGCGCGCTGGAGTTCACTCAAATTTCTGATGCCACCCTATGGCAAGTTTGCCGAGCGGGTGCTGGCGTTTTTGATTGGAAATAAATAACTTGCGGGACAGATCAGGATTTGCGCAGCAAATCTGCTCTGTCCCCAACCGATCAGCGTATCGCGCTTACGTCCGCCACCGCCAGCGCGGTCATGTTGACAATGCGCCGCACCGTGCTCGACGGGTTCAATACGTGTGCTGTCATGGCCGCACCAAGCAGGATCGGACCGACCGTGACGCCGTTGCCGCCGGTCATCTTGAGCACGTTGAACAGGATATTGGCCGCGTCCAGGTTCGGGCAGATCAGGATGTTGGCTTTGTCGGTCAGCGAGTTGCCAGGCAAGGTGTTGTTGCGGATCGACTCCGACAATGCTGCGTCGCCTTGCAGCTCGCCGTCGCATTCAATGTCGGGGTGGGCGGCCTTGAACAGTTGCGTGGCGCGGCGCATCTTGCGCGCCGAGGCACGTTGCGATGAGCCGTAGTTGGAATGCGACAGGAATGCGACCTTGGCAGGGATGCCAAAGCGGCGCACCTCGTCGGCGGCCATGCGCGCAATCGAGCACAGTTGCTCTGCCGTGGGGTCTTCGTTGACGTAGGTGTCGGCGACAAAAATGCTCTGATGTTCCAGCATCAGCGCGTTCAGGGTGGCAAAAGTTTCGACGCCCGCCTTGCGGCCGATGATGTCGTTGACGTGGTCCAGATGCACGTCAAAGCGGCCATGCAGTCCGCACAGCACGGCGTCGGCGTGGCCGAGCTTGACGCTCAGGGCGGCGATGGTGGTGGTACTGCGGCGCACCGCCGCCTTGGCGGCCTCGGGGCTGACACCGTCGCGCCCCTTGATCTGGTGGTAGGTTTCCCAGTATTGGCGAAAGCGCGGGTCGTCTTCGGGGTTGACCACTTCGACGTCTTTGCCGATTTGCAGGCGCAGGCCGGCTTTGGCAATGCGCGTCTCGATCACCGCCGGGCGGCCGATCAAAATCGGGTGCGCCAGACCGCCTTCAACCACCAGTTGCGCGGCGCGTAGCACGCGTTCGTCTTCGCCTTCGGCGTAGGCAACGCGCTTGGCGGCGGCCGGTGCGTTGCGCGCGGCGTTGAATACCGGCTCCATCAGCATGCCGGTGGAGTAGATAAAGCGCGACAACTCGCGCCGGTAGGCGTCCATGTCCTTGATGGGGCGTTTGGCCACGCCACATTTGGCAGCGGCTTCGGCCACGGCCGGGGCGATGCGCAGAATGAGACGCGAATCAAACGGTTTGGGAATGATGAAGTCGGGACCAAAAACCAGTTCCTGGCCGGCGTAGGCGCTGGCCACTTCTTCGCTGATGTCGGCGCGGGCCAGGTCGGCGATCTGGCGCACACAGGCCAGCTTCATCTCTTCGGTAATCTGCGTGGCACCGCAGTCCAGCGCGCCACGGAAGATATACGGGAAACACAGCACGTTGTTGACCTGGTTGGGGTAGTCGCTGCGCCCGGTGGCGATGATGCAGTCGGGCCGCGCCGCCTTGGCCAGTTCGGGGCGAATTTCAGGCTCGGGGTTGGCCAGCGCCAGGATGATGGGCTTGTCGGCCATGGTCTTGACCATTTCCGGCGTGAGCACGCCCGCCGCCGAGCAGCCCAAAAACACGTCAGCGCCGTTGACCGCGTCGGCCAGTGTGCGTTTGGGCGTGTCTTGCTCAAAGCGTGACTTGGATTTGTCGTAGCCACCGGGGCGACCGGTATAGACCACGCCTTTGGAGTCGCAGAGCAAGACGTTCTTGACCTGCACGCCCAGGCCGACCATCACGTTCAGGCAGGCCAGGGCCGCTGCGCCCGCACCGGAGACCGCGACTTTCACATCGCCGATCTTTTTGCCGACCAGATCGAGCGCGTTGACCAGCGCCGCGCTGCTGATGATGGCGGTGCCGTGCTGGTCGTCATGGAACACCGGGATGCCCATGCGCGCTTTGAGCTTTTCTTCAATGTAGAAGCACTCGGGCGCCTTGATGTCTTCCAGGTTGATGCCGCCCAGGGTGGGTTCCAGGCTGGCGATGATCTCCACCAGCTTGTCGGGGTCGCGCTCGGCCAGTTCGATGTCGAACACATCGACACCGGCAAATTTCTTGAACAGGCAGGCCTTGCCTTCCATCACCGGTTTGCCTGCCAACGGGCCAATATCGCCCAGACCGAGTACCGCCGTGCCGTTGGAAATAACCGCGACCAGGTTGCCGCGACTGGTGTATTCGTAGGCCAGGTCAGGGTTGGCCTGGATTTCCAGGCAGGGGTACGCTACACCGGGTGAGTAAGCCAGCGACAGGTCGCGCTGGTTGATCAGCGGCTTGGTGGCGTTGACCGAGATTTTGCCGCGTGTGGGCAGACGGTGGTATTCGCGGGTGGCGTCGCGCAAGGCGAGTTCTGCGGGTGACAATTCCTGACTCATGGCGTCTCCTAGGGCATTTAAGGTGGGCGCTACTTTACCCCCGCCAAGCTGCGCGCGATAGCCAATGCCGACGCCTTTTTCTGACGCCGGTCAAATAATCTTCACTGCAATGGATGCCTGCCGGATGGCGCGGATTACATCTGGCCTTCGGTCAGCGTGTCGAGTTGGAACATGCCGCTCTTGTGCCACAACCAGGTGTCGGTATAGGTCACACGGCCCAGCCGCACCGGTGCAGGGTAGGGGGCGGCCGCACGCACGGTGCGCTCGATGTCGGCCATCACCTCTGGCGCGTGCCGGGGCGCGCGCATCCAGTTGGTGTTTGTGACATTGCCCCTGCCGTCCACCTCGACCTGTAGCACGCCGACGGCGTACAACAGGGGCGGCATTCTGCCGTGGTAGATGCGGTCAGAGTTTTTGCTGTACAAATGGCGCGCAGCGTCCTGACGGTAATCGCGTGGCGTATGCGCCTGCGACACAAAGGTCGGAGCGGGCACCGTCACAGGTGGTGGAGCCACAACAATCGGCTTGGGGGACGGTTTGGGCGGTGGCGGGGGCGGGGGTGGTGCAGGTGGCAGGGGTGTCGAAGTGCAGGCCGCCAGCAGTGCAGCCACAGTGCTGGCGCACAGCCAGCCAAGTGTTGCCCTGCGCATGGGAATGGATTCAGGTTGCTGCATGGTCGGTACCCTCGCTATATATTTCGGCTTGTCTGTTGGCCAAGCCGTACTGTGCCCCAAAAAGTTTCGTTTGTGCATCCCTAGCACAAAAAAAGCGGTAAAAGTTTGTGACAGCTCGTGTCAAACGTCTGTCTTGTCTGCTTCGGTGGTGAATGCATCCGCAAAGAATTCGTCTGCTGGCAGACCCGCTGCAAGGTAGTCGCGCCGGGCTGAATCCACCACGATGGGTGCGCCACAGGCATACACCTGATGGCCGGACAGATCGGGGGTGTCTTGCAGCACCGCCAGATGCACAAATCCGCTGCGCCCGCTCCAATACTCGTTTGGCAGCGCGTCTGAAATCACCGGCACATAGCGCAGCCACGGCAATTCAGTCAGCTTGCTGCGCACCCAGTTGTCCAGATACAGGTCGGCGGGGTGGCGCCCACCCCAGTACAGCGTGGCAGGGCGCTGGATGCCCGCGTGCTGCATGTGCTCGATCAAGGCCTTGATGGGCGCAAAACCGGTGCCCGAAGCCAGCAAAATGATCGGCTTGGCGCTGTCTTCTCGCAGGTAAAAGCTGCCGTAGGGGCCTTCGATACGCAGGATGTCTTTTTCTTTCAGGGTGCCAAAGACCTGGTCCGTGAATAGGCCGCCTGGCATATGGCGGATGTGCAGCTCCAGCCCCTGATCGACATGGTGCGGCGCGTTGGCCATCGAGTAGCTGCGGCGCTTGCCGTCTTTCAGCAAAAACTCCACGTACTGTCCAGCGCGGTACAAAAAGGCTTCGCTGGCGGGCAATTGCAACTGCACACGCATCACGTCGTCCGACAACTTGTCCATCTGGCGCACGCGCGTGGGCATTTTCTTGACCGGCAGCGCGCCCTCGGGGGTGACCTGGCGCGACTCCAGTGCCACGTCGCTGGCAGCGGTCGCGCAGCAGGTCAGAATGTAGCCTTGTGCCGCTTCATCCGCACTGAGCGCTTTGTCCTGATGGGCACCCAAGGTGACTTGGCCGCTGAGCAACTTGCATTTGCAGGAACCGCAGGCACCATCCTTGCAGCCATAGGGCAGGTTGACGCCCTGGCGAATACCAGCAGCCAGAATGGTTTCGTCGGTCGCGACGGTAAAACTGCGGCCGCTGGGCGCGACGCTGACATGGAAATGAGAGGTGGGTTGATTCATTGCAGCTCGTTGTGGTTATCCTTGGCGTCTTCCAGACATGATGCAAAGGTCGTGATTTTGCCTGCTTCCAGAAGCCCCCATCCGTTGTTGTATGCCAGCCGGCCAGGTGCCTTGCCTGCGCGCTTTCGGCGCGAACGCGTGCTGTTGGTGGGCTGCGGTGATGTCGGTGTGCGTGTGGCTGCGCAGATGCACGGGCGCCTGCGCCTGCTTGCGCTGACTTCCAGTGCCAGCCGGGTCAAAGAGTTGCGCGCGCTGGGGATCACCCCGTTGCAGGGCAACCTGGACCGGCCCGCCAGCCTGACCCGCTTGAGCGGACTGGCTACCCGGGTGGTGCATCTGGCACCACCTCCTGAAAGTGGCGACGGCGACCCGCGTACCCTGGCTTTGGTGCGCACGCTGCGCAGGCGCAGCCCACCCCAGTCGCTGGTGTATGGCTCCACCAGCGGTGTGTATGGCGATTGCGGTGGCGAGTTTGTTACAGAAACAAGAGCTGCTAACGCTCATACCGCAAGGTCTGGAAGGCGAATTGATGCAGAAAACCTGGTGCGTCATCTGGGCCGTGCGGCGCATGTCACCAGCACCGTGCTGCGCATTCCCGGCATTTACGCGCCCAATCGCGTGGGCGGCACGCCGCGTGAGCGGCTGCTCAAAGCCACGCCGGTGTTGCGCGCTGAAGACGACGTGTTCACCAACCATGTGCACGCCGACGACCTGGCGCGTGCGTGCGTGGTCGCGTTGTGGCGCGGCAAGCCGCAGCGCATTTACAACGCCAACGACGACAGTGTGCTGAAGATGGGCGACTACTTTGACCTGGCTGCTGATTTGTACGGCTTGCCGCGCCCCCCGCGCGTGCCGCGTAGCACCGCGCCCCAGCACATGTCATTGCTTTTGCTCAGCTTCATGAGCGAATCACGACGTATGGACAACACACGGCTCAAAAAAGAGCTGCGCCTGGCGCTGCGCTATCCCACGGTGGCGCAAGGCCTGGTTGCGCCGTGATTGAACCCATGGATCCGTTTGCAACTTTGGCTTGACCCGATGTCGGCTTTTATGAACCTAACCGCTCCGGTACGATGATGTCCAAGACCGCTTTACCCCCAGCCGTCGGCAATGACAAGCCCGACCAGAAAAGTCCAGCCAGCCACGAATCTGCGCTGGAACCGCACCCTGGTTCTGTGTTTTGTTGGCCGACGCCACCCTATGCCCTGTATGCCAGCGCGGCGCCATGGACTGACGCGCAACGCTGCGAAATTGAAGGACTCAACGGCGCTGTCAACCACTGTAGTCTGTTGTCAATTTTGCCGACCGATCAGACCATCTCGATTCAAATTGAAAACAGCAAAACTGCGATGACGCTGGCTTTTTCACAGTTTCGGCGTCTAACCCTGAAAGACCCAATCCAGCCACAGGAAGTTGCCAGCACCGAGCCATTTGCCGATATTTTTTCATACCATTCAGCGGTTCAATACCATATTCATCTGGTTGAGGGAAACGAAATATCAGGATTGACCGTTGGCTATGTTGAAACCGATTACGGACTGTTTCTGTTTCCGCCCATCGGCGACCAAGGTTGTGTCGAACGGGTGTTTGTTCCGCGCACGGCATTCTTGTCCGTGAATCTGGGCAATCAGATCGGCGAGATGCTGGTTGAACAAGCGCTCGTCACCTCGTCCCAGGTTGAGCAGGCGGCCCTCGAGCAGCAAGCGCGGCGCCAACGAAAGTTGGGCGACTACCTGGTTGACACCGCCGTGGTGCAAGCAGACCAGCTCATGCTGGCGTTGGATCAGCAGTCCAAAATGCCCATGATCCGGGTTGGTGAGGCGCTCACCCGCCTGGGCTACATCGACCAGGCACAGTTGGGCTTGGCGTTGGAACGGCAAAAAACCGAGCGCTCCGTTCCGCTTGGGCAATTGCTTCTGGATATGGGATTTTTAACCCGCCATGATCTCAATATGGCGCTGGCACGCAAAATGGGTTATCCCGTTGTTGATGTCACCCAGTTCCCGGTGGAAGCCGAGGCATTGAAGAAAATTTCAATGAAGACGGCACAGCGACTCAACATCTTGCCCTTGTTGTTGCGCAACAATTTGACGGTCGTGGCAGCCGTCGATCCAACCCAGCGCAAAATGCTTGAAGAACTTGAGTTTTTGGTGCAAGGCAGGGTCGTTGCCACTTTGGGTGACGCGCTACAAATTGCCGAAACCATTCCGAAAGTTTATGAACGGTTTGGTTTGCACTTCAGTGCGGATGACGTCGATGTGTCAGATTTGAGTGACGCTGTTGCTGATCAGTCCAGTGCCAGTGAACTACTGGAATCGATGGAGCTGTCGGATACTGAGGAAGAGACTGAGCAACAAATTGAGCAGTCCGACAACACGCTGGTGCGGCTGATCAATACCATGATCATCGAAGCCCATGCCCGTGGGGTATCAGATATTCACGTTGAATGTCAACCCAGACGCGCCAAAATCCGCATCCGTTTTCGCAAAGATGGCATCCTGACACCTTACCTGGAGCTGCCCCACACATACCGAGCTGCCTTGGTGGCACGGCTCAAAATCATGGCAGATCTGGACATATCAGAGCGCCGCAAGCCGCAAGACGGGAAAATCAATTTCAGCAAGTTTTCGCACAGACATCGGCTTGAATTGCGCATCGCCACCGTCCCCACGGCCAACGGGCTGGAAGATGTGGTCATGCGTTTGCTGTCTTCCAGCAGACCCATCGCAATGGACAAACTGGGGCTGACCCCCGTCAATTTTGAACAATTGCGGGACGCCGTTAACCGACCCTATGGCATGGTGCTGTGCGTGGGCCCCACCGGTTCCGGCAAAACCACCACGCTGCACTCGGTTCTGGGCTTTCTCAGTACCCCGGAGCGCAAAATCTGGACCGCTGAAGACCCGATTGAAATCACCCAGCCTGAACTGCGCCAGGTGCAAATCAACCCCAAAATCGACTGGACTTTTGCCAAGGCGTTGCGTTCTTTCTTGCGCGCTGACCCCGACATCATCATGGTGGGTGAAATTCGCGACGCTGAAACTGCTCAAATTGCCATTGAAGCCTCTCTGACCGGGCACATGGTGCTATCAACGTTGCATACCAACAGCGCTCCTGAAACGGTCACCAGGCTGGTCGATATGGGGATAGACCCGTTTAATTTTGCCGACTCATTGCTGGCTGTATTGGGGCAACGTCTGGTACGCAAATTTTGTACTGCCTGCCGTACCTGCGAAAGCGCCCCAGAGCCTTATGTGCAAGAGCTGCTGGCCGACTATTTGCATTCTTTTCCGGCCAGCTTGCGCCCCTCGGCAGAGGATGTTTTGCCGCTGTGGATTGATGAGTTTGGCCAGCAAGGTGAGCTGCTTATTTATTCGGCACCAGGCTGTCCACAATGCCTGGGTACCGGCATGACGGGGCGCGTTGGGCTGCACGAGCTGTTGCGCGTCACGCCCGGCATACGCCGACTGATACAAACCGGAGCCCGCTCCGAATTGATTCAGGCTGAGGCTTTTGCCTCAGGACAGTTTCGAACGCTGCGTCAAGACGGCATTCTCAAGGTGCTGTCGGGCCAAACCAGCATTGAAGAAGTGCGCGCTAACAGCAATGTCTGATTCGCCTGCGGTCATGAATCACGCCCAACACCTGAATGGATCACTTCCCGTGCAATGACGTAAAGCAACAGCAGTTCGCGATACGCCGCAAGCGTAAACACGGGGTTGTCTTGGCCTGGCTTTTGGAACATCAACTCTTCAATGAAATACAGGACGTTTTCCGAAGGCCAGAGCACAACGATTTGCGATAGGGCGCTTTGATACGATTCCAGGTCGCGTGACCACTGTCCGAAATCTGAAAATTCGGGAATTTGCGCAACAAAGTTTTGACTGAACTGCTGGCGCACCAGGTCGTAGTCCGGCTCCCGCCCCTGCAGGTGATAGAGCGACAGCAAATCAAGGTAGATCAGGGCAGGAGTGTCGGTTGTTTTGGTAAGGTAATTTTGCAGAATGGCAACGGCCTGATCGTGCTGGTCGAACGAGATGTAGAAGTCTGCCTGCTGCTGGATATCCAGCAGTTCATCCATCTTGACCGCCCGGTTGCTTTCAGTCAGACGGGTTTGAAAATGGGCACCAGCCATGGCGTTCGGCCCGCTTGTGGACGCCCCTGCGGCACGCTCTTGGCCGCTCCCCTCACTCGGCATGGTTGCGGCGGTGTGCAGATTAACCGCTCCGGGTGCCCCACGCGTTGCCGAAGGCGCCATCGGGTTTGTTGTGCGGGCAAGACCGGCGTTCGTTTCAAGCTCGTCGACCGGGTCGCGGCCGGCTTGCCACCAAGGCGGTTGACGCAGATCGCGTCTGGCGCGCCAGAAATAGGCGGCAGCCCCCGCCGCCGCAACCAGCGCAACCAGCAAGCCGAACACGAGAGCACCGCTATAGCGCTCGGTCAGAGCACTCTGCTGGCGCGCTGCCAGGTCGGCAACGGCCGCTTCATTTTTCTGATTCTGCATCTTTAGCGCGGTAGCTTCGGACTGTAGCGACTGAAACTGCCGCACAGTAAGAAGTATGTCTTCGGGGGCCGCGTTGATGGCACGCCACAACGCGGCCGCCTGCGCCCGCTCGGAGGCATCTTGCGTCGGTAGCGTTAACAGTTCGGTTGAACTACGCAAAACAAGCTCACGTTCAACCGTGAATTTCAGGGGGTCGAGCTTCAGGTGTGGCTTGACTCCCAATCGACCCGACCGTTGCGTGCGCACGATGCTCGCCACGACAGGGGCGGACGCGACCGGGGCTGGTGCAACAGCCGCACTTGCGGTGGTTGACTGGTTGGCAAGCCGTGGTGCCGATGGCCTGACTGGATTTTTATGGGTTTTGGTGTCAACCTGGGGCCGGGCGTCAGCCTCTGGCATCGGCGGCAAAATTGCGCCATCGGCAGGAACGTCCGCCAGCAGCACATAGCGACGGGTGACGGGCTGCACGCAGCCAGCTTTCAGAACGATGGTGACGACGGGTTCATCGACCAATGCAGCCGAACGCAGCCGCAGCGACACCTCGTCCGCGGATCCGCCTGGCTCGATACTCAACCGGACCTGTTCGCCGCTGACGCGGGCGTCTGCATGAAACAGGTTCGCCGTAAAACACAGTGCCGCTGCGTCGTCGCCCGGATTGATCTTGATCTGAATGCGCAGATCGATCGGTTGTCCCAGCCAGACGGTACCCTGTGCGGAACCCAGACTGAGCGCGCCGCAACCCAGGGTGACCCCGAGCAGAAAAAATCCAGTCAAAATCTGCCTGAAATTCAAGGCGTGGTGCATGGCTGGGTGGGTTATTGCAGCAGCGCGATGTCGGCTGTGAGTGTGACGACGAAAGACAATGCTGCTCAGCAAAAGGATACCTATTCAATCATTGCCATGTTTGGCGTTGTGCGGGTTGCCATCTGCCATCTGTCCGTGCCATAGATTCCCCTTAACTGTATCTTGTTGCAACTGGCGTGTTGGTGCTTGGCTGATACGATCGAAAAAGTAGAAAAATTCAGCACTGATGATACGACTTGACCGATGGTGGCCGAACAAGGCAAAGAAAAACCCGCTACGCTTGCGAGCGTGCGGGTGATGAAAGGCTATGATGTTCGGTAAGACCATTGTCTTGGTGCCCGGGGCCGGAATCGAACCGGCACGGATTTCTCCGGGGGATTTTGAGTCCCCTGCGTCTACCAATTTCACCACCCGGGCGGGTTGAAAGAGCGCGAATTATGGCACAGTGCGACCTATGAACTATCCAACCATTGAAGACCTGATCGGTAACACGCCGCTGGCGCGATTGCAACGCGTTGGCGCCGAAGCTTGTGCCGCGCACGGCAACGTGATTTTGGGCAAGCTCGAAGGCAACAACCCCGCAGGCTCGGTCAAGGACCGGGCGGCGTTTTCAATGATCGCTCGGGCGCAGGAACGCGGTGACATTCACCCGGGCGACACGCTGATCGAGGCCACCTCTGGCAACACGGGTATCGCGCTGGCGATGGCAGCAGCCGTCAAGGGTTACCGCATGGTGCTGGTGATGCCCGAAGACCTGTCAATTGAGCGCGCACAGACCATGAAGGCCTTTGGCGCTGAGCTGATCCTGACGCCCAAGAGTGGCGGCATGGAGTACGCGCGTGACCTGGCCGATCAGATGGCGCGCGAAGGCAAGGGCTATGTGCTGGACCAGTTTGCAAATGCAGACAACCCGCGCATCCACGTTGAGACCACCGGCCCAGAGATTTGGCAAGCAACCAAGGGCAAGGTGACGCATTTTGTGAGCGCGATGGGGACCACCGGCACCATTACCGGTGTGTCGCAATACCTCAAGAAGAAGAACCCGGCGATCAAGATCATCGGTGTGCAGCCTACCGAGGGTTCGCGCATTCCGGGCATCCGCAAGTGGCCACAGGCCTATCTGCCCAAGATTTACGACCCCAGCCATGTGGATGAACTGCGCTACGTGAGCCAGGAAAATGCCGAAGAGATGTGCCGTCAGCTGGCGCGCGATGAAGGCATTTTTGCCGGCATTTCTGCTGCAGGGGCTTGCTGGGTGGCGCAAGAATTGGCCCAAACCGTACGCAAGGCAACCATTGTTTTCATTGTGTGCGACCGGGGCGACCGCTACCTGTCCACCGGCGTTTTTCCGGCATGATGCCCGCTATTTTTTCAGGACCAGACCATGCAAACCGACAAAGAAATTGACACCAGTGGCTTGAACTGCCCGTTGCCCATCCTTAAGGCCAAAAAGGCGCTCAGCGACATGCAAAGCGGACAAACCCTGAAGGTGATTGCCACCGACGCGGGGTCAGTCAAAGACTTTCAGGCGTTTGCCAAGCAGACCGGCAATGAGCTGCTGGAACAGCAAACCTTTGCCACCAACTACATCCACGTGCTGCGGCGCCGCTGAGTCCACCGGTACCAGCTTATTTAGGGCTGTGCGACACCATGCTCTGGTGTCGTGTCGTGGCACCCCAGGGTAGTTTCTCAGCCCAGCCGTGCCAACTGGTCTTTGACCTTGGCCACGGTAGCTTCAAAGTCCGCCAGGCGTTTGCGCTCTTGTTCGATCACCGCAGCGGGCGCGCGGGCTACAAACGATTCGTTGCCCAGCTTGCCGTTGGCTTTGACGATTTCGCCTTCCAGTCGTGCCAGTTCTTTGCCTAGGCGCAGCTTTTCAGCCCCCACATCAATTTCCATGAACAGGCATACACGCGCCTCGCCCACCACCGCCACCGGGGCAGCTTGTGCGGCGGCGGCCCAGGCGGCCTCGTTGTCAAATACACGCACTTCGCTCAGTTTGGCCAGGGCTTGCAGAACGGGAGCGGCACCCTTGATGAAGGCCGATTCCGCGCTGGAGGCGATCACAAACAAGGGCAGGCGCTGCGCCGGTGAGACCTGCATCTCGCCGCGCAAATTGCGACAGGCATCAACCAATGTTTTGAGCTTGGCGACATGCGCCATGGCGGCGGTGTCAATGCGTTCAGGCTGGCTCACCGGGTAGGCGGCCACTGAGACCGATGGGGCAGCACGCCCCGAAACATCGGCGGTTGCGGGGGCTAGCCGCCCCGCAACAGGCGCAACTTTTTGCCACAACTCTTCGGTCACAAACGGGATGATCGGGTGCGCTAGGCGCAGGATGGTTTCCAGCGTGCGGATCAGCGTGCGGCGGGTGGCGCGTTGCTGCGCCGCGCTGCCGGTGTTGATTTGCACCTTGGCAATTTCAAGATACCAGTCGCAAAACTCGTTCCAGACAAAGTCGTAAATAGTTTGCGCCACGTTGTCCAGGCGGTAGTCGGCAAAGCCTTGTGCTACGGTGGCTTCGGTTTGCTGTAGTAGCGAGACGATCCAGCGGTCGGCTGCGCTGAAGTCCAGGTAGCTTGGGTTTTGGGGGTCAGAGCCCAATAACCCACCGACTTCGCATTCGGCGGCAGTGTGTTCCTTCAAGCCACAGTCTTGCCCCTCGCAGTTCATCAGGACAAAGCGGCTGGCGTTCCAGAGCTTATTGCAGAAATTGCGGTAGCCTTCGCAGCGCTTGCTGTCGAAGTTGATGCTGCGGCCCAGCGAGGCGAGTGACGCAAAGGTGAAGCGCAGGGCATCTGCGCCAAAGGCGGGGATGCCAGTGGGGAATTCTTTCTCGGTATTTTTGCGAACCTGCGGGGCGGTCTCAGGCTTGCGCAGACCCTCACAGCGTTTCACCAGCAGCTCGGGCAGGGCAATGCCGTCAATCAAGTCCACCGGGTCGAGCACGTTGCCCTCACTCTTGCTCATTTTGTGGCCTTGCGCGTCTCGCACCAGGCCGTGGATATAGACGTGTTTGAACGGTACTTTGCCGGTGAAATGGGTCGTCATCATGATCATCCGGGCGACCCAGAAGAAGATGATGTCGTAGCCGGTAACCAGCACGCTGCTGGGCAGGTAGAGGTCGATGTCGTTCAGGCTTGTTTTGGCTTCGGATCCGCTCAGGCCGGAACCCTTGCCGACCGGGCTCAGATGTGCCGCGCTAGCGACATCGCCCGGTTCGCCAAGGGCACCGGTCTGAGCTGCGCTGTTGGGCCATCCCATGGTTGAGAAAGGCACCAAAGCGGAGGAGTACCAGGTATCGAGCACATCTTCGTCACGATTGAGGGCCCCGGTGTAACCTGTTTTTAGTGCTTTGGCCCTTGCCTCTTCTTCACTTCTTGCTACAAAAACAGTACCATCTTCGGTGTACCACGCCGGAATCTGATGCCCCCACCACAGCTGGCGGCTGATGCACCAGTCCTGAATGTTGTTCATCCACTGGTTGTAGGTGTTGACCCAGTTCTCGGGCACAAATTTGACCTGGCCGGATTGAACCGCGTCGATGGCTTTTTGCGTGATGCTTTTGCCAGTGGGGTCTTGTTCAGACACTTTCGACATGGCCACAAACCACTGGTCGGTGAGCATCGGCTCGATGATCTGGCCGGTGCGGGCGCAGCGCGGGACCATCAGCTTGTGTTTTTTGATCTCGACCATGAGCTCCAGAGCCTGCAGGTCTTTGACGATCTGCTTGCGTGCTGCAAAGCGGTCCAGGCCGACATAGGCGCTGGGTGCAGTACTGTCAATTTTGGCATCCAGCGTCAGCACGCAAATCATCGGCAATTTGTGACGTTGGCCTACCGCGTAGTCATTCTGGTCGTGCGCCGGGGTGACTTTGACCACGCCGGTGCCAAAGTCCTTTTCCACATAGTCGTCGGCAATGATCGGGATGCTGCGCCAGGCCGCGCGCGTGTTACCTGACAAGGGCAGCGTGACGTGTTTGCCGATCAGGTTTTTGTAACGCTCGTCATCCGGGTGCACCATGGCAGCCACGTCGCCCAGTAGGGTCTCGGGGCGTGTGGTGGCCACGACCAGGCCGGGGGCCAGTTCACCGTTCACCAACTGCGGGCCGTCGGCAAACGGGTACAGGATGTGCCACAGGCTGCCGTCTTCTTCTTCAGATTCCACTTCCAGGTCACTGACGGCGCTCATCAGCACCGGGTCCCAGTTGACCAGGCGTTTGCCACGGTAGATCAGGCCTTGCTCGTACAGGCGCACAAAGGTTTCGGTCACGGTTTTGGACAGCTTGGGGTCCATGGTGAAGTATTCGCGGCTCCAGTCCACCGTGTCGCCCATACGGCGCATCTGGGTGGTGATGGTGTCTCCACTCTTGGCTTTCCATTCCCAGACTTTGCTCACAAAGTTCTTGCGCGCTTCAGGCGGTGTGGCGCCCATGTCGTGGCGGCTGATGCCCTGGGCTTGCAACTGGCGCTCCACCACAATCTGGGTCGCAATACCGGCGTGGTCGGTGCCCGGAATCCAGGCGGTGTTGAAGCCCGCCATGCGGTGATAGCGCGTCAGGCTGTCCATGATGGTCTGGTTGAACGCGTGCCCCATGTGCAGCGTGCCGGTCACATTGGGCGGCGGCAACTGGATGCAGAAGTTGTCGCCGCGCGCGGCGGCGGAGGCGCTGGGTGCGCCGGTGCCGCGAAAACCGGCCACTCCGTAGCCGCGCTTTTCCCACTCTGGCCCCCAATGCGCCTCTAGCGCGGTGGGCTCAAACGATTTGGACAGGCTGTTCAGGCCAGGTTGTTGCAGGGTATCGGTCATGGGTGTGTGCAGATATTGGCAAACGGCATCCGGGGAGATGGCGTTGTGTGTGTCAAGAGGGAAATTGACCGGATTTTAAGGGGACAGGCCTGAACATCGAGTTTGTCTGCCGCAGGAGGTGTTGATCGTTTCTACAAGCACGTCAGCGCGGCAGATACATGTTGATTGTTGCTTTTCGGTCGAGCACTTAGGGATGCGGAAATCACAAATATCCCATTTCTGGCGGCAATGCCAGGCGCATTGCGTCGTTGCAAATCGTTTGTGCAGCCGAGCTGCACGGCGCGCTTTGCGCCTAGCACTGCCTCCTGTCAGCACTCGCCATAAACGGGACATTTGCACTTTCCGCATCCCTTAGGAGGAAAACACGGTGATCCAGCGGGTCATGTTATTGCGTTTCCGTCACCGGTTGCCCCAGATTGCGCAGCACATCTCGCACCATCTGCGCGCGGTCTTTTGCCTCAGGCAGGGCGCGCTCGATGCGTAATTTTTCGTTGCCCGCGAGTCTGATGTGCTTGTTTTTCTGGATCAACCCGATGATTTTCAGCGCATCAATCGGCGGATTTTTCTTGAACGTGATGCTGATCACGGCTGGCGCGGCATCCACCTTGGTCACGCCGTAGGGTTCGCTGAGCACGCGCAGGCGATGCGTGTCCACTAGCGTTTGCGCTTGCGCGGGCAGTTTGCCAAAGCGGTCGATCAGTTCTTCCATAAGCCGGTCAATGGCGTCGGTGCTTTTGGCTGTGGCCAGTTTTTTGTAAAAGCTCAGGCGCAACTGCACGTCGCCGCAGTAGTCATCAGGTAGCAGGGCGGGGGCATGCAGGTTGATTTCGGTAGTGGCGTGCAGCGGTGCCATCAGGTCGGGCTCGTGGCCGGCTTTGAGGCTGCGCACCGCTTCGGCCAGCATCTCGTTGTAAAGCTGAAAACCCACCTCCATCATGTTGCCGCTCTGGTTGTCGCCCAGTACCTCGCCCGCGCCGCGGATTTCCAGGTCGTGCATGGCCAGGTAAAAACCGCTGCCGAGTTCTTCCATGCTCTGAATCGCGTCCAGGCGCTGTTGCGCCTGCTTGGTCAGGCCTTCCAGGTCGGGCACCAGCAGGTAGGCGTAGGCCTGGTGGTGGCTGCGCCCGACGCGCCCGCGCAACTGGTGCAATTGCGCCAGGCCAAACTTGTCGGCGCGGCTCATCACAATGGTGTTGGCGGTGGGTACGTCGATGCCGGTTTCAATGATGGTCGAGCACAGCAGCAGGTTGCTGCGCTGCGCCACAAAGTCGCGCATCACGGCTTCCAACTGCCGCTCGGCCATCTGTCCGTGCGCCACGGCGATGCGCGCTTCGGGCAATAACTCTTCAAGCTTGGCGCGGCGGTTTTCGATGGTTTCCACCTCATTGTGCAAAAAATAGACCTGCCCGCCGCGCTTGAGCTCGCGCAGCACGGCCTCGCGGATCACGCCGTTGTTTTCGCTGCGCACAAAGGTCTTGATGGCCAGGCGGCGCTGCGGCGCGGTGGCAATCACGGAGAGATCCCGCAGGCCTTCGAGCGCCATGCCCAGTGTGCGCGGGATGGGGGTGGCGGTGAGCGTAAGTACATCGACTTCGGCGCGCAGCGCTTTCATCGCCTCTTTGTGGCGCACGCCAAAGCGGTGTTCCTCGTCGATGATGAGCAAACCCAGGTTCTTGAACTCGGTTTTCTGGCTCAAGAGCTTGTGCGTGCCCACCACAATGTCGACGCTGCCGTCGCCCAGGCCCTTAAGTGCGGAGCTAATTTCCTTGGCCGAGCGGAAGCGGCTCATCTCGGCCACCTTGACCGGCCATTTGGCAAAGCGGTCCACCAGCGTCTGGTAATGCTGCTCGGCCAGCAAGGTGGTCGGTGCCAAGAAGGCGACCTGCTTGCCGCCCAGCACCGCTACAAACGCGGCGCGCAAGGCCACTTCGGTCTTGCCAAAGCCCACGTCGCCGCACACCAAGCGGTCCATCGGGCGCGGGCTGATCATGTCCTGAATCACAGCGTGGATGGCGGCGGCCTGGTCGGGCGTTTCTTCAAAGCCAAAGTCTTTGGCAAAGGCTTCGTAGTCGCCCGGGCTGTACCTGAAGGCATGGCCTTCGCGCGCCGCACGCCGGGCGTAAATGTTGAGCAGCTCAGCGGCGGTGTCGCGCACCTGCTCGGCTGCCTTGCGCTTGGCTTTTTCCCACTGGCCGCTGCCCAGCCTGTGCAAGGGGGCTTCGTCAGAGCTGACGCCGGTGTAGCGGCTGATTAGGTGTAACTGGCTCACCGGCACATAGAGCACCGCTTTGTCTGCATACTCTAGATGAAGAAACTCTTGTATCTCATTTTCACCATTGGGTAATTTATTTCCAATATCAAGATGAACCAAGCCCTGGTAGCGGCCAATGCCGTGCGCGCTGTGCACCACCGGGTCGCCCACTTTCAGCTCGGCCAGGTCTTTGATGAGCGCCTCAACGTCGCTGGTGGCTTCCTGCTTTTTACGCCTGCGCACCGTGGGGCTGGCGGCAAACAGCTCGGCTTCGGTGATCAGGTCGAGGCCGGCTTCAAGCCAGGCAAAACCCTGCGCTAGCGCAGCGGTGGCGATGCCAGCTTTTTCGTCGCTGGCCTGAAACTCGGCCAGCGCATCGAAGCTTGGTACGTCGATGCCGCCGTTGCGCAAAAAGTCGAGCAAGCTGGCGCGCCTGCCATCGCTGTCGGCCAGCACCAGCACACGCTGCTGCGTGTTGCGCATGTGGCGCTTGAGCGCTGCCAGCGGGTCGTCTGCGCCGCGTGTCACCGTCAAGGTTGGCAGCGCCTCAAACTCGGCATAGGCGCCAGGGGGCGGTCGCAGAGCCAGTTGCGCGTGCTGCTTGACGCGCGTGTAAAACTGCTCGGCGCTTAAAAACAGCGCCTCTGGCGGCAGCACCGGGTGTTCCGGTACACCTTGCACCAGCCGATAGCGTTCGCGCGTGTCTTGCCAAAAGTGGCTAAACACGGGTTCCAACTCGCCATGCAACACCACGGTGGCAGCATCACCCAGGTAGTCAAACACGGTGGCTGTGGCTTCAAAAAACAACGGGAGGTAGTACTCGATGCCCGCCGTGGCCACCCCATTGCCCATGTCTTTGTAGATGCGGCTGCGCGTCGGATCGCCTTCAAGCAGCTCGCGCCAGCGGCTTCTAAAGCGTGTTTGCGCGGCCTCGTCCATCGGAAACTCGCGCCCGGGCAGCAGGCGTACCTCGGGCACCGGGTACAGGCTGCGCTGGCTGTCGGGGTCAAAGCTGCGGATCGAGTCGATTTCGTCGTCAAACAGGTCAATGCGGTAGGGTACCGGGCTGCCCATCGGAAACAGGTCGATCAGCCCGCCGCGCACCGCGTATTCGCCGGGGCTCACGACCTGGCTGACGTGGTTGTAGCCCGCCAGTGTGAGTTGCGCCTTGAGCTTGGCGTCGTTCAGGCGCTGCTTGACCTTGAAGTGAAACGTGGTGCCCGCCAGAAAGCTCGGCGACGCCAGCCGGTACAGCGCGGTGGTCGCGGGCACCAGCACCACGTCGGCACCCGTGTCATGGTCATGCTGGCTGATGCGCCACAGCGTGGCCAGCCGTTCGCTGATCAAATCCTGGTGCGGCGAAAACGTGTCGTAGGGCAGCGTTTCCCAGTCCGGAAACAGCACACAGCGCAGCTCAGGGGCAAAAAAAGTCAGCTCGTCTTGCAGGCGTTGCGCATCCAGCGCGTCGGCGCTGACGATGGCGGTAACCCGCCCTGCGGCTTTGTCGCGAACGGCTAAGCGCGCCAGCAGCAAAGCGTCAGCGGAACCCGGCGGCTGGGGTAGGGTGTAGCGCTGGCCAGGGGTCAGTTTGGGTAAATCCATGCGCAGTGGGTGGGCTTGGGGGCAGAGAATTGGAATAAACAGCGAAAACGCCAACACCCTGCTCAAGCATGGGCAGGGTGTGACAGCGTCGATTCTAGAATGCAGCGCAACCATGACCGAACTGACCGACATCTCTCTTGCGCCTGCTGCTTGCCCACGCTGTTGGGCGCTGATCCCCTGCGCCGGTACCGGTTCGCGCGCGGGGGCGGCCGGGCCCAAACAGTACCAGATGCTGGCTGGCCAGCCGATGGTGCTGCACACCTTGCAGGCTTTTGAAGAGGTGGCGCGCATCGACCAGACGCTGGTGGTGGTGTCGCCGCAGGATACGTTTTTTCAGTCGGAACAGGTGCAGAATGCTTCATTTATCGTAGCTGCTTGCGGAGGTTCCACAAGGGCTACAAGCGTTTTTAATGGACTCAATACGTTGCAAGAAGAAGGCGCGGTGGCGCACGACTGGGTGTTGGTGCACGACGCCGCGCGCTGCTTGATCACGCCCGCGCAGATCAACCAGTTGCTGGACGCGTGCCTGGACGACGATGTGGGCGGCTTACTGGCACTGCCACTGCCAGATACCCTGAAGGTGGCCGTCGATGGACGCGTCAGCGCCACCCTGGCGCGCGCCGACAAGTGGCTGGCGCAAACACCGCAAATGTTTCGCCTGGGCAGCTTGCTGGAAGCGCTGGAACTGGCGGGCGAGGGGGTTACCGATGAATCCAGCGCCATTGAAGCCTTAGGGCTGGCGCCCAGACTGGTAGCGGGCAGCGCGCAAAATTTCAAGGTGACGTACCCGGAAGATTTTGAGCTTGCCGCAGCAGTGCTGCTCAGTCGCCAGTTGTAACGCATCCCATAGGACAGCACCATGACATTCAGAATCGGCGAGGGTTGGGACATTCACGCGCTGGTGCCCGGGCGCAAGCTGATGCTGGGTGGCGTCGAAGTGCCTTTTCATTTGGGGCTGGACGGACATTCAGACGCCGATGCACTGTTGCACGCCATTACCGACGCGCTGCTGGGGGCGGCTGCGCTGGGCGACATTGGCACGCATTTTCCGGACACCGACCCCCAGTTCAGGGGCGCCGACTCTGGCGTGTTGCTGCAAGAGGCGGCACGCCGGGTGCGCGCGCGCAGCTTTGAAATTGGCAACGTGGACAGCACCGTGATCGCGCAGGCGCCCAAGCTGATGCCCTACATCACGGCCATGCGCCAGCGTATCGCCGACGTGTTGGGCATCGCCGTGGATCAGGTCAACGTGAAAGCCAAAACGGCTGAAAAAATGGGACCCGTGGGCCAGGGTCAGGCCATGGAAGCGCGCGCGGTGGCGCTTTTGTTCTACAAGTAAAAAATCTGTTCAGCCCTTTATCTGAAAGCGTAAGCAGCTATTTATTTGGGAGTATATGCAGCGGAATGTCGTGCTCGTGCCCCAGGCTGTCCAGCGTGGCGCAGGTCAGTGTTGCCATGAAAGCGGTTACCTGTTGATGGGTGGTTGCTCGTAGCATGGTGGCGGGCCCGTCCCAGGTGACGCCGATCGCCCTGCACAAGGCCTTGGCAAAGTGTGGTTCCAGCGCGGCTAACGCCACGCGGCCGTCGGCGCACGGATAAACACGGTAACCGGCGTGGCCGCCGCCGATGGCGGTGCCGGGCAGGGTCAGACCCCAGGCGCGCGGCTGCGCCAGGTGCGCCGCTGCGTCGGCCAGCGCCACTTCAAAAAAGCGCCCGGTTCCGGTTTGTTTTTGTAGCAGCACCGCCTGCAACACCGCTTCGCTAGCCATCAGCGCTCCGGCCATGTCAGCGTACAGCGTGGCGGGCAAGTCCAGCCCGGTGACCAGGTCGTTTTCTGCCAGGTAGGTCAGGTCGTGGCCAGGCTCTTCGGCGCGCGCCCCGGCTGCACCGACGATCGTCACCAACGACAAGCGCGGATAGCGCTGGTGCAGTTGCGTCCACTCCAGCCCCAACTTGGGTAAGGCACTGGGGCGAAATGAGGTCAGGAGCACGTCGGCCTGCGCCAGTTCGGCGTGCAGTGCGTCTTGACCGGCGTCGGTTTTTAGGTCGGCGCTGCACACGCTGATGCCCTGGTGCAGGGCGTCGTAGGCGGCGCGGCTGTACGCGCTCATCGGGTCGCCGGTGACGCTGCCCGCCGATTGCGTTGGCGATGCGGGTGCAGGTGGTTCGAGCTTGATGCAGCGCGCGCCCATCTTGCAGCACCGAAGAAGCGCAGCGGGCCCGGGTAGGTTCAAGCTCAAGCTCAGGATGTGCACGCCGTCGAGCGCGCCAGGATTTGACAAAGATGTGTTGCGAGCGTTCATATACAGGGTGTTTGTGACAATCAACGTGCAAGCATACAGCGCGGTCATGGGTATTGAGTTCGGCCTTTTGCGACTAGGGGTGCGTGGGTAGAATTCATGCTTCTCGAGGCCATCCTGCCCCGACATTTTTCAAGGTGGTGCATCGTGTGGCAAGCGCCTTGATTGCCAAGGATTTTCATGAAACGTGTGGACGATTTTCGGCTGAAGTTCGGTCATAAAGAATATGTGCCGATCATGGTGGGCGGCATGGGGGTTGATATTTCGACCGCCGAGCTGGCGCTGGAAACGGCCCGACTGGGCGGCATCGGGCACATCTCGGACGCCATGGTCAACGACGTGTCGGACCGGCGTTTTGACACCAGTTTTGTCAAGGACAAAACCAGGTTCTACAAGCACAACATCCTTAACGCCGACAAGTCGCAGGTCAAGTTTGACTTGGACATTCTGGCCGAGGCCACGCGCCGTCATGTAGGCGCCACCATGGAGGCCAAAAAAGGCGATGGCCTGATCTTTGTGAACTGCATGGAAAAGCTCACCATGAACGGCCCGCGTGAGACCTTGCAGGTGCGCATGGCCAGCGCGCTTGACGCCGGCATCGACGGCATCACGCTCAGCGCCGGGCTGCATCTGGGCTCTTTTGGCCTGATTGCCGACCATCCACGGTTTCGGGACGCCAAGCTGGGCATCATCGTCAGCAGTGTGCGCGCGCTGCAACTGTTCCTGCGCAAGAACGCGCGGCTGGAGCGCAAGCCCGACTACGTGGTCGTTGAGGGGCCATTGGCCGGTGGGCATCTGGGTTTTGGCATGGATTGGGCCGACTACGACCTGGTCACCATCGTGGCCGAGGTGATCAAGTTTGTCAAAGACGAACAGCTCGACATTCCGGTCATCGCGGCGGGTGGTATTTTTACCGGCAGCGACGCGGTGTCGTTTCTGGAATCGGGCTCGGCGGCGGTGCAGGTGGCCACGCGCTTTACGGTGGCGCATGAATGCGGTCTGCCGACGGACGTCAAGCAGGACTACTACCGCGCCAATGAAGACGACATCATCGTCAACACCATCTCGCCCACGGGCTACCCGATGCGCATGCTGAAAGGGTCACCGGCCATTGGCGACGGCATTCGCCCAAATTGCGAGTCCTACGGCTATCTGCTCGACGGCAACGGCAACTGCGCCTACGTCACCGCCTACAATCGCGAGCTGGCGTTGCACCCCGACGGCAAAAACATCTCGGTGCTGGACAAGACCTGTCTGTGCACGCAGATGCGCAACTTCAAACTGTGGACTTGTGGTCACTACACCTACCGGCTCAAGGACACCACGCGCAAGAACGCCGACGGCAGCTATCAGTTGCTTAGCGCCGAGCACATCTTTAACGACTATCGGTACAGCGTCGATCACCAGGTGGCGCTGCCGCCGGTTTAATCAGTTGAGGACAGAGCACGCGCACTTCGTGTCGCTTTGATCTGTCCCGCAAGGTTTTAATCAGTTGAGGACAGAGCACGCGCACTTCGTGTCGCTTTGATCTGTCCCGCAAGGTCTCAGAATTGAATACCTGCCGGGTTGCTGGGCGTGGTACGCGGTGTGACTGGCGCGGGGGCGGGCTGTACCGGGGCTGGCGCTGGCGGGATGGTAGCAGCGCTGGGCGCGGTCGCCGTTGGCAGTGCTACCAACGGCTCGGCGGGTGGATTGCGGTAGTTGGCCGGTAATTGGCTGGTCTCAGGGTAACCGGCGACGTCCAAAAATTGTTGCCATTCGGAGGCGGAAAAACCCTTGAGCTGTTGCGCACCCAAGGTTAACAGAGGTAACGCCGTGGAATCAGTCAGGCGCTTGAGTGCCTGGACGTCTTGCGGCTGATCGACGGTTTTTTCGATAAAAGGTACGCCGCGCTCGATGAGCAGCGTACGGCCCTTGTCACACGGCGCGCAGCCACTGGCGCTGTAAAGCGTGACCGGATAATTGGCGACCAATTGGCGCAAGGCCAATGGCAGGTTGGTGTATTGTGGGGTGTTGGCCGGAACGCTGATTCGAATCTGTATCGGCTGGCTGGCTCGGCTGCTGGGGCGATCAGAAAATGTGACCTGTCCGTTGCTAGCGACGCCGCGGTACACCGTTTGTGCCTGGGCACTGGCCAGGCTGGTGAGCGTCATCAGCGCTACGCAGGCGGCGTGCGTTGCTACAGAAAATGGGTTAATTGACATGGTTGACTGGCGTCATGCCTTGGTGTCGCAGCAGAGCCTCCAGTGTAGGCGCTCTGCCGCGAAATGCCTTGAATGATTCCATTGCGGGGCGACTGCCACCGGCTTCCAGTATTTCGCGGCGAAAGCACCGACCGGTTTCCAGTGCGGTTGTAGGGTCGCTCGCGGCCTCTTCAAACGCCGCGTAGGCGTCGGCGCTTAACACCTCGGCCCACTTGTAGCTGTAATAGCCAGCCGCGTAGCCACCGGCAAAAATGTGGCTGAACGTGTGCGCCGTGCGCGACCACGCCGGTGGCTGAATCACTGCCACCTCTTGGCGCACCTGTTGCAGCAGGGCTTGAATGTCGTCACCCGGCGTCTGTGCGGTGTGCAGCAACATGTCAAACAGCGAAAACTCAATTTGACGCAAGGTCTGCATGCCACTCTGAAAGTTCTTGGCCGCCAGCATCTTGTCAAACAGCGCGCGTGGCAGCGGCGCACCCGTGTCCACGTGCGCTGTCATGTGCTGTAGCACGCTGTATTCCCAGCAAAAGTTTTCCATGAACTGGCTCGGCAATTCGACCGCGTCCCATTCAACGCCGCTGATGCCCGACACATCGCGCTCGTCAACCTGTGTCAGCATATGGTGCAGACCATGGCCGAACTCGTGGAACAGCGTGGTGACGTCGTCGTGTGTCAGCAGCGCCGACTTGCCATCCATTGCGCTGGCGAAATTGCACACCAGGTGTGCTACCGGCGTTTGTAGTATCTGTGTATCCGGACGCAGCCAGCGTGCGCGCACGTCGTCCATCCAGGCGCCGCCACGTTTGCCGGTACGCGCGCTCGGGTCCAGGTAAAACTGTCCGACGAGCGCGGGTGTCTGGTCTGGTGACTGGCTGCGTTCGATGCGAAAAAAACGCACACCGTCGGCCCACACGGGTGCCTGGTCTTCGCGGATGGCCACTTCAAACAGGGTTTCGGCGATCTTGAACAAGCCACTGAGCACCTTGGGCAGACCGAAGTACTGTTTGACTTCTTGCTCGTTGAAAGCGTAGCGCGCCTCCTTGAGTTTTTCGCTGATGTAAGGCCAGTCCCAGGGCTGCGGGTCGTCCAGCTTCAAGTGCTCATGTGCAAAGGCGCGCAGGTCGGCCACATCCTGCTCGGCAAACGGGCGTGCGCGTTGTGCCAGGTCGCGTAAAAATTCGATCACCTGCGCCGGGTTGTTGGCCATTTTTGGCGCCAGCGACAGTTCGCCAAAATTGGCAAAACCCAGCAACGCAGCTTCTTCCTCGCGCAGCGCCAGCAGCTCGTGCATGATGGCGGTGTTGTCAAACGCGCGCCCGGTACTGTCTGCCTGGTCCGAGGCACGCGTGACGTAAGCGCGGTACATCGTTTCGCGCAAGCAGCGGTTGTGCGCAAACTGCATCACCGGCAGGTAGCACGGCAGCTTGAGCGTGAGTCGATACCCCGTTTGTCCGGCTTGGCTGGCCGCTTCGCGCGCGGCGGCAGCAATATCTGCCGGAATGCCCGCCATCTCAGCGTCGCTGGCCAAATAGGTAAAGGCGTCAGTGGCGTCGAGCGCGTTTTCGCTGAACTTCTGGCTCAAGGCAGCCTGGCGCTCCTGGATCTCGGCAAAACGCTGGCGCGGCTGGCCTTGCAGTTCGGCCCCGCCGAGCACAAAGTTGCGCAGTGCGTTGCGCTGCGCCTGGCGCTGCGCGGGTGTGAGCGTGGCTGGGCCGATGGCCTTGTATTTGGCGTACAGCGCTTCGTCGGCGCCCATGCGGGTGTAGAACGCGGTCACCTTGGGCAGTGCGGCGTTGAAGGCGGCGCGCAGTTCGGGCGTGTCGGCCACGGCGTTGAGGTGGTTCACCGTGCCCCAGGCGCAAGACAAACGTTCCACAGCGACGTCCAACTCACGCGCGATGGCGCTCCAGCTGGCCTCAAAGCCGGGTTGGGTCACGGTGTGCAACGCCGCTTCGGCCTGTGCCAACAGGGCGTCGATGGCGGGTTCAACATGGCAAGCCTGCACCGCGTCAAAACGCGGCAGACCTTCAAAAGCGAGTAAAGGGTTGTTCATCAAGCGCTACGCTCAGCAGATTCCAGGGTATTCACTAGCAACATGGTAATGGTCATGGGGCCAACCCCACCCGGCACGGGGGTGATGTAGCTTGCCACCTGGCGTACACCTTCAAAATCTACATCGCCGCAGAGCTTGCCCTCAGGGTTGCGGTTCATGCCCACATCCAGCACTACGGCGCCGGGCTTGACCATGTCGGCGGTGAGCACGTTGCGCTTGCCCACAGCGGCCACAATCACGTCGGCCTGCAGGGTGAGGGCTTTCAGGTCGCGCGTGGCGCTGTGGCAGATGGTGACGGTGGCATTTTTTTGCAGCAGCAGCAGCGCCATGGGCTTGCCCACAATGTTGCTGCGGCCGATCACCACTGCGTGTTTGCCGCGCAAGTCGTAGCCAATCGATTCCAGCATCTTCATGCAGCCATACGGCGTGCACGGCACAAAGCCGGACATACCGGTCATCAGCGCGCCCGCGCTGGCGATGTGAAAGCCATCGACATCCTTGGCCGGGGAAATGGCTTCGATGACCTTGTTGGCGTCGATGTGTTTGGGCACCGGCAGCTGCACCAGAATGCCGTGGATGGCGGGGTCGCGGTTGAGCGCGTCGATGCGCGCCAGCAGGGCGGCCTCGGTCAGGTCGGCGTCGTACTTCTCCAACACCGAATGAAAGCCGCAGTCTTCGCAACCCTTGACCTTGTTGCGTACATACACCTGGCTGGCCGGGTTTTCGCCTACCAGAATGACCGCCAAGCCGGGCGTGATGCCGCGTGCCTTGAGTGCCTGCACGCGCTGTGTGACATCAGCGCGCAACTGTTTGGACAGCGCAAGGCCGTCGATGATCTGAGCTGGGGAGGTGTGAGATGTCATGGTGTTTGCTTCAAAAAAATGGCCCGCAAGTATTGGCTGGCGGGCCGGGTGGTTTGCCAGGTGCGCCCGGCAGGCGTGAGTTAGCTCTTGGCGTTGGGGCCGAGCGCAATCTTGAGCAGATCGGCCACCGTGTTGGCGCTGAGTTTTTCCATGATGTTGGCGCGGTGTGCCTCCACCGTCTTGATGCTGATGCCTAGGTCGTCGGCAATCTGCTTGTTCAGTCGGCCCGCCACGATGCGCTCAAGCACCTGCGATTCACGCAGCGTCAGACGAGCCATCAGCGCATCACGGTTCAGAGCACTCTGATAGTCGGCAAAGGCGGCATTGGCCTGTTCGAGCATGCGTTCGACCAGTGGTACCAACTTGGCTTCGTTAAAAGGTTTCTGGATGAAATCCATGGCGCCTTTTTTCATGGTCTCGACCGCCATCGGCACATCACCGTGGCCGGTAATAAAAGCCAGTGGCAGAGGCGAATGGGTTTCAAGCAAGCGGTCTTGCAGCTCCAGCCCGGTCATGCCGGCCATGCGGATGTCAACAATCAGGCAGGCGACTTCTTCGGCATCAAAACGGCTTAGAAAAGACTCGGCCGAATCAAAGCATCGCACGCGGTAGTCTTTGCCCTCAAGCATCCATTGCAGTGAATCGCGCACAGCGTCGTCGTCGTCAACGACATACACCGTGCCTTTTTTGGGAATCAAACTCATGGCGAAACCTGAAGTTTTTGTGGTTCGGAACGTGCACTGGAGAAAGAGGCTGGTGCACTTTGCCTGGGTATCCAGAAGTCGAAGCAGCAGCCTGTTATCTCCTGCGCCCCATTGTAAATGTTCTGTGCTTTCATCCGGCCCTTGTGCGACTCGACAATCGAGCGGCACAGACTCAGCCCGATGCCCATGCCGTCGGTCTTGGTGGAATAGAACGCCTCGTACAGCCGATCCATCACGTCGGGGGCGATGCCTGCGCCTGAGTCGGTGACGGAAAACTCGATCACCGGCTTGCCTTCGACCAGGGCCGGTACCACCCGCAATTTGACCAGCCGTTGAGCGGTCGGGCGCTGCGCGGCGTCGATGGCCTCGGCCGCGTTCTTGAGCAGATTGAGCACCACCTGCTCGATCAGGATCGGGTCCACCAGCACACTGGGCAGGTTAGGGGCTATGTACTGGGTGAGGCGCACGTTGTGCCTGCGCATTTCGATCTCGGCTAGTTCTACAGCATCATTGACAATAGTGATGACGCTCGTCACGGCGCGATTGGGCTCGCTGCGCTTCACGAAGGAGCGGATGCGTTGAATGATCTGCCCTGCGCGGCTGGCCTGACGCGAGGTTTTCTCAAGTGCGCCAAGCAATTCTCCGTTGGTGATCTGACCCGCCTGAATGCGCGACACCATGCCGTTGCAGTAGTTGCTGATGGCTGTGAGCGGCTGGTTGAGTTCGTGCGCCACGCTGGAGGCCATTTCACCCATGGTGATCAGGCGGCTGGAGGTCTGCGCGCGTTCGGCCTGCACTTGCGACTGTTCTTCGGCTTCACGCCTGGCGGTGATGTCGGTGGCGATGACCATTTGCGCCAGACGTCCATCGACCCAACTCAGGTAACGCGTGCGCACCTCTAGCCAGCGCCCCAGGCTGCCCAGATAGATTTCTGCGCTTTCGGTTTCCTTGTCAGGCAGTTCGTCGGTGGGCAAACCGGCAAAAACGTCCACCGTGTCCTGCGACTCGTCACGCGCCACGGGTGCTGGTACGCCGGCTTCGGCGATCAATTGCAGATGCCCCTGCACATCGCCGCCAAACCATAGGCGATACAGCTTGTTGGCAAACAGCAGTTCGTTGTTGCCCAGAGGTGCTACTGAAATAGAAGCGTCGAGTGCTTCCAGGACGGCGGTAAAGCGCTCGTGGGACGCGGCCAGTTGTTCGCGCACCCGATTCGGTTCGGTGATGTCGGTCATCGACGTCATCCAGCCGGTCTGCTGGCCAAAGGCGTCGATCAGTGGCGACACGTACAGGCGTGCGTCCATCAAGGTGCCGTTTTTGCGCTTGACGCGAAATTGGATGCCGCTGGGTTCCACGCGGCCGGTCAATTCTTCGCTCAGACGGTTTTTCAGGAGCTCATGGTCTTCATCGGGCCAGTACGGGAAAGGGGCGGTTTTGCCAATCAGCTCGTCTTCCCGCCAGCCGGTCATGCTGCAAAACGCAGCGTTCACATAGGTGATCATGCCGGTCATGTCCAGCGCGCGCATACCGGTGAGCATGGAATTTTCCATGGCGCGTCGAAACGCAGTTTCTTGCACCAGCGCGTCTTGTGCCTGGATGCGCTTGCGCGTGTGACGCCAGTTGGCTAGCAGCAGCCAGGCGGTGATCGCACTGAGCACCATGACCAGCCAAAACAGCGCACTTCCAATCACGCCATGCGAGGTACGGTACGCCTGACCGCGCAGGGTCAAACCGTTTCCCACAGGCGATATGGGCAGTTCGTAGCCATTCACCGGGTTAGACCAGGGCAGCAGGTTTCGCGTGAGCGTTTTTTCGGACAGGGTGCTGCCTGCCAGCACCTTGCCGTCTGCGTCGTGGAACGACATCGCGTACTTGGCGCTGATTTCATCCGGAATGCCATAGCGGAACACGGCGTCGATCGGATAGACCACCAGCAACACGCCTTTGAACTTGGTCTTGTCGATCAGGGGTAGATGCAGTTGCAATTGGGCGGGTGCATCGACCTGCTTGCTTGGTGTGGAATACACCGGCAACAGCAGGTCGCGCGCCAAACGGTAGTTCTGCTGGAATTCGGTGGTTTGCTCCTTCATGGGGTCGCTCTGCAATCGGCTGAAGTCGTCGCGCGGGTCATAGCGCACGCGCACGCGCAACTTGTCGTCCACCCAGGTTAGGCTGCGCATTTCGGGGAATTGGTTGGTCAACGCTTCGGCACGTGTCATGAAATCAGTGGCACTGATTTCGCGGCTGGCGACCTCATGCGCAAAGCGCATGAACTGCTCCTGCTGTTCCAGCAGACGCAGGCGCAGGCGTTGCTGGGTGTATTCCACGTCCCGGTGAATGGCCTCGCGCTCGCGCGCAATTTCCTCAAAGCGCAGGTAAGCAAAAGAGGTCAGGATGGCAGCAAAAAACAGCAACACGGCTGCCAGGGGTGCCAGCATGGCATAGCGGTCCTGGCGCTGCGGCGGCTGCGACTTCCACCATTGGTTCAGGCTGCGCAAGGGCGCCAGCGGCGCGCTGCGCGTGACTTGGATGGCCTGGGTCGTTGACATGGGGCGAGTGTAGGGTTTCTACCGTCGCACTGAAGTCAGTGTAATTTCATTATATAAAATATATAAACACTATTTGAAAAAATAACAATATTTCTATAAAATTTGATCTGCGACAAAACGTGGCAATTCAACTAACATCCTTCGCATCAATAACAGGAGACAAGCATGCAAGCACAGCCCGCGCCCGACAGCGCCCGCGCCACCCCCGATCTCGACACCCAGGAAACCCGTGAATGGATGGACGCGCTAAGCGCCGTCATTGACCAAGAAGGTCCCGAGCGCGCGCACTATTTGCTGGAGCAGTTGCTTGAGCACGCACGGCAAAACAGCCTGGACATGCCGTTTTCGGCCAACACCGGTTACGTCAACACCCTGGAGCCGGACCAAGAGGAGCGCTGCCCCGGCAACATCGAGATTGAAGAACGTCTGCGCGCCTACATGCGCTGGAACGCCATGGCGATGGTGGTCAAGGCCAACCGCCACCACCCAGAGGACGGTGGCGACCTGGGCGGCCACATTGGTAGCTTTGCCAGTCTGGCGCACATGTTTGGTGCCGGTTTCAACCACTTCTGGCACGCCGAAAGCGCTGACCACGGTGGCGACTGCATCTATATCCAGGGCCACGTGGCCCCCGGTGTCTATGCCCGCGCTTACCTGGAAGGCCGTTTGACCGAAGAGCAACTGCTGCATTTCCGTCAGGAAACCGGTGGCAAGGGCTTGTCAAGCTACCCGCACCCCAAGCTGATGCCCGAGTTCTGGCAGTTCCCCACTGTGTCGATGGGTCTGGGCCCGCTGATGGCGATCTACCAGGCGCGGTTCTTGAAGTACCTGCACGCCCGTGGCATTGCCAACACCGCCAACCGCAAGGTCTGGGTGTTTTGTGGCGACGGCGAAATGGACGAAGTTGAAAGCCTGGGCGCGATTGGTCTGGCCGCACGTGAAAAGCTCGACAACCTGGTGTTTGTCATCAACTGCAACCTGCAGCGCCTGGACGGCCCGGTGCGTGGCAACGGCAAGATCATTCAAGAGCTGGAAGGTACCTTCCGCGGTGCAGGCTGGAACGTGATCAAGCTGCTGTGGGGCAGCAACTGGGATCCGCTGCTGGCACGCGACAAAGACGGCGCGCTGAAAAAAGTGATGATGGACACGCTGGACGGCGACTACCAGGCCTTCAAGGCCAACGATGGTGCGTTTGTGCGCAAGAACTTCTTTGGCCGCTCGCCAGAGACCGCCAAAATGGTCGAGAAAATGAGCGACGACGACATCTGGCAACTGCGCCGCGGTGGCCACGACCCGCAAAAGGTCTATGCCGCCTACCACGCCGCCGTTAACCACACCGGCCAGCCCAGCGTGTTGCTGATCAAAACCGTCAAGGGCTTTGGCATGGGCAAGAGCGGCGAGGGCAAAAACAACGTGCACCAGACCAAAAAGCTCACCGACGACGACATCAAGACGTTCCGCGACCGCTTCAACATTCCAATTCCTGACAGCCAGATCAAGGACATTCCGTTCTACAAACCGGCCGACGACACCCCTGAAATGCGCTACCTGCACGAGCGCCGACAAGCACTCGGCGGCTACCTGCCGCACCGCCGCACCAAGGCCGACGAGCATTTCACCGTGCCGTCCATCGACACCTTCAAGGCGGTGCTGGAACCAACGCCCGAGGGGCGCGAAATTTCCACCACCCAAGCCTACGTGCGCTTCATCACGCAGCTGCTGCGCGACCAGGCGCTGGGCCAGCGCGTGGTGCCGATTCTGGTGGACGAAGCCCGTACCTTCGGCATGGAAGGCTTGTTCCGCCAGATCGGCATTTACAACCCGGCCGGCCAAAACTACACCCCGGTGGACAAAGACCAGGTGATGTATTACAAGGAAGACAAAAAAGGCCAGATTTTGCAAGAAGGCATCAACGAAGCCGGGGGCATGGCGAGCTGGATTGCGGCTGCCACCAGCTACAGCACCAGCAACCGCATCATGGTGCCGTTTTACGTCTATTACTCGATGTTCGGCTTTCAGCGCATTGGTGACCTGGCCTGGGCTGCGGGTGACATGCAGGCACGCGGCTTCTTGCTGGGCGGCACCTCCGGGCGCACCACGCTCAACGGCGAAGGCCTGCAGCACGAAGACGGCCACAGCCACATTCTGGCGGGCACCATCCCCAACTGCGTTTCATACGATCCGACCTTTGCGCACGAAGTGGGCGTGATCCTGCACCATGGCTTGAAACGCATGGTGGAGAAGCAAGACAACGTCTTCTATTACCTGACCTTGCTGAACGAAAACTACGCCATGCCCGGCCTGACCCCGGGCACCGAAGAGCAGATCATCAAGGGCATGTACCTGTGCAAACCGGGTGCAGACGGCGCTGCGGGCCCGCGCGTGCAGTTGCTGGGTAGCGGCACGATTTTGCGCGAGAGCTTTGTGGCGCAAAAACTGCTGGCCGTGGACTGGGGTGTGACCGCTGACGTGTGGAGTTGCCCGAGCTTCAACGAACTGGCGCGCGACGGCCAGGCCTGCGAGCGCGACAACCTGCTCAACTCCGGTGCAGCGGCCAAAGTGCCGTTTGTGACACAGCAACTGGCTGGGCATGACGGCCCGGTGGTGGCCTCCACGGATTACATCAAGTCGTATGCTGAGCAAATCCGCGCCTTCATTCCGAAAGGCCGCACTTACAAAGTGCTGGGCACCGACGGCTTTGGTCGCAGCGACTTCCGCAGCAAGTTGCGCGAGCACTTTGAGATCAACCGCCATTTCATCGTGATTGCCGCGTTGAAGGCGCTGAGTGAAGACGGCAAACTGCCGGTGAGCAAGGTCAGTGAAGCGATCGCCAAGTACGGCATCAATACCGACAAAGTGAACCCGCTGTACGCGTAATTAAAAAACTTTGGGGTCAGACCACTTTGCGAAGAAGTCTGGAGCGTTGGGGTCAGATCACTTTGCGCAGCAAATGTGCTCTGACCCCAGCTGACCAGATAGATCAGAGACTAGACAAAACGAATAGAAAGAAAATCATGGCGATCATTGAAATCAAAGTCCCCGACATTGGCGACTTCAAGGACGTGGCAGTGATCGAACTGCTGGTCAAACCCGGTGACACGGTCAAGGCCGAGCAAAGCCTGCTGACGGTGGAATCGGACAAGGCCTCGATGGAAATCCCCTCCAGCCACGCTGGCGTGGTGAAAGAGCTCAAGGTGGCGCTGGGCGACAAGGTCAGCGAAGGCAGCCTGGTACTGATGCTGGAAGTGGCCGGTGAGGCTTCTGTATCAAATCAGGCTCCAGCCCCCGTCCAGCAAGCGCTAGCAGCTACTGAAACAGCAGTAACGCCGGTGCCGGCAACGGTGGCTACAGTGCCCGTAGCATCCGGCCCGGTAGAAGTGCGCGTGCCTGACATTGGCGACTTCAAGGACGTGGCGGTGATCGAGGTCATGGTCAAGGTGGGCGACACGGTGAAAGCCGAGCAAAGTTTGATCACGGTCGAATCCGACAAGGCGTCGATGGAAATTCCGTCCAGCGCCGCCGGGGTCATCCAGGAGCTCAAGGTCAAGCTCGGTGACAAGGTCAACATGGGTGACTTGCTGGCCGTGCTGCAAGGCAGTGCCGCAGCCGCACCGCAGGCCAGCGCCGCGGCTGCTGGAGCCAGCCCAAGTTCTGCATCAAATGCGGCTCCAGTCCAGGTAGAACAAGCGCAAGCAGCTACTGGTTCGGTAGCGGTCGCGGCAACGGCAGTGGCTGTGCCCGCACACAACCCGACCACGCCCCCGCTGGGCTTGCCGCACGCCAGCCCGTCGGTGCGCAAGTTCGCCCGCGAACTGGGTGTGCCGCTCAATGAGGTTAAAGGCACCGGCCTCAAAGGCCGCATCACCGACCACGACGTGCAGGCTTTTACCCGCTCGGTGATGAGTGGTGCGGTACAAACCCAGGCGGCGCAAGCCAACGCCAAGCCTGCAGCAACGGGCAACAACGGCGCGGGCCTGGGTCTGATCCCCTGGCCAGTGGTGGACTTCACCAAATTTGGCCCAACCGAGCGCAAAGAGCTCAGCCGCATCAAGAAGATCAGCGGTGCCAACCTGCTGCGCAACGCCATCATGATTCCGGCCGTCACCAACCATGACGACTGCGACATCACCGACCTGGAAGCGTTCCGCGTCAGCACCAACAAAGAAAACGAGAAGAGCGGCGTGAAAGTCACCATGCTGGCTTTTCTGATCAAAGCCTGCGTGGCCGCGCTCAAGAAATACCCCGAGTTCAACAGCAGCCTGGATGGCGACGCGCTGATCTACAAGCAGTATTACCACATCGGTTTTGCCGCAGACACGCCCAACGGCCTGATGGTGCCGGTGATCAAGGATGCTGACAAAAAAGGCATCTTCCAGATCAGCACCGAAATGGGCGAGCTGGCGAAAAAAGCGCGCGACGGCAAGCTCGGCCCGGCTGAGATGACCGGTGCCAGCTTCACCATCAGCAGCCTGGGCGGCATTGGCGGACGTTACTTCACGCCCATCATCAACGCGCCCGAGGTGGCCATTTTGGGTGTCTGTCGCTCGACGATGGAACCCATCTGGGACGGTAAGGCGTTCCAGCCGCGGCTGATGCTGCCGCTGTCGCTCACTTGGGATCACCGCGTGATCGACGGCGCGGCCGCGGCACGCTTTAACGTGTACCTCGGTCAAATCCTGGGCGATTTCCGCCGGGTGCTGCTTTAAGAGGCATCCTGCCAATGTTGGCACTCCATTACCGACTAGCCGCGTGCGTTGGGTATCTGACGCAGCGTGGACTTGGGGTTTTGCCAAATAAAGGAGGAGGCTAGGGGCGTAGCCCGTAGCCGGGGGACATTCGCGGAGTCGGATGCCCCGCGCGCGCGGCGGGTTCAACCCCAAGCGCGTACACCTCGCACAGTAAGTTAAAAATTGAGGAAGAACAAATGGCACAAATCGACATCAAAGTCCCCGACATCGGCGACTTCAAAGACGTGGCAGTGATCGAACTGCTGGTGAAACCCGGCGACAGCGTCAAGGCAGATCAAAGCCTGATCACCGTTGAGAGCGACAAAGCCTCGATGGAAATCCCCTGCAGCCACAGCGGCGTGGTGAAAGAACTCAAGATCAAACTGGGCGACAAAGTTTCTGAAGGCTCGCTGCTGCTGACGCTGGAGGCCGCAGGTGACGCTGCGCAGCCTGCCGCAACCCCAGCTCAAGATTCCAAGCAAAATCAGCCTCCAGCCCAGGTACAGCAAGCGCAAAAAGCTCCACAATCTGTAGCGCTTTCAGCAGCTGCACCGGCCCCCAACGCAGCCAGCTTTGGTGGCACAGCCGACCTGGACTGCGACCTGCTGGTGCTGGGCGGCGGCCCGGGTGGCTACAGCGCCGCCTTCCGCGCCGCTGACCTTGGTCTGAAGGTGGTACTGGTAGAGCGCTACGCCACGCTGGGCGGTGTTTGCCTGAACGTCGGCTGCATCCCCAGCAAAGCGCTGCTGCACGTGGCCAGCGTTATCGACGAGGTAAGCCACCTGGCCGCGTTGGGCGTGGAATTTGGCAAACCGGTGGTCAACATCGACACCTTGCGTAGCCACAAAGAAAAGGTCATTGGCAAACTCACCGGCGGCCTGGGCGCCATGGCCAAGATGCGCAAGGTCACCATCGTGCGCGGCTACGGTGCGTTTGTCGGCGCCAACCACGTCGAGGTAGAAGAAACCAGCGGCACGGCGCAAGAGAAAACTGGCACCAAGAAGATCATTGCATTCAAGAAGGCCATCATTGCCGCCGGCTCACAGGCGGTGCGCCTGCCCTTCATGCCCAACGACCCACGCGTGGTCGATTCAACCGGCGCTTTGGCCCTGAAAGAAGTCCCCAAACGCATGCTGATTCTGGGCGGCGGCATCATCGGCCTGGAAATGGGCACCGTCTACAGCACACTCGGCGCAAGGCTGGACGTGGTCGAAATGCTCGACGGCCTGATGCAGGGCGCGGACCGTGATTTGGTCAAAATCTGGCAAAAAATGAACGCGCCACGGTTTGACAACATCATGCTCAAAACCAAAACCGTCGCGGCCGAAGCCACACCAGAAGGCATCAAGGTCACGTTTGCACCGGCAGAGGAGGGCGGCACTTGTCCCGAGCCGCAAACCTACGACCTGGTGCTGCAAGCTGTCGGCCGCACCCCCAACGGCAAGAAAATCGCCGCTGACAAGGCGGGCGTGGCCGTCACTGACCGGGGTTTCATCAACGTCGACATCCAGATGCGCACCAACGTGCCGCACATCTTCGCCATTGGCGACATCGTCGGCCAGCCCATGCTGGCGCACAAGGCGGTGCATGAGGCGCATGTGGCGGCAGAAGTGATTGCCGGTGAACTGCTAGGCAACAAGGAATTGGCCTCTGCAGCCTTCAACGCCCGCGTCATCCCCAGCGTGGCCTACACCGACCCCGAAGTGGCCTGGGTGGGCTTGACCGAAGACCAAGCCAAGGCCCAGGGCATCAAGGTCAAGAAGGGCCTGTTCCCGTGGAACGCGTCCGGCCGCGCCATTGCCAACGGCCGCGATGAAGGCGTCACCAAGCTGCTATTCGACGACAGCGAAGAAGCGCACGGTCACGGCAAGATTCTGGGCGGCGGCATGGTCGGCACCCATGCGGGCGACATGATTGGCGAGGTGGCGCTGGCCATCGAGATGGGCGCCGATGCCATCGACATTGGAAAGACCATCCACCCACACCCCACGCTGGGCGAAAGCATCGGCATGGCGGCAGAGATTGCGCACGGCAGCTGCACGGATGTTCCACCGGCGCGCAAGTAGATTTTGTTGCTGCGATCTCGCAGTACAACACCTCTGTTCTGGCGCGCAGGGCGAACCTGTGAAAGTGTGTCTATGCATCCGGCTTGTTCTTCAAACTTAGCCACGAATGCACCGGCCAGTCATTGCGGTTTTGGTTTTGTGTGCCGCCAAACACCACACCCCCGCCAGACACCGCTGAGGGGTGATGCGCTGCAAAGGTTTTCAGCCCTTTGAAGTAATCCGGGTTCACCGTGGCCCCCGCTTTGATTTCGATGGCGTGCATCTTGCCCCCTGTAGGCAGCAACAAATCAACTTCATTGCCCTCGGAGTCGCGGTAAAAATACATTTCTGCACTTTCCCCTGCGTTCAGGCGATCTTTCATGGCTTCCATGACGATGAAATTTTCAAACAAACTGCCCCACAGGGGGTCACGTGCAACCTGCCCTGCAGTGCGCAAGCCCAGCAGCCAACAGGCCAACCCGACATCATAAAAATACAGTTTGGGTGCCTTGATCAGGCGTTTGCCACTGTTGGTAAACCAGGGGGGCAACAAATGCACGATGTAGCTCGTTTGCAGCAGGTCCACCCAGGCCCGGGCCGTGACGTGTGACACGCCCGCATCGTTACCAAGGCTGTTGAGGTTGAGCAATTGCCCGGTGCGTCCGGCACACAAGCGAACAAAACGCTCAAACCGCTGCAAGTCTTGCACTGCTGCCAGTTGCCGCAAATCCCGCTCCACATAGGTTGCAAAATAGTCGGCCAAGGCCTGCGCGGGGTTCAATCCTTTGTCATGGATGCGAGGGTAAAAACCGGTCAGCAGGGTTTGCGCCAGATCGGGTGCATGGTCCATCTTGATGCGCTGCACCTCAGCTAACGTAAACGGCAGCAGGCGTAGCACGGCGGTGCGCCCAGCCAGTGATTGCGACACTTGTGTCATCAACTCAAACTGATGGCTACCCGTCAGTATGAAACGTCCTGGCTGAGGGTCTGCATCGACCATGCCCTGCAAATAAGAGGCCAGATCGGGTGCGCGCTGAACCTCATCAAAGATGGCACCTTGTTGGTAAGTTGCCAAAAACCCCCTGGGGTCTTCAGCTGCGAAGCGGCGAATGTCAGGGTCTTCAAGCGACACATAGGGCTTGCCAGCAAACAGGCTTTTAGCCAACGTGGTCTTGCCACTTTGTCGCGGTCCGGTGAGAGTGATGACAGGGTATTGGCTGGCCAGCTGCCGCAGCAAAGGGGTGATAGTGCGTTCAATCATGGGGTCATGTTAGCAAAAAACCTGCAATATGAAGATTGAATTTTCACATTGCAGGTTTTTTTGAAAACCAAAGTGAGGCCTACCACAAGGAACGTGTGGGCAAGTACAACAAAACATGCACGCTGGTATTGCCAGTCAAAGTGTCCAATTTGCTGCGCAATTCCAGCCACGCCGGTGTAGTTAAAGAGCTCACGGTCAAGCTGGGTGACAAGGTGTCCGAAGGCACTGGGGTGCGCCAAATTCCACGCCCAACGCGGCCAGGTGGCTCACCTCGTCCATCACGGCAGCCACATGCAGCAGCGCCTTGCTGGGAATGCATCCCACGTTCAGGCAGACACCGCCCAATTGGGCGTAACGCTCGACGATGACCACTTTAAGCCCCAAGTCGGCGGCGCGGAAAGCGGCGCTGTAGCCGCCGGGGACGCCGCCCAGCACCAGCAGGTTGCAGTTCAGGTCGGCTGTGCCAGCAAAACTGGCTGCGTTGGGTGCGGGTGTTGCAACCGATGGCGCTACAGTTTGCGTAGCTTCTTGCGCTTACTTCACGAGCGCTAAAGCCTTATTTCATGTATTATCCGTTCGGACTAAGCTGGTCGAAGGCGCTTCGACAGGCTCAGCGCGAATGGTGTTGCAATCGAGCACCAGCAGCCCAGGTCAACATCGACACTGCTGCGTAGCCACAAAGAAAAAGTCATCGGCAAACTCACTGGCGGCCTGGGTGCCATGGCCAAAATGCGCAAGGTAAGTGATAGCGGGTGAACTGCAAGGCAACAAGGAATTGGCCGCAGCCGCCTTCAACGCCCGCGTCATCCCCAGCGTGGCCTACACCGACCCCGAGGTGGCCTGGGTGGGCCTGACCGAAGACCAGGCCAAAGCGCAGGGCATCAAGGTCAAAAAAGGCCTGTTCCCGTGGAACGCGTCAGGGCGCGCCATTGCCAATGGCCGCGACGAAGGCGTGACCAAGCTGCTGTTTGATGATTCACCCGAGGCGCATGGCCATGCCGCAAGCGGGGGCAAAATCCTGGGTGGCGGCATGGTTGGCACCCACGCGGGTGACATGATTGGTGAAGTGGCGCTGGCCATCGAGATGGGCGCGGATGCCATCGACATCGGCAAAACCATTCACCCGCACCCCACGCTGGGCGAGAGCATTGGCATGGCGGCCGAAGTGGCGCACGGCAGTTGCACGGATGTGCCACCGGCGCGCAAGTAGTACCGGAGAGCGACAAAATGCTACTTTTTAACTAGCTTGCAGCGCATATTCAGTAAGGGCTTTGCGGCTTTTTTATGCGACAGTGGCAGGTGGACGTTTGGTGTCTCGCTTCAATCGAATCTCTACCGTCTTGCCAATAGCACTTGCCGCCTTGATCAGCGTATCGAGCTGGATGGACAGGTTACCCGGGTCAAGCACCCGGTCCAGTTGGGACCGGCTGGTGGCCATGCGTTGCGCCATCGTCACTTTGCTGAGTTTGCCGCTTTGCATGGCATCCTCAAATTGTTCGGCCAGGGCTCGTTTGAGCGCAAGGGCTTGCACTGTTTCATAGATGCCATCTTCTTTGAGGAAGTCATCAAAACTGCTGCCCGAATGGGGATTCACTTTAGTTGTCTTGGCCATTTTTCCATTCCTTCAAGCGTTGGGTTGCCATTTCAATATCTGCCGGGTTCGTTTGCTGGGTCTTCTTGATAAATGCGTGCAACAAAATCAATTCGGACTGCTCCACGGCAAACAGCACGCGCGCAATGCGGTTGCCAATTTTGCTGCGCACTTCCCAGATAGGTCCACGCAAATGGTCAACGCGCGGTTTGCCAATAGGCCATTTGTACTGAACATAAGCAATGTCTTCACCAATGGTTTGACGATCTGTCTTGTCCAAGGATTTGAGCCATTCGCGCACCGGCTCGTCCCCGCTGCCAGACCGATAGAAGATCGCGGGAATTCTTTGCGTCGATGTCATGTGAAAAGTGTACCTTATAGAGTACTTAAAAAGCGCATGGAATGTGGTATTTCATGCCAAGATGCGCAAGGTCACTGTGGTGGTGCGCGGCTACGGCCGCGTTTGTGATGCCCAACAATGTGCAGGTAGAAGAAGCCTGCTGGGCAGGGTAAGACAAGACTGGTAGCACGAAAGTGATGGCACTCAAGAAGTGCATCATCTCTGCAGGCAGCCAGGTGGTATCCCTGCCCCTCAGGGCTAACGATCCGCGCGTGGCGGACAGCACCGGCGCTCTGGCCGCCGCCGTCTTCAACGCCCGCGTCATTCCCAGCGTGGCCTACACCGACCCCGAAGTGGCCTGGGTCGGCCTCACCGAAGACCAGGCCAAGGCGCACGGCCACGGCAAGATTCTGGGCGGCGGCGGAGGTGGCGCACGGCAGTTGTACCGATGTGCCGCCGGGGCGCAAGTAGATTTTGTTGCTGCGATCGCGCAGTACAACACATCTGTTCTGGCGCGCAGGGCGAACCTGTGAAAGTGTGTCTATGCATCCGGCTTGTTCTTCAAACTTAGCCACGAATGCACCGGCCAGTCACTGCGGTTTTGGTTTTGTGTGCCGCCAAACACCACACCCCCACCAGACACCGCTGCCGGGTGATGCGCTGCAAAGGTTTTCAGCCCTTTGAAGTAATCCGGGTTCACCGTGGCACCGGCTTTGATTTCGATGGCGTGCATCTTGCCCCCTGTCGGCAGCAACAAATCAACTTCATTGCCTTCGGAGTCGCGGTAAAAATACATTTCGGCACTTTCCCCTGCGTTCAGGCGATCTTTCATGGCTTCCATGACGATGAAATTTTCAAACAAACTGCCCCACAGGGGGTCACGTGCAACCTGCTCTGCAGTGCGCAAGCCCAGCAGCCAACAGGCCAACCCGACATCATAAAAATACAGTTTGGGTGCCTTGATCAGGCGTTTGCCACTGTTGGTAAACCAGGGGGGCAACAAATGCACGATGTAGCTCGTTTGCAGCAGGTCCACCCAGGCCCGGGCCGTGACGTGTGACACGCCCGCATCGTTACCAAGGCTGTTGAGGTTGAGCAATTGCCCGGTGCGTCCGGCACACAAGCGAACAAAACGCTCAAACCGCTGCAAGTCTTGCACTGCTGCCAGTTGCCGCAAATCCCGCTCCACATAGGTTGCAAAATAGTCGGCCAAGGCCTGCGCGGGGTTCAATCCTTTGTCATGGATGCGAGGGTAAAAACCGGTCAGCAGGGTTTGCGCCAGATCGGGTGCATGGTCCATCTTGATGCGCTGCACCTCAGCTAACGTAAACGGCAGCAGGCGTAGCACGGCGGTGCGCCCAGCCAGTGATTGCGACACTTGTGTCATCAACTCAAACTGATGGCTACCCGTCAGTATGAAACGTCCTGGCTGAGGGTCTGCATCGACCATGCCCTGCAAATAAGAGGCCAGATCGGGTGCGCGCTGAACCTCATCAAAGATGGCACCTTGTTGGTAAGTTGCCAAAAACCCCCTGGGGTCTTCAGCTGCGAAGCGGCGAATGTCAGGGTCTTCAAGCGACACATAGGGCTTGCCAGCAAACAGGCTTTTAGCCAACGTGGTCTTGCCACTTTGTCGCGGTCCGGTGAGAGTGATGACAGGGTATTGGCTGGCCAGCTGCCGCAGCAAAGGGGTGATAGTGCGTTCAATCATGGGGTCATGTTAGCAAAAAACCTGCAATATGAAGATTAAATTTTCACATTGCAGGTTTTTTTGAAAACCGAAGTGAGGCCTACGCGGCCATGCCGCAAGCGGGGGCAAGATACTGGGCGGTGGCATGGTCGGCACCCACGCGGGCGACATGATTGGTGAAGTGGCGCTGGCCATCGAGATGGGCGCAGATGCCATCGACATTGGCAAGACCATCCACCCGCACCCGACGTTGGGCGAATCCATTGGAATGGCGGCAGAGATTGCGCACGGCAGTTGCACCGATGTGTCACCGGCGCGCAAGTAACGCCAGATTACCGCTTCAAATCAAAGCCCGAATCTTGACCGGTTCGGGCTTTTTGCTGTCTGACACCTCACAACGCTCTTGCACCTGCTGGGCGATTGTTTCAGTGTGATCATAAGACAACGCCTTACGCCCTTGAGCAACAATCGCCGCGCTTGCGCAAGCCAGAGCGTAACGGTTTTGAGCTGTGCGCTGCGTACCAACGCTGGCGTGCACCGGATAATCTGCCCCCATGGCTTCTGCATTTGAACGTTCTCTACCCTTGCGGCGCTGGCTGCACGTGTTTGCCGGTTTTGACGGAGCGCTGGCGTTTGCGGTTTTTTTGTTGACGTGTGCTGGTTTGCTGACAATGTATTCGTCGGGCTACGACCACGGCACGCGTTTTGAAGACCATGCGCGCAACATGTTGCTTGCCGGGTTCATCATGTTTGTGGCGGCACATATTCCGCCGCAACGCCTGTTGGCGATGGCGCTGCCGCTCTATACCGTGGGCGTGGCGTTGCTGGTTGCGGTAGCGGTTGTTGGCGTGACGCGCAAGGGCGCGCAGCGTTGGCTAAACATTGGCGTGGTCATCCAGCCCAGCGAGATATTGAAGATTGCCATGCCCCTGATGCTGGCGTGGTGGTTTCAAAAGCGCGAGGGGCAATTGCGCGCCCCGGATTTTTTGGTGGCAGGCGTCTTGCTGGCGCTACCGGTGGGGTTGATCATGAAACAGCCCGATTTGGGTACGGCGTTGCTGGTGCTGGCGGCGGGCTTGTCGGTGATGTTTTTTGCCGGACTAAGCTGGAAGCTGATTGGGCCTCCGCTGCTGCTGGGCTTGGTGGGCGTGACGCTGCTGGTGGTGATGGAGCCGCAGTTGTGTGCCGACGGAGTGCGCTGGCCGATATTGCGAGACTACCAGCAGCAGCGTGTTTGTACGCTGCTTGACCCGGCGCGCGACCCGTTGGGTAAGGGGTTTCACATCATTCAGGGCATGATTGCCATTGGCTCAGGCGGTTTTTGGGGCAAGGGCTTCATGCAGGGCACGCAGACACATCTGGAATTTATTCCCGAGCGCACCACCGACTTTATTTTTGCCGCGTTTTCGGAAGAGTTCGGGCTGTTTGGCAATCTGCTGCTGATTGCCTTATTCCTGTTTTTGGTGCTGCGCGCACTGGCCATTGCGCTGGAAGCGCCGACCCTGTTCACCCGGCTGCTGGCGGGGGCGATAGCGATGATCTTTTTTTGCTACGCGTTTGTGAACATGGGCATGGTCAGCGGCATTTTGCCAGTGGTGGGTGTGCCGCTGCCGTTTATCAGCTATGGCGGCACTGCCATGGTAACCCTCGGCCTGGGGCTGGGTATTTTGATGTCGATCGCCAAGTCAAAGCGGCTGGTGCAATCCTGATACTTTGCGGGACAGACCAACATTTGCGCAGCAAATTTGCTCTGTCCTCAACACTTTTTCGGATGTTGGCTGTTCACTTTGCGGCGGCAGACCAACATTTGCGCAGCAAATTTGCTCTGTCCTCAACACTTTTTCGGATGTTGGCTGTTCACTCAATTTTTTGCTGCCCACTGGCGCAGCCACGCTTGCAGCGCGTCGGCAGGCAGCGGTTTGCAAAACAGGTACCCCTGAACTTCGTCGCAATCCAACTGGCGCAAAACATCCAGTTGCGCCTGGGTTTCAACTCCTTCTGCGATGGTTGACAAGCCCAGGCTGCGCGCCAGGCTGATGATGGCGCGCACAATGGCCAGATCGTCCGCGTCGTGGGTAATGTCTTGCACAAATGACTTGTCAATCTTGAGCTGGTTGGCCTTGAAGCGTTTGAGGTAGCTCAGCGACGAATAGCCGGTACCAAAGTCGTCGATCGACAACTGCACTCCGCGCTGGTGCAATTGCTCCATGGTAATGGTGGCGTTGGCTGGGTCTTGCTGCGCCACGCTTTCGGTCAGCTCAAGCTTGAGCACCCCGGCTGGCACAGCCTCTTCAGCCAGGATGCTGGCAACGCGCTGTACCAGATGCGGTTGCCGGAACTGCACCGCCGACAAATTGACCGCCACCGTCATGGCGGGCAGCGCCGCCAGAGCCCAGGCGCTGGCCTGTTGCATGGCGCTGCGCAAGACCCATTCGCCGATCGGCAAAATCTGGCCATTGCCCTCCGCGATGGGGATGAATTCCACCGGTGAGATGCTGCCCAGCTCCGGGTGCGTCCAGCGCAGCAGCGCTTCTACCCCCACCACCTGACCGGTGCGCAGCGACACCTGGGGCTGGTAGTGCAGATGCAACTGCGCACGCTCGAGCGCGCGGCGCAGGTCGTTGTCGAGCAACAAGGCACGCGCTGCGTCGGCTTGCATCGAGTTGATGTAGAACTGGAATCCATTGCGGCCACTGTTTTTGGCGCGGTACATGGCTGCGTCGGCGTGCTGTAGCAGGGTGTCGGCATCGACGCCGTCGTCGGGGTAGATCGCCACGCCGATCGACGGTGTCATGCTCAGGTCGTGCCCGGCCAAAGTGATCGGCTGGCTGATGGCTTGCAACAGCTTGTTGGCCACACGCACGCTGCCGCGGGCGCTGGTGTCGGGCAGCAGCAGGATGAATTCGTCACCGCCAAGCCGCGCCACGGTATCCTGCGTTCGCACCGTGGCCTGCATGCGCAGCGCGGCCTGCACCAGCAACTGGTCGCCGACGCGGTGTCCGAGCGTGTCGTTGACGTTTTTAAAGTGATCCAGATCCAGGAACATCACGCAGAGTTGCTCCTGGCGGCGCTCGGCTTGCGCTACCGCCTGATGGATGCGTTCATGCAGCAGGGTACGGTTGGGCAGGCCAGTCAGGCTGTCAAAGTAGGCCAGTTGGTGCACGTGCTGCCCGGCCTCGACACGGTCAGTGATGTCGTGCGAGATAACGATGAAACTGCTGTTCTGACCTGCTGCTGGTGACTTGCGCGCCACCGACAGCTCAAACCAGCGCGCACCGGTGGGCAACGATAGTTCAAGCTGCTTGCCGTACGACACCCCGTCGCGCATGGCGTCTTGCAGGGCCTGCAACACGGTCTGCGCGGCCGCTTCTGGCAACACGTCGTGCACGGTTTTGCCGATCAGCGACTCAACCGGCATCATGACCAAACTGCTGCGCGGCGCGTGGTAGGTGATGAAGCGGCCGTCCAAATCGATTTCAAACAACTGGTCCGGGATGGCTTGCAATGTGGCCGCTAATTGCATCTGTGAGGTCTGGATGTCACGGGTACGGGCCACAACCTGCTGCTCCAGGTTGACCTTGGAGGCGAATTGGCGCATCTGCAATTTAGCCAGGTAAGCCAGCACCAGAGACGCCAGCAGCCCCCACATCAGACGCGCCGCCAGCCGCATCGGGTTGTCCCAACCATTGCTGGGGGCAACGCTCAGGGTCCAGGCGCCATTGGGCACGGTAAAGCTCTTGTCCACCGGTTCGGTCAATGGCTCTGGGCCAGACTCGGCGATCACCTGGGTTTGTCCGCTTTCGGGGTTGACGCGCCACAGCCGATACGCCAGGTTGCGCTGTGCAAGGTCTGGCAGATGTGCCGCAGCCAGCGCTTGCGGCAGGCGCAGCACTACGTTGGTGAAGCCCCAGAACACCGGCTGTTGCGTGTCATCCGCAAGGAAAATGGGCATCCGCGCGACCAGTCCCAGACCGCCCTGACGCAGCGGCAACGGCCCGGCCAGCGTCAATTTGCCGCTGGCGCGGGCCAATTGGGTTTCGGCGCGCATGACCGGGTCTTTGAGCAGGTCCAGGCCAATGGCTTTTTCGTTGCCAGCCAGCGGCACGGCGTTGCTGATGACGCCGCCTGGCGCCAGGATCAGGATCGACACCCCGGGGTAGTACGCCAACATGGTCTCTGCGGTTGCATCAAAATTGTTGATGTGGCCGTGGGTTTGTTGCACCAGCGTTGCCAGGGCATAGACGGCAGTCAGCGCCCGATCCAGATTGTTCTGGATCGCGCTGGCGTGGTCACTGGCCTGGGTGTAGATCTGATTGCGCTGCGCTTGCCGGTCGTTGGCTTGCATTTGCCAGACCACGGCGCTACTGACCAGCAAGCCCAGCGCCAGCGTGATCGATGCGACCCAGTTTGGGCGCAGCCTGACGAACAGTTGCATGTAGGGTGGCAAAACGGCGGTTTGCGTTGAACCTTGCATGGGCTCAACGCTACCACGAAAAATCTGACTGCCGCCTAAAATCGACACATGATCACATCTGAACCCACCCTGGTACGTATTGGCGTTGCCACATCCCGGTTACTGACCCCGTTTGGCCTGGACACTTCACATCTGGCGCGTGCGCTGGATCAGATCAAGTCACATCAGGTTGATGAAGCCGACCTGTATTTTCAGACCACCCGCAGCGAGGGTTGGAGCCTGGAAGAGGGCATTGTGAAAACCGGTTCGTTCAGTATCGATCAAGGTGTTGGTGTGCGCGCTGTCAGCGGTGAGAAAACGGCGTTTGCCTATTCCGACGATATTTCCTGGGGATCGTTGCTCGATGCGGCCAAGACGGTGCGCTCGATTGGCGCCGTAGCCCAGAGCAGACGAGTGCGCATAGCTTCCAGAAAAATAGCCAGATCGCGTTCGCTTTACCCTGACCAAGACCCGATCGCCAGCCTGGATAGCAGCGCCAAGGTGGCCCTGTTGGAAAAAGTGGAACGCCTGGCACGCGCCAAAGACCCGCGCGTGGCGCAGGTCATGGCCGGGCTGGCCGCTGAGCACGACGTGGTGTTGGTGGCGCGCGCCGACGGCATCCTGGCGGCCGATGTGCGCCCACTGGTGCGCCTCTCGGTCACGGTGTTTGCCGAACAGAATGGCCGCCGCGAGATGGGCAGCGCCGGTGGCGGCGGGCGTTTTGGCTTTGCCTACTTTGACGACGCGGTGATTCAGCGTTATGTGGATGAAGCGGTGAACGCAGCGTTGACCAATCTGGAGGCCCGCCCCGCCCCGGCGGGCGAAATGACGGTGGTACTCGGCCCGGGCTGGCCGGGCATTTTGTTGCACGAGGCGATTGGCCATGGGCTCGAAGGCGACTTCAACCGCAAGGGCTCGAGCGCGTTCAGCGGGCGTGTTGGCCAACGCGTGGCGGCCAAGGGTGTCACGGTGCTGGACGACGGCACCATCGCCGATCGGCGCGGTTCGCTCAACGTCGATGACGAAGGCAACGCCAGCCAGCGCACCGTGCTGATAGAAGACGGCATCCTCAAAGGCTACTTGCAAGACGCCATGAATGCGCGCCTGATGGGCGTGGCGCCCAGCGGCAATGGGCGGCGCGAAAGCTACGCCAACGTGCCGATTCCGCGCATGACCAACACCTATATGCTGGGCGGTGACAAAAGCCCGCAAGAGATCGTGGCCAGCATCAAAAAAGGCCTGTACGCGACCAACTTTGGCGGCGGCCAGGTGGACATTACCAGCGGCAAGTTTGTTTTCTCAACCAGTCAGGCGTATTGGGTGGAAAACGGCAAGATTCAATATCCGGTGAAAGGCGCGACGCTGGTGGGCAGCGGGCCGGAATGCCTGAAGCGCGTGAGCATGATCGGCAACGACATGCAGCTTGACAGCGGTGTCGGCACCTGCGGCAAAGAAGGCCAGAGTGTGCCGGTAGGGGTGGGTCAGCCGACGCTGCGGCTCGACGGGCTGACGGTAGGTGGCACAGCCTGATCCGTACTGTTTTTTCTATTCATGTTCTATTCAATTACTATTCAATATTGATCTAACGCATTGAATTCAATAGAATGTTAAAAAAACAATTCTATTCACTTCAAGCTTGGATGCCATGCCCGCCAGCGCCGCCCTGATCCCCTTTTTGCAGTTGCAGGGCGCGGCCTCGTCGGCGCAAATTCAGGCCGCGCTGCGCATCAGCCAGCCTACCGCTTCACGGCTGCTCAAGCAGCATGACGACCAGATTATTGTGTGCGGCCAGGGCAAACGCACGCGTTATGCGCTGGCCGAACCGATTGGCCAGGCCGCCGCACAGCAACCCATCTGGCAGATCGATGAAACGGGTGTTGCCAGACGCATTGGCACGCTGAGCTGGTTGGCAGGGTCACAAATGCAGGTGCAGGCAGACGACTTTGATGCGTTTTTTCAGGCCAGCGCACAAGCCTTGTTGCCGTGGTATGTGTCGCCGCTGCGTGCGCAAGGTTTTTTGGGGCGCGTGTTGGCGCAGCAGTTGGGCACGCTGGGCCTGCCCGCCAACCCCGAGACGTGGGATACCCGTTTTGCCTTGATGGCGGCGCTGCATACCCATGATGCCCCGGGCGCGCTTTTGCTGGGGGCAGATTCTGCCGTGCCCCCGCAGCCGCCGCCGTGCTTGCCGGCAGACCAGCCCGAGGCGGCGCTGGATGCGCTGGCGGCCAACATTGCACAAACACTGCCAGCAGGCTCATCGGCAGCAGGCGAACAACCCAAGTTTCTGGCCTTGAATAGCCAGCAGGAACCCGTGTTGGTGAAATTCTCGCCCCCCGTGGGCACGCCCTATGGTGAGCGCTGGCGAGATCTTTTGTGCGCAGAGGTGTTGTGCAACGAGGTGTTGCAAGCGCATGGTTTTGCCGTGGCGCAGAGCCAGATCGTGCAGTCTGCCAGCCGCACTTACCTGATCAGTCGGCGTTTTGACCGTGTAGGCAAGCGTGGTCGCAAACATGTGGTGTCGATCGGTGCGGCGCACGCCGGGTTTGTCAAAGAGCCCTATGCCAACTGGGCGGCCACGGCAGATGCGCTGGCACGGCGCGGCAAACTGGGCGCGCATGAGGCGACGCAATTGCAGACCTTGCTGCAATTTGGCCACCTGATTGGCAACACTGACATGCACAGTGGCAACGCTTCGTTGTTTGTGGCGGGCGCGTCACTCAAGGAAATCAATCAAGGTAACTTGAGCCTGGCACCGGTTTATGACATGCTGCCGATGCGCTACAAGCCCGACCTGCTGTTGGGCATGCCAGACTACGCGCCGTTCGACGTTGACTCCATGCGTGCCGACCCCGGCACCCGCACCATGGCACGCGCGTTTTGGCAAAGATTGTCGGCACACCCATTGGTCAGCGCCGCGCTACAGGACGTGGCCCAGAGCATGGCCCGACGACTGTGCTAAAGTCTTGGCCCATGAAGTCAGCCGTTTTTTTCTTTGGTTATTTTTGGTTCTCAAGCGCCACCGGCGGTAGAGAGTTCTGAACGTACCTGAAAAAAACGTCCTGACCTTCCAAAAACCGCCGGCAACCCCGGCGGTTTTTTTATGTGTTTTTTGGCTTGCAACTGAAAGGATGCCGTTGATGACTACCAAAGTAAACGTGGACCAGGATGCCTGGGGCGCCGGTGTACTTACCCCCGTGACCGACCGCACCGGTCAGACCGACAACCAGCGCATCAAGGACATCACCGTGTTACCCCCACCAGAGCATTTGATCCGGTTCTTTCCGATCTCGGGCACACCGGTCGAAAAGATGATCAGCACCACGCGGCGCAACATCCGCCAGATCATGACCGGCAAAGACGACCGTTTGCTGGTCATCATTGGCCCGTGCTCCATTCACGACCCGGCCGCGGCCATGGACTACGCGCGCCGCCTGGCGGTGCAACGCCAGAAGTACGCCGACACGCTGGAGATCGTGATGCGCGTCTATTTTGAGAAACCGCGCACCACGGTGGGCTGGAAAGGGCTGATCAACGACCCGTATCTGGACGAGTCGTTCCGTATCGACGAAGGGCTGCGCATTGCGCGCCAGTTGCTGATTGAAATCAACCGCCTGGGGCTACCTGCGGGCAGCGAATTTTTGGATGTGATTTCTCCGCAGTACCTGGGCGACCTGATCAGCTGGGGCGCCATTGGTGCGCGCACCACCGAAAGCCAGGTGCACCGCGAACTGGCCTCTGGCCTGTCGGCGCCGATTGGCTTCAAGAACGGCACCGACGGCAACATCAAGATCGCCACCGACGCCATTCAGGCCGCAGCCGGTGGGCATCACTTTTTGTCAGTGCACAAGAGCGGGCGGGTGGCCATTGTGCAGACCAACGGCAACCGCGACTGCCACGTAATTCTGCGCGGCGGCAAGGTGCCCAACTTTGACGCTGCCAGCGTGCGCACGGCCTGCGACGAACTGGCCCGCGCCAAACTGCCCGCCACGCTGATGGTGGACTGCAGCCACGCCAACAGCAACAAGCAGCACGAGCGCCAGCTGGACGTGGCGCGCGACATTGCGGCACAGGTGCGTGTCGGCTCGCGTCAGGTGTTTGGTGTGATGGTGGAAAGCCACCTGAACGCGGGCGCGCAAAAATTCACGCCCGGCAAGGACAAGACCGACAAGCTGGAATACGGCAAAAGCATTACCGACGCGTGTCTGGGTTGGGACGATTCGATGGCCTGCCTGGACGTGCTGTCACAAGCAGTGGCTGCACGGCGCAGCCAGGCGGCCTGAAGCCGCAGGCGCCCCAGTGCGATCTAAACACGCTGGGGGCGCCGCCGCTATCTGCACCCCCGTCCACCTTGAATGCCGTACCCTGACCACCGCAGCCGCTTCAGAGACCTGATTGCCCGCATCACCCAATCCACGGGCCAGCGCGTGGTCATCTTGGTGGATGAATACGACAAACCCATTCTGGACCGCATTGAAGACCCGGCCATTGCGCTGCAAATCCGCGAGGCACTGAAAGACTCTTACTCGGTCATCAAGGACGGCGACGCGTACGTCAAATTTGCCTTTTTGACCGGCGTGTCCAAATTCAGCAAAGAGGCGCGCAACGTGGTGGCGTTTGAGGTGCAGCGGGTAAAAGCGTAAAGACGGGGGCAGACCTCAGGCAGCCTGTGGTTTGCGCTGTTTTTGCAGCATCTCAAACAAAAATTCTGGTGCCAAATCAGCGCCATTGGCCCAGGCCACGGTGCGCATCACGGGGTGCTGGCTGGACGTGGCAAACAGTGTCGGGTCGCGCAAAGCGCCAAACACATCGCCTTCAAGTTCATCGGTGAGATTGACTTCGCCAGATTGACCGCTGTTAAAACCCAAAAACAGCCGGTAACCAGGTAGCGGCATGACTTCAGTGGTATGCAAAATCATGGTGTTCGCGCCAGTTCATGTAGATGACGATGCCAAAGAAGCGGGAGATTTCAGGCATGTTAAAGCTGTTTTGCGTGCTGGAAATTGCACTATAGCTGAACAAAATAATACCTGGCGCGCATCAAGGTGCTTGGGCCACTACTGTGTTTTGGCAAGCGTGCCACACTGCCAAAATCAATATCAATTCAATAGCTGCTCAGGCATGGTGAACGAAGGCTAAAAGCCTATTTGTCATTCAGCCACAGCGGCAGATGCAGCGGGCGCTGACGGGGCTGTATCGGGGCCGCTTTTCGCGCGGGGCTAAACTAGGCTCAGTGTCCTGAATTCTGTCATGTTGACATCAAAGTGAGGTGAGTATGAACAGGCAATTGATACAACGCATGGAACAAACCATGAGCCAACTGCCACCACAATACCAGTCGGAATGGCTGGACTTTGGTGATTTTCTGGCAGCTAAAGTGCAGACTCATCAAACGTCGTCAAGTCGTGTCGAGGACGCGCGGCTACTGGTGCGTGAAATGGTGAATTCACCAGCCAAAGGCCGGTTGGGGCCACCCTTTCTTGATTTGTCCGGCTTTAAATTTAACCGGGAAGAAGCCAATGAGCGCTAAAGCGGTGTTTCTTGACACAAACATCGTCATCTACGCGTATAGCGTTGACCAAGCTCAAAAATGCCAAATTGCCCGCGCACTGATTGAGGCTGGTAACGCTGTCATCAGTGCCCAGGTGCTCAACGAGTATTGCAACTCGACGCGCAAAAAATACCCCCAAATGTTTGACCGTGTGGAAGAAACTTTGCACGAACTGTTGGCGGTACTACAGGTGCGCGATTTGATGCCCTCGACAAGTTTGCACGCTGTGCAGTTGACACGGCGCTATGGCTACTCGTATTACGACAGTTTGATCGTGGCTTCGGCGATAGAGGCCGAGTGCAGCGTTCTGGTCAGCGAAGACATGCAAAACGGCATGCTGATTGATGATCGTTTACGCATCATCAACCCTTTTCTGCCCCTGAATTAATCCAGGATGGGCGCATCAAGCCAATGATGTTATCCACCCGCAGCGGCCGATTCAGCGGGCTCTGACGCCGTCGGATCAGCGCCAGTGGATGCTGTGTCTGCCACCACCGCAGCGGGCTCCAGGCGCTGGCGCACACGTTCAAACAACTCAAAAATGGTCAGACCCAGGCCGGTGGCGATCACCTCGATGGCGTTCAGGGTTGGGTTGGCCTGGCCGTTTTCGATGCGGCTCAGATAGGTTTGGTAAAAACCGCAGCGCTCACTGAACACCACCTGCGTCAAGCCCTTTTCTTGCCGCAGGGCGCGCACACATTGGCCAAAGGTAAGGTTCAGGGTTTGATTCACAGCGGGTGACTATCCCGAATACCCTCTTATTCGCATACACACTAATTCGCATATTTTGCGAAATAAAAAGCATAGAATGTTTACCAGCAAGTTGACATCGGCCGAGCGAGCCGTTTCGTTGAAAAGCCTGTTCGGGTGGCGCACAGGTCAAAAAAATAACAGACCACCCAATGCAACCACGGGGGAGCCCCACCATGCAGCGCAGTCCATCGACAGCCGGACTTTTTTCAATCTACGCAGCGGGCCGCACCACCACCTGGCTCGTGGCCGGGCGGCTGATGGCGCTGCTGCGCTGGCTGGCGCTGGCTGGCGCTGGCTTTTGTTTTGGTCGGCAGCGTCAGCCCGGCGCTGGCGGCTAAAACTTATTCGGACAATGGGGACGGTACGGTCACGGACCCGACTACCGGTCTGGTATGGATGCGGTGCTCGATGGGGCAGACGTGGGATGGGGTCAATTCGACTTGCACCGGGACGGCCAGCACCTATACCTTTGACCAGGCCAATGCGCTGACGGGGACGGTGACATTTGCGGGGCAGAGTGATTGGCGGGTGCCCAATATCCGGGAGTTGCAGACGATTGTCAATAGAGATGCTTTTGACCCATCCATAGACCGTAGCGCATTTCCTGCAACATCGAGTTCGTTTTTTTGGTCTAGTACCAATCTGAGCTACGACTTAAGCAGTGCTTGGTTTGTATTCTTCTACGATGGATATGCGTTCGGTGGCAACCGAATTGATTACCACGAAGTCAGGCTTGTTCGTGGTGGAAAGACAGTTGGTTCATTGCTTGCAATTTCACCATTGGCTAGTGATTATGTTGATCATGGCGATGGTACGGTTACCCATACCCCAACTCATTTGATGTGGAAAAAGTGTGCAGAGGGACTATCCTGGACCGGGGGTGCTTGTAGTGGTGTAGCGATAGACGCCAGCGCAGACACAGCTGCTGCCTATACCGGTACTTTTAGTGGACGGAACGATTGGCGGATCCCGACAGAGGCTGAGCTATTGAGCCTGGTCGATTACAGCGTTAATTACCCCGCAATCAATTCCAGTTTCTTTCCTGGCACAAGCAGTCATAGTTTCTGGTCTGGCTCAAGTCACGCGAACAGTGGGTCCTTTCAAGATTGGAGTGTCAATTTTGGGGATGGAAGCGCTAAACCAGCCAACCGCTACAGCGGGGGCAGCTTGAGGTTGGTTCGTGACACGCAGTTTGATGGTTCACCATCAATTGGTGGTGCTGAACAGATCATCGGTTTGATCGGTTTTTCTTCGAACACGCTAGCTGTTGGCAGCGTAACTACAGTCACCGCAAGTGGTGGCGCATCGGGAAATTTGGTCACATTTGGAAGCACAACACCGACGATTTGTGCCGTTTCTGGAGATACCGTGACTGGCCTAGCTTTCGGTACATGCACCATCAGCGCAAATCAGGCAGGCAATGCAAACTATGTAGCAGCCGCTGAAGTGACACAAACCATTGCAGTAGCGAAATTGTCCCAAAGTATCAGCATTGGCACTGCTCCCATAGTCACCGTTGGCGGATCGGGTACTTTAAGTGCCATTGCTTCATCTGGATTGCCGGTTGCCTTTGCCGTCACTACGCCTACGGTTTGCTCGGTTTCAGATACAACCGTGACGGGGCTTACTACAGGCACCTGCACTTTAACTGCGATCCAGACTGGAGACGCCAGTTTTGCGGCAGCCCCGCAGGTGACATACAACATAGCGATCGGGAAGGTAGGGGCGCCCCTCTTACAAGGTTGGAACTTGCTGGGTAATGCTACTGATCAAACAGTAACAGTTGGTGCGCTTTTTTCGGACACTGCCCAAATTACCACCGTTTGGAAGTGGGATGCCACAAAGTCAAGCTGGCTTTTTTTCTCACCCTCACTGAATGCAGTAGATTTCACTACTGTCCGGTCAAAAGTCGAACAAAATCAATTGGTTAGAGGTGGGTGTTGGTTGGTTTTGCAAGTCATCGGGCTGCAAGGCGCATGAAACCTGGGTTTTCTCGAAAACCGAGACCGACAAAATCTGTAGACAAGTGTAGAGCGAGGATTTCAGTTGGAGCTCCTTTTTGACAATGGCGATCAAAACATAGGTGGCGATGGCGCACCAAACTTGCGTCTTCACCGCGTTCTCGCTGGTACCCAAAAACTTCTTGATGCGCAGATGCTGCTTGATCCACTTGAAGAACAATTCCACCTGCCAGCGATTCTTATAAAGCTGGGCAATCACCGGTGCAGGCAGCGTCGTGTTGTTGGTCAAAAAGATCAGCGTCTTACCCGTGGGATCCTTGTATCGCACCCGGCGCAAATGCTCAGGATAGTCTTTGGCCGCCTTGATGCCATTGAGCGCCACCGACTGATCACACACCACGCCAGTGCCCTTATCCACCTTGTTGGAGTACACGCGTCGTGCGTTGAAGTTGGACTTGGCGCGTGTCACAAAAAAGGCACCTGCCTGATGCATCGAGAACAGCCTGGCAAAGTCCAGATAGCCGCGATCCATGATGTAGAAAGCCCCAGCCTCAAGTGGCAAGATATCGAGCACATTGACATCACCCATCTTGCCATCGCTGATGTGAATGAAGCTAGGGATGCTGCCGCGCAAGTCCAACAGCGTATGCAGCTTGATGGCCGCCTTGGTCGTGCGAAACGGTGCCCAACCAAACAGACTCAGGCACAAGTCAATCGTGCTGGAATCCAGCGCGTACACCTTGCCAGCGATGTTGACATCCAATCCCAGCGGTTCATCGGCATAGAGCTTGTTGGCGCGGCGAATCAGCACCGCTGCAAAGTCAGCCCAGATGCGCCAATCGCGTCGTTCGTTGGCATCGGCCAAAGTGGTTCGACGCACTGCTTGACGCAGACCCATACCGTAGAGCTTGGTCGCATTGGCGCTCAACGTGGCCTCAATATCGCGCAGCGATTCGCGCCAGGTGAGCTGCGCATAGGCCATGATGCGGAAATGCTCGGTGCTGGAAAGAGTAGAAACCCGCGCGTCCCCCGAGTAGCGAGCCACGATCCGAGAGAAGCTGGTCCAGGGCACGAAGTCCATGACTTGCGCGAAAAGCGTCTTTCCAGAATTCACAATACTTTCCCAAAGTTGTCAACCTAGGGAAACTACCAGTAAAAGCGTTCATAAAATTCAAATCGACACCAAACTTTTTCGACCGCAAACCCGCATGACTATTGGGTTTGCGTCAAATCAGAACCGTGTTCACCGGACAGTAGTGAGTAGATTTGCAAATTTACGCTGATGGAAAAGGATACGGTGTACTGAGCGTGGTTGCCCCAGGTGAGGGTTTCTGGGTCAATGCTAAGACTGCGACCACATTGACGGCAATGTCTGGTGCGCCGTTTAACTTAAGCTCTGCAAATCTTGTAAAAGGTTGGAATTTGGTTGCTACTGGCGATGAAATTACGCCCACAGTACTTAGTAGCAATTTGGCCAACAGCTTAAAGATGTCCAAACAATCCATTAGCACTGTGTGGGCATGGGATGCTCCCAGTTCGACTTGGAAGTTTTTCGCACCCAAGCTAGAAGCGCAGGGCGGCACAATTCTGTCAAACTACATCATCAGTAAGGGGTATAAAGCTTTCAGTACCGCCATTGCCGCAACTGAGGGTTTCTGGATGAATGTTGTTCTAGACATTGTTCCTCAAACCATCAGTTTTGGTAATGCACCCACTGTTACCGTAGGTGGTGCTGGCAATGTGAGTGCAACTGCCTCATCGGGGCTGACTGTTACCTTTGCCAGCTCAACGCCGACTATTTGTAGCGTTTCTGGCGCAACCGTTACAGGCTTGGCAGCTGGAACTTGCACCATTACTGCTAACCAAGCAGGCAACACCAGCTACTCTGCGGCATCGCAGTTGACGCAAAACATTACTGTTGGCAAGTCAGCTCAAACCATCAGTTTTGGTAATGCACCTACTGTTACTGTTGGTGGTTCTGGCACCGTGAGTGCAACTGCCTCTTCGGGGCTCACTGTTACCTTCGCCAGCTCAACGCCAACTGTTTGTAGCGTTTCTGGCAAAACCGTTACAGGCCTGGCAGCTGGAACTTGCACCATTACTGCTAACCAAGCAGGCAACACCAGCTACTCTGCGGCATCGCAGTTGACGCAGAATATTACTGTTGGTACTGGAGCGAGTATCAATACCCTTCCAATGGAAGGATTTTGGACTGGAACGTCATCTACTGGCACGCAGGTTCAACTTGCAATACTTGAAAATGGAGAAACTTTTGGTTTCTATTTTTATCAAGGTCAGCTAGCTGGGGCTTTGTACGGAAATACTAAGAATAGCGGGACAAATCTGTCAGGAACAGGTTTTGATTTCTACAACGCAACGATTCATCCAGGCTCGTATTCTGGAACTTTCTCATCTAAAAATACTATTTACGTTGCGACATCGCTGGGTACAACATTTACTGGTAGCTATAGTGCTGAATACAACCAGCCTGCCACACTTGCAACCATAGCTGGCACCTATGCAGGTTACGGTTTGACGGGGTGGACTTATGCGCAGTCAGTGCCCATCACAATCGCAAGCAACGGCAGTATTTCTGGTAGTGTTACTGTTGGGGGCTATAGTTGCTCGTTCTCGGGAACTGCAAGTCAGCGCGCATCTGGTAAAAATGTATTTAATGTTCAGATCACACACACTGGTAATGGCTGTGCTCTAGGAAATGGCACAAAAACGTATGGCATTGCGTACTACAACAGCAGTGCTCGTCTGCTGGTGACTATGGCGCTAAACAGTGCAAAAACAGATGGCCTCATGTATCTTGGGGTCCGTTGAAAATCAGACTTTGTTTAACTACGCCGCCGGCAAGGGCTACCTGGACTTTGCCAGCACCGGCAAGCTGCTGGGCGCGGGGCTGGGGTTCTGGGTCAACAGGCCCTGATTTTTTCTAAGACAAATTGGCTGCTAGCGCTTGTACAGCAAGCGATAGCAGCTACTAAAAGCGAAGTATTGTGATGAGCCAATCGGACCCACCGCAGCGGGCATCAGGCGTTGGGGCACACATGGGCCAAAGGTGAGGTTAAGGCCATGGCATCTTGATCACCTACCCGCTGGCTCCCCTTTTTTATGTTGACGGTACTTTTGCGCTAGTATGGCGCACCCGAAAAAAATCATGAACCAACAAGCTTTTATTGTCGGCACTGCCGAAGTTGCCATGCCACCTGCCAACAGCAAAGTTGACACAGTGCAGTCGCGTCCGCTCAATGAAAAAATGGATGCATTGACAAAACATATTCAAAGCAGCGGCAAATTCACATTTGATGCTTCACACGCCAGACTGGTTGAAGCCATGAAACACCCCAAGGCTCGCACCTGATCATTGGCTTTTGACCTTTCGGTTTTGTCTATGGTCACTGGCAAATCCAGGCCAATAGTGCAAGTCACCCAGATGCTGGGCAAAGTTCTTCAGGAAGACGGTTTTGATCCGCAAGAGTTTGCCCAGTATTTTGCAGGCTGGAAAGCGCTAGGCCCTGCATTTGAGTTTGCAGACTTTTACTTTGGCAAAGATGGTTATTTCAACCAACCAAGGCGTGCCGGGCGACTCGTGTTACGACACGTTCACTTGCCACCTGAAAACAGTTCGCTTGACGCGGCAAGGTGGGCATTGGCAGCAAAGCGGCAAGGCAAAAAAACCAGTGACACTTTTCTCATCTATGCATTTGACCCGCTGCATGGTTTTTTGTTGATTGATATTGTCAAAGAGCCCAATGGTCACCTTGTTGCCATGATGGACACGACACGTTCGGTTGAATTGATGAACTTGTACGCTGACATTGCAGAGGCTTTCATTCACAGTGGTTTGGTTCTGGTTTAGCGTGCCAAAGCCAAAACGACCGTGCCCGCGTTTTCTGGTGCGCCGTTTTACCTGGGGGACAGCCAGTTGCTGACCGGCTGGAACCTGATGGCCACGGCCGACAACGCAAGTGGTACTTTTATTCCCCTAGCCTGGACGGTCAGGGCGGCACGGCGCTGTTGGACTACGCCGCCGGCAAGGGCTACCTTGACTTTGCCGCCACCGGCAAGCTGCTGGGCGCGGGCATGGGGTTCTGGGTCAACAGGCCCTGATTTTTTCTAAGACAAATTGGCTTCTAGCGCTTGTGCAGCAAGCGCTAGAAGCTACTAAAAAAGTAGTATTGTCAAGTTCCGCAGATTGTTTTTCAACCCGTGGCCGCAGTTCAGCCAATAAAGTCTCTGGCGCAACTTCATGTTCATGGCAGACTCGCAGCGGGGACCATCCAAGATGATTCCTCATTCGCAGACACGCCCACTCGAGTGATTTTACAATTCGGCTTTCAACCAGGCGGGGTGAAACATGCAGAACGTATCCATGACTGAAGCCAAGCGAGGACTCTCGCACTTGGCGCAACAGGGACAGTCGTTCAGCCTGACCAAACGCGGTCAGGCCGTGGCTACAGTGCGCATTTTTGGCGTAGCCCCCTTTGATGCATACAAGGCGCAAGCGGCCGCTCTGGCAATGGCCGAACTGGCCAACAAAATGAAGCCATCCAAGCGCAACGGCGCAACAGGTGTCATCCGGGCGCTGCGTGATGTCTGATCAGCGCGTCGTTGTGGATTCGGGCTATCTGCTCGAAGCCATCATGCCGACCACAGCGGGTTTACAAAGCCAAGCGCTGAAACTGATCGGTGAAATAGGCAGCGGCCGTACCCGCGCCGTGGTGCCGTGGATTTTTTTTGCCGAAATCGCTGCCGGCTGCGCCAAGGGCGTGCGCTCCAGACGGGTGCACGATGAGGATGCACAGGAATTCATGCGACTGCTGGTAGATTTGGGCATTGACGTTGATATGCGCATGGATGGTGCGCTGTCGATGTACCAAAACGCCATGCGTTTTCACGCGCAAGCCTACGACTCGATTTATATCGCGCTGGCCGAATCCATGGATTTACCTGTTGCCACGGTCGATTCAGGCATGAAAACCGCTGTTCGATCTGTCAAGATGGATTTGTACTGAGGAACCAAAGAAAAAGACCACGCTACCGCAGCGCCATCAACCCGGGCGAAGGCTTCTGGGTAAACGTCAGCGCCAAAGCCAAAACCACCGTGCCCGCCGCAATCAACCTGGTCACCCTGTGGGCCTGGGACAACCCGCTGAGCAGGTGGTACTTTTATTCCCCCAGTCTGGACGGCCAGGGCGGCACGGCGCTGTTGGACTACACCGCTGGCAAGAGCTAGCTGGACTTTGCCGCCACCGGCAAGCTACTGGGCGCGGGGCTGGGGTTCTGGGTCAACAAGCCCTGATTTTTTACAAAATAAATATGCTGCTAGCGCTTGTGCAGCAAGCGCAAGCAGCTATTTTTGTTGTAGTGCCTGTAGCAGCTTGGCGTGCACCCCGCCAAAGCCGCCGTTGCTCATGCAGACGATGTGGTCACCCGCGCGGGCAGCGCGCGTGACAGCGTTCACCAACGCGTCGAGCTGGTCAAACACCTGCGCCTTGTCGCCCATGGGTGCCAGCGCTTGCGCCGCATCCCAGCCCAGCCCGGCGCTGTGGCAAAACGACAGGTCGGCACTTTCCAGACTCCAGGGCAATTGCGCCTTCATGGTGCCCAGCTTCATGGTGTTGGAGCGCGGCTCGAACACCGCCAGAATGCGCTCCCCGGCCTTGAGCGTGCGGCGCAGGCCGTCCAGCGTGGTGCGGATGGCGGTGGGGTGGTGCGCAAAGTCGTCATACACCGTGATGCCTGCCACCGTGCCACGGTTTTCCATGCGGCGCTTGACGTTGTCAAAACTGGCCAGCGCCTGCGCCGCTACCGACGGCGCCACGCCCAGATGGTCGGCCGCAGCGATGGCGGCCAAGGCGTTGAGCTGGTTGTGCTGTCCCGTCAGATTCCAGCGCACGTGCCCCACGCGTTGCCCTTGGTGCAGCACGTCAAAGTCGTGGGCCTCACCAACCGCCGCAAAGTCACTGACCGCCGCGCCAAAGCTGCGCACCTCGCTCCAACACCCCATGTGCAGCACGCGCACCAGCGACTCTTCCAGCCCGTTGACGATCACGCGGCCGCTGCCATGTGGGCCTTTGCCAGGTACGGTACGCACCAAATGGTGAAACTGGCGCTCGATGGCCGCCAGATCGTCAAAGATGTCGGCGTGGTCAAACTCCAGGTTGTTCAGCACGGCAGTGCGTGGGCGGTAGTGCACAAATTTGCTGCGCTTGTCAAAAAATGCCGTGTCGTACTCGTCGGCTTCGATCACAAAAGCGCGGCCCTGCCCCAACCGGGCCGACACGCCAAAGTTCAGCGGCACGCCGCCCACCAAAAAACCCGGCTGCAGCCCAGCGGCCTCCAAAATCCAGCTGGTCATGGCGGTGGTGGTGGTTTTGCCGTGCGTGCCGGCGATGGCCACCACATGACGGCCCTGCAAAATGTGTTCAGCCAGCCATTGCGGGCCGCTGGTATAGGGCACACCGGCGTCCAGAATGGCCTCCATCAACGGGAATTTGGCGCTGCCGTCGGCCAGATGCGCGCGGCTGACCACGTTGCCCACCACATACACATCCGGTTGCAACGCCAATTGATCCGCACCAAACCCTTCGATCAGGTCAATGCCCAGCGCGCGCAACTGGTCGCTCATGGGGGGATACACACCCGCGTCGCAGCCGGTCACCTTGTGACCGGCCTCGCGTGCCAATGCGGCCAAGCCGCCCATAAAAGTGCCGCAAATACCCAGAATATGAATGTGCATGAAAGCATTTTAGAGAAACAAGGCAAAATCTTTGCAATGAGTGATCTGAAAGATGAAATTGCCGCCCAGGCGGCGCGCTTGGTGGTGGAAGAAGGGCTGGGTTATGGCCCCGCCAAGCAGCGTGCCGCGCGTGCGCTAGGGCTGGGTCACACGCGGGCATTGCCAGACAATGCGCAACTGGAACTCGCAGTGATAGACTACCTGGCCACGTTTTGCGGTGACACGCAGCCCGGTGAACTGCACGCGCTGCGCACCCTGGCGCTACAGTGGATGGAGCGACTGGCGGAATTTCGGCCGCATCTGTGCGGGGCGGTGTGGCGGGGAACAGCCACACATTTGTCGGATATTCACCTCGAATTGTTTTGTGATGACAGCAAATCAGCGGAGATAGCCTTGATTGACCAAAAAATTGCCTACACCGTGCACAGTGCACGGGGATTGCACGGGCACCCGGTGGATAGCTTGAGCGTGCACGCGTTTTGCGCACCGTTGAACGAAGACGTGGGCGTGCACCTGATGCTGTATGACCATGATGACGTGCGTGGCGCGCTCAAGCCCGATGCGTCTGGGCGCGCGCCACGCGGCGATGCGCAGGCGTTGCGCCGGTTGATGCTACAGGAGGCATGAATTCCATGGCATCCTATCGCTCGCGTCGAGGTTGTTTGGCCGTCGCCGGGGGCTTGATGCTGGCAGGTGTGGGGGCAGGCCTTGCGTGGCGGCGGTCAAGTCGGCAATCGGCCGCCTTGTCGGCCACTGAGGCAGATTTCTGGCGACAGCAATTCAAGCAGCTCGACGAATCCACTTTGTCGATGGCGCTGTTTCGCGGCAAGCCGTTGCTGGTAAATTTTTGGGCCACCTGGTGCCCGCCTTGTGTTGAGGAATTGCCGCTTCTGGATGCCTTTTTCCGTCAAAATAAAGCTAACGGTTGGCAAGTGATTGGTTTGGCGGTAGATCAGATGGCGCCTGTGGCACGGTTTTTAGGTCAGCGTCCGCTTTCCTTTCCCGTCGCCTTGGCTGGCTTTGGTGGAATTGAGTTGGGACGTTCGCTGGGTAACCTGAATGGAGGTTTGCCGTTTTCAGTGGTGTTTGACGCATCTGGAGCACTCGTCTATCGCAAGCTCGGCAAGCTTTCCAGTGTCGATTTGCAAGGTATCGACCGGCAGTTGGCGGCAGCAGTTTGATAGACTTTTTGGATTAAAATAAGGTTAATTAGATTAAATTATCTGAAAAATAGAACCAGTTGCTGAAATTTCGCAGAAGTTCTCTTTTTTGGACATCACGTTGGAGAACCCGCTATGGACTTGAGAAAACTGAAAACCCTGATTGATCTGGTGTCAGAGTCAAACGTTTCCGAACTGGAAATCACCGAAGCTGAAGGCAAAGTTCGGATCGTCAAAGCCAGTGCCACTGCCGCACCGCACTACACGACTGCGCAAACCGCCCTGGCATCTGCGCCAGCTCCGATCATACCTGTGGCAGCGACGCCGGTGGCTGATGCGGCTACCACGCTGGCAGCCGATACCGGCCATGTCACCAAGTCGCCGATGGTGGGCACTTTTTACCGCGCTGCCTCGCCAGGCGCGAAATCGTTTGTCGAGTTGGGTGACACGGTGGCCGAAGGCCAGACGCTGTGCATCATCGAGGCGATGAAGATTTTGAACGAGATTGAGGCCGATAAGGCTGGCAAGGTACGCAAAATTCTGGCCGAGAACGGGCAGGCGGTGGAATACGGCCAGCCGCTGTTCATCATCGACTAAGGCCAGGGCGAATCGCATGTTCAAAAAGATACTGGTCGCCAACCGGGGCGAAATTGCGTTGCGCATCCAGCGCGCGTGCCGTGAACTGGGTGTCAGGGCGGTGATGGTGTATTCCGAAGCCGATCGTGACGCCAAATACGTCAAGTTGGCAGAAGAGGCCGTGTGCATCGGGCCGGCCGCGTCGGCCCTGAGTTACCTGAATATGCCAGCCATCATCTCAGCCGCCGAGGTGACCGACGCGGAGGCGATCCATCCGGGCTACGGTTTTCTGAGTGAAAACGCGGACTTTGCCGAGCGGGTGGAGCGCAGTGGCTTCCAGTTCATTGGCCCCACGCCCGAGTCGATCCGCATCATGGGCGACAAGGTGTCGGCCAAGCAGGCCATGATCAAGGCAGGGGTGCCCTGCGTGCCTGGTTCTGAGGGTGAATTGCCTGACGACCCAGCGCAGGTGCGACGCATCGCCAAGTCGATTGGCTACCCGGTCATCATCAAGGCTGCGGGCGGCGGTGGCGGACGCGGCATGCGCGTGGTGCACACCGAAGCCGCGTTGATCAACGCCGTAGCGATGACCAAAAGCGAGGCTGGGGCGGCGTTCAACAACCCGGCCGTCTATCTGGAAAAATTCTTGCAAAACCCACGCCACATCGAAATTCAGATTCTTGCTGACAAATACAAGAATGCGGTCTATTTGGGCGAGCGCGACTGCTCCATGCAACGCCGCCACCAGAAGGTGATCGAGGAAGCACCCGCGCCCGGCATTTTGCGCAAATTGATTGACCGTGTAGGGGATCGCTGTGTGGCCGCTTGCAAGCGCATTGGCTACCGGGGTGCAGGCACGTTCGAATTTTTGTACGAAGACGGCGAGTTTTACTTTATCGAGATGAACACGCGGGTGCAGGTGGAGCATCCGGTCACGGAGCTGACCACCGGTATTGATATTGTCAAGACACAGATCATGGTGGCAGCGGGCGAAAAGTTGCCGTTTTCACAACGCCAGATCCAGATCAGGGGGCACGCCATAGAGTGCCGACTGAACGCCGAAGATGCCTTCAAGTGCATTCCGTCACCGGGGCGCATCACCATGTGGCACCCGCCCGGTGGCCCGGGGGTGCGGGTCGATTCTCACATCTACACAAACTACTTTGTGCCACCCAATTACGACTCGATGATCGGCAAAATCATCGTGCACGGGGATACGCGTGAGCAGGCGTTGGCGCGTATGCGTACCGCCTTGGGAGAGACGGTCATCGAAGGCATCCATTCCAACCTGGCGCTGCACCGTGAGTTGATGGTGGACGCCAAGTTCATGGAAGGTGGTGCCAATATCCATTACCTTGAAAGCTGGCTGGCTGATCACGCCCGCTAGCAAACTTTGATTACCATGTTTGAATTGCGCCTGATGAGCCCCGAGCGGCTGGTCGAAACCGTGAGCGACGCGTTGCAAGAGCTCGACGCATTGAGTGTCAGCGTGGAAGACGCCGACGCACAGACCGACGCCGAGCAAGCGTTGTTTGGCGAGCCGGGTATGCCACTGCCCAAAGAGGGCTGGCAGCGCTCTCGCCTGACCGCCTTGTTTGAAAAAAGTGAGCAAGCGCAGCACGCCCTGGAGGTGTTGCAGGCACAAGATTTTTTTATTGGCTGCGAGGTGTTGGGAACACAACCGGTGCCAGAACAGGATTGGGTGCGACTGACCCAGTCGCAATTTGCACCGGTGCAGGTCACGCCAGAGTTCTGGATTGTTCCCACCTGGCATGAGCCGCCAGCCGCAGCGCAGGTGGTGATCCGGCTCGACCCTGGGCTGGCTTTTGGCACCGGTACCCACCCGACCACACGCATGTGTTTGCGTTGGATCGCGCGTCACGGCAGCAGCGCTGCGCTAGGGCGTGTGCTGGACTACGGTTGTGGTTCGGGCATTCTGGCCATTGGTGCGGCCAAATTCGGCGCGCAACAGGTGGACGCGGTGGATATCGACGATGCGGCAGTGTCTTCTGCCGTTTTGAATGCGCAGGCCAACCATGTGAATATGCAGACCGGCCGACCGGATCTGGCCCAAGCAGCGTATCAGACCGTGCTGGCCAATATTCTGGCAACACCCCTGAAAGTGCTGGCGCCGTTGTTGTGGTCGCATGTGGCACTGCACGGGCATCTGGTGTTGGCAGGCATTCTGGAGCGCCAGGCTGCCGAGCTGCAACAAGCCTATGCCCCCTACTGTCGTCTGGCGGTGGCGGACACCGAAGACGGCTGGATTTTGATGACCGCGCAACGCGCCTGACGGGCCCTTGCTTTGACGGGCAACATCTGAACACCCCATGAGTTTGTTGACCCGTTGCCCGGCTTGCAGCACGATCTACCGTGTGGTGCCAGATCAGTTGCGCATCTCCCAGGGCTGGGTCAAGTGTGGTCAGTGCGGTGACATTTTTGACGCCACACAGCATCTGGTGCAGAGCGAACAGGTGTCGTTGCCAGCGGCGCAGTCCCCGCCGGTTGACGAGACCCTGCCTGATCTTGCTCTGCCACCAGACAAATCGACTGAAGGCGTGGTACACCCGGGTGCGACTGTCGTAGTCGATACGCCGACAGGTATCTCAGAGGAAACGCTGGCAGACGATCAGACTGAGGTGCAGGCGCAGGTACAAACAACAGCCCAGGCAGAAGCAGCACCGCTGAAGTCTGCGTCGTCCACGGGAGTGCCACCTCTCGCCAAAGACAGTTTTTCCAACGATGCGCCCCCGATGATGGGTCCCCTGCGTGAGTCAGCGATCGCCCCGGAACCAGACGCAGACCCGGAGCCTGCTCTGGCAGCAGTGGCCCATGAGGCGGATCCATTGCTGGCCGATATATCGTTCTTGCGCGATGCCAGCCGGGCAGACCGGTGGCGGCGTCCGTGGGTTCGCGCGCTGCTGCTTGTGCTGGCCACCTTACTGGCTGGCTTGCTGCTTGCCCAGGGGGTTTATCAGCAACGTCATGTCTTGGCGGCGCGATGGCCAGAATTTGAACCAGCACTGACAGTGGCATGCGACGTGATCGGGTGCAAGCTGGAACCGGTACAGCGCATCGATGCTGTGCTGATCGACGCTGCAACGTTCAGTCAACTTGGCGACGGACGTTTTCTTCTGAGCTGCGTGCTTAAAAATACTGCGGAACTGCCGCTGGCGGTGCCCAGTATTGAATTGACGTTGACCGATCTACCGGATCGCACGGTCGTGCGTCGCGTGTTTTCTGCGGGTGAACTTGACCCAGGCGTCAAGACCCTGTTGCCTCGAGCCGAATGGCGTGTCAGTGCACCTCTGGCGTTGACGTTGCCTGTCGCTGCGTCGCCGGTGGTCGGCTATCGGGTACGTATTTTTTATCCCTGAAAAAAAGCCTGCTGCCCTTCGGCAGCAGGCTTGGCGCAGACTGTAAAAATCTGCAACGCTCAGGGCTTGACGCCGGTCGGGAAAGGCCAGGCAGCCTGAGGGTTGAGCTTGGTCTGTGCAGCCGGGGCAGGCTTGGCAGCAGGCGCTTTGGCAGCAGGCGCTTTGGCAGCGGGCTTTTTGGGTGACACCTTTTTGGCAGCTGCTTTTTTCGCAGGAGCCTTTTTGGCGGGAGCCGCTTTCTTAGCTGCAGCTTTTTTGGCAGACGCTTTCTTTGCTGGAGCAGCCTTCTTGGCGGGCGCTGCTTTTTTAGCAGGAGCCTTCTTCGCCGGAGCAGCTTTTTTCGCTGGGGCTTTCTTTGCTGGAGCAGCTTTTTTGGCCGGAGCAGCTTTTTTGGCCGGAGCAGCTTTTTTGGCCGGAGCAGCTTTTTTCGCCGGAGCGGCTTTTTTCGCCGGAGCGGCTTTTTTGGCGGGCGCTGCCTTTTTGGCAGGAGCCTTCTTCGCCGGTGCTGCCTTCTTTGCCGGAGCTACTTTCTTAGCGGGTGCCGCTTTTTTAGCAGCGGGTTTTTTTGCAGTTGCCATTCAAATCTCCTTGATCAAGGTGCTAAGAGCACTTGGTGCACATGAGCGTGCCACAAGCGATTCAAGTTGTTGGGAATCTGCCCAGCACCTTGAATGGGGTTGCCCAGTGGCGCAGGCTGCTTGCGCAGACAGATGCACTGTGCGTTTATTTGGTGGATCAGCATCAATCGTTAGTCCCATGACAGGGCACCACCGGACTGGTACTCAATGACGCGGGTCTCAAAAAAATTGCGTTCTTTCTTGAGGTCGATCATTTCGCTCATCCACGGAAACGGGTTTTCTTCATTGGGGAACAACGCGTCCAAGCCAATCTGCGTGGCGCGGCGATTGGCGATATAGCGCAGGTAACCCTTGAACATGGAGGCATTCATGCCAAGCACCCCCCGCGGCATGGTGTCTTCGGCATAGCGGTATTCCAGGTCTACGGCGGTTTCAAACAAAGACTTGATTTCGGCTTTAAAAGCTGGCGTCCACAGTAACGGGTTTTCTAACTTCAGCTGGTTGATGAGGTCAATGCCAAAGTTGCAGTGCATCGATTCGTCGCGCAGGATGTATTGGTACTGCTCGGCTGCACCCGTCATCTTGTTTTGCCGGCCCAGCGCCAGGATCTGGGTAAAGCCGACATAGAAGAACAAGCCCTCCATCAGGCAGGCAAACACAATCAGCGACTTCAATAACGTCTGGTCAGCCTCGGGGGTGCCAGTGTGAAAAGCCGGGTCCATGATGGCTTCGATGAATGGCAACAAAAATTCGTCTTTGTCGCGGATCGAAGTCACCTCATGGTAAGCGCTAAAGATCTCACCTTCATCAAGCCCCAGAGATTCGACGATGTACTGGTAAGCATGCGTATGGATGGCTTCTTCAAACGCCTGGCGCAGCAAAAATTGGCGGCACTCCGGCGCTGTGATATGACGGTAGGTACCCAGCACGATGTTGTTGGCGGCCAGTGAATCTGCGGTCACAAAAAAACCAAGATTGCGTTTGACAATGCGCCGCTCGTCTTCGGTCAAGCCTTGCGGGTTCTTCCAAAGGGCGATGTCGCGTGTCATGTTGACTTCTTGCGGCATCCAGTGGTTGGCACAACTGGAAAGGTATTTTTCCCACGCCCACTTGTACTTGAAGGGCACCAGTTGATTGACATCGGTCTTGCCGTTGATGATGCGCTTGTCTGCTGCGTTGACACGGCGCGATGACGGCGCGACAACTTTGGCCGCATTGGCAATGGGAGATTGACGGATAGTGCGTAATGCCTCGGAAGTGGCAGGTGCAGAAAGTGCAGAGAGGTTGGCGCTGCGCTCGGCCAGTGGGGTTGCTGGCAAGCTGTGAAGGGAAAGCAAACTGGCAGTGGATGAGGCTTCGTCGTCCCAGGTCAACATAGTATTTTCCGATGCGCGAATTATGAGGTGCTATGAAAAAAATTGAAAGACTTTTTTGCGTCAGAAATGATGAAGTGCCTTGCAGTGTTGCGCATCAGCACAGCATCATTTCCCTGCACGCGTCAATCACTGACACGATTCGCAGGTGGGGTCATCCACACCGCAAAATTTGATGTCAGTGGCAGGCATGGCAGACAGCTGTTCACGTGCGGCAGCAGCAGCTGCGTCGAGTGCGCTCATGCCACCTGTGTGGGTGGTACCACCGGATGCCACCGCGTTAAGGCGACCTGCAGTCACCGTGGATTTTTCTGCGTGCGTGGCCGACTGGGTACGCAGGTAGTAGGTGGTCTTGAGCCCGCGCAACCAAGCCAGTTTGTAGGTGTCGTCAAGCTTCTTGCCCGAGGCACCTGCCATGTAGATGTTGAGTGACTGCCCCTGGTCGATCCACTTCTGGCGCCGTGCTGCAGCCTCCACCAGCCAACGTGTTTCTACTTCAAAAGCTGTAGCATAAAGCGCTTTGATGTCGGCCGGTACGCGGTCAATGGGCTGCAATGAGCCGTCAAAATGTTTGAGGTCCATCACCATCACGTCATCCCACAGCCCCAAGCGCTTGAGGTCGCGCACCAGGTAAGTGTTGATGATGGTGAACTCCCCAGACAAATTGGACTTGACCGACAGGTTGCCAAAGCACGGTTCGATGGAGGCATCGACGCCAATAATGTTGGAAATGGTGGCGGTGGGAGCAATGGCGACGCAGTTGGAGTTGCGCATGCCGTGCGCTGCGATCTGTCCGCGCAAGGCGTCCCAGTCGAGCTTGCTTGAGCGGTCCACCTCCACATAGCCACCGCGCTCGCGCGTCAGCAGGTCCAGCGTGTCTTGTGGCAACACGCCTTGGTCCCACAGCGATCCACGGTAACTGCTGTAGCGACCACGCTCTCGTGCCAGTTCGGTGGAAGCCTGGTAGGCGTAGTAGCAGGTGGCCTCCATCGATTCGTCGGCAAAAGCCACGGCCGCGTCGCTGGCGTAGGGAATGCGCAGCTCATACAGGCAGTCCTGAAAAGCCATCAGACCCAGCCCGACCGGACGATGGCGCATGTTGGAGTCGCGTGCCTTTTTAACCGCGTAGTAATTGATGTCGATGACGTTGTCGAGCATGCGCATGGCCGTGGTGATGGTCTTTTGCAGCTTGGCGTGATCGATGCCGCCGTCTTTGAGGTGGCGCAACAGGTTGACCGAACCCAGGTTGCACACCGCCGTTTCGGTCTTGCTGGTGTTGAGCGTGATTTCGGTGCACAGGTTGCTGGAGTGCACCACCCCCACATGCTGCTGCGGCGAGCGCACATTGCAGGCGTCCTTGAACGTGATCCACGGATGCCCGGTTTCAAACAACATGGTCAACATCTTGCGCCACAGGTCGGTTGCCGCCACAGTCTTGAACGGGTTGATTTCACCGCGTGCGGCTTGGGCTTCGTAGGCCACATAAGCCTGTTCGAACGCAGTGCCAAATTTATCGTGCAGGTCGGGCACGCTGTCTGGGGAGAAAAGTGTCCACTGTCCTTTTTCCATCACGCGGCGCATGAACAGATCCGGAACCCAGTTGGCGGTGTTCATGTCGTGCGTGCGGCGGCGGTCGTCGCCGGTGTTTTTGCGCAGCTCCAGAAATTCCTCGATGTCCAGATGCCACGTTTCCAGATAGGTGCACACCGCACCCTTGCGCTTACCACCCTGGTTCACGGCAACCGCCGTGTCATTGACCACCTTGAGGAAGGGCACCACGCCTTGCGATTCACCGTTGGTGCCTTTGATGTGAGCGCCCAGCGCGCGCACCTGGCTCCAATCATTGCCCAGCCCGCCCGCATACTTGGACAGCAAGGCGTTTTCCTTGATGGCTTCGTAGATGCCGTCCAGATCGTCGGGCACAGTGGTCAGATAGCAACTCGACAACTGCGAACGTAGCGTGCCGCTGTTGAACAGCGTAGGCGTGCTTGACATGAAGTCAAAGCTGGACAACACCTCGTAAAACTCGATGGCACGCGCCTCACGGTCAATTTCGTTCAGCGCCAGGCCCATCGCCACGCGCATGAAAAAGATTTGAGGCAGTTCGATGCGCGTCTTGCCTACATGCAAAAAGTAGCGGTCGTACAGTGTTTGCAGCCCCAGGTAGTCAAACTGTATATCTCGTTCTGCCTTGAGCGCTAGAGCCAGGCGTGGCAGGTCAAACTGTAGCAGGCGGCTGTCCAGCAGTTCGTGTTCGACACCGCGGGCCATCGCTTGCGGAAAATAGTCAACATAGGCTTGTGCCATGTCAGCCTGTGTCACGTCCTGCCCCAGTACCTCGGCGCAGATGGTGTGAAACAGCAGCCGGGCCGTCGCGTAGGTGTAGTTGGGGTCTTTTTCGATCAGGGTGCGCGCGGACAAGACCGCTGCCTTGTAGACCTCTCCCATGGGAATGCCGTCGTACAGGTTGCGCAGCGTTTCCGCCAGGATCGGCGCGGGGGCGACGTCTGCACCCAGACCATGGCAGGCGCTGGCCATGATGCCGGACAAACGTGCCATATCCAGTGGGATGCGCTGACCGCCCTGCGTCACGTGCAACGGGGGCGTGGCAGCACTTTCAGAGACCACCTTGCGGCTGCGTTCCTGCGCACGTTGCTCGCGGTACAACACGTAGGCGCGTGCGATTTCATGATGACCACCCCGCATCAGGCCCAACTCTACCTGGTCTTGCACGTCTTCAATGTGAAAGGTGCCCCCCGATGGACGCGAGCGCATCAGTGCACGCACCACGGTTTGCGTGAGTTCTTCAACCACTTCACGCACGCTGGCAGACGCTGCACCTTGCGTGCCGTGCACCGCCAAAAACGCCTTCATCAATGCAACGGCAATCTTGTTGGGCTCAAACGGCACCACAGCGCCATTGCGACGGATGATCTGGTACTGAGCCAGGCTGTCTGCGCTGGTGGACACAGCCGCAGCGGCACCTGTAGGGACTGCCCAGCGCGGCACGTTGGAAGCGGTCACAGTGGCAGAATTTTGCATGGATTTCCTCTCTTGAAAAGACGTACTCAGGGGCGATGATGGATGGTGTTGACGCGTCGCTGCCCAACGTCTGGCAGCGAAGGTTAACACTATATATGGTGTCTTGTTCTTGGTAGAAACACTAGCAGTAGTGTTTTTTAACAAAACCCCCAAAGCACGGCCCCGCCTGCGGCCAGCGGCCCATGCGTGCGCGCCAAAGCACAGCCAGGCAAGCGATGCGCGCCGTCAGCTCAACCCACAAAAGTGGCCCGAACGGGCCGTTCAGGCGCCGCTGTGGTAGCGCGTCAGGCGCTCAACTTCGTTTTTGGAGCCCATGAAAACAGCCACACGCTGGTGCAGTTGCGTGGGCACGATGTCCATGATGCGCTGTGTGCCATCGCTGGCAGAGCCGCCGGCCTGTTCGATCAACCAGCTCATGGGGTTGGCCTCGTACATCAGGCGCAACTTGCCTGGTTTGCCGGGTTCGCGCCGGTCCCACGGGTACATGAACACGCCGCCACGGCTCAGGATGCGATGCACGTCGGCCACCATGCTCCCGACCCAGCGCATATTGAAGTCTTTGCCGCGCGGGCCGTCCTTGCCCTGCAGGCATTCGCTCACATAGCGTTGTGCCGGTTCCGCCCAATGGCGCTGATTGCTCATGTTGATGGCAAATTCCCGGGTGTCTTCTGGCACCTTCAGGTTTTCTTCGGTCAGGATGAACGAGCCCTGTTCGCGGTCCAGCGTGAATACCGTCACGCCGTCGCCCACGGTTAGCACCAGCGTGGTTTGCGGGCCGAAAACGCAGTAGCCAGCGGCCACCTGCTTGGTGCCGGCTTGCAGAAAATCCTGCTCCGACACGCCACTGCCTTCAGGCTTGTGCAGCACGCTGAAGATGGTGCCGATGCTCACGTTCACATCAATGTTGGAAGAACCATCCAGCGGGTCAAACATCAGCAGGTATTCGCCTTGCGGGTAGCGGTTGGGCACCACGTAAATACCCTCCATTTCCTCGGATGCCATGGCCGCCAGGTGGCCACCCCATTCGTTGGCTTCGATGAGCACCTCGTTGGCAATGATGTCGAGCTTTTTCTGCATCTCGCCCTGCACGTTTTCGCTGCCAGCGCTGCCCATCACGTCGCCCAGCGCGCCCTTGTTGACGGATTGGCTGATGCGCTTGCAGGCGCGCGCCACCACCTCCAGCAGCAGACGCAGTTGCGACGGAATGTGGCCTTTCAGGCGTTGTTGTTCAACCAGGTAGCGGGTCAGGGAAATGCGTTTCATGGGTGTCCTTGGTAAAGGTTAATCGGCCAGCGCGCGGCTGACCACCTCGCGCACGTCGTTGCTCAGATCAGCCTTGGCGGCGACACGTTTGAGGGCTTCCTGCGCAGCGTTGCGGTAGGGCTCGGTCAGTTTTTTCCAACGGTCCAGCGCACGCGCCAGTCGCGCCGCCACTTGCGGGTTGATGGCATCCAGCGCCAGTACCTGGTCGGCCCAGAACACGTAGCCTGCGGCATCGGCGCGGTGGAAAGCACCCGGGTTGGCGCTGCAATAGCTGAAGATCACGCTGCGCGCGCGGTTCGGGTTCTTCAGGTTGAAGTCGGGGTGCTTCATCAGCGCCCGCACGGCTGGCAGCACGTGCCCGGCGCGGTCGGTCGCTCCGGCTTGCAGCGCAAACCATTTGTCCAGCACCAGTTCTTCGGCCTTGAACATCGCATGGAAGCGTTCCAGCGCCGGTTTGGCCAGGGCGTGACCACTGTGCACCAGTGCACTCAGGGCGGCGAAACGGTCCGTCATGTTGTCAGCGTCCTTGAAGCGTTGGTAAGCCTTGCCAGGCCAGACCGTGTCGCCGGTTTGCAGAGCATCCAGGCAAAGCATGGACAGCGCCAAGCCAGCCAGCGCGCGGCGGCCGCTGGACAAGGTGTCGGGGCGGTAGCCGCCGTTGTTGCTGTGCGCATCAAAGGCCCACTGCCAGTCTGCAGCGAGTTCGCTGGCCAGTTGCGCGCGCATGGCCTCACGTACGGCGTGGATGCGCTGCGGGTTCACCTCATCGAGTTGTTCGGCGATGTAGGTCTCAGACGGCAGCGTCAGCACCAGTTCTTTGAACGCTGCGTCCAGCGTGGGGTGGCGCAGCACCGAGCGCATGGCCGCGATGTAGGCGTCATCCAGGCCATCTGCCCCTGTGGTGATTGCATCAGCAGCTATTGAAGCCATAGCGCTTCGCAAGGCCAGGCGTTGCCCGGCCTCCCAGCGATTGAAGGGGTCGGGGTCGTTGGCCAGCAGGATCAGCAACTGCGCGTCGGTGTAGTCGAAGTCCAGAATGACCGGGGCGCTGAAGCCACGCAGGATGGAGGGCACAGGCTCTTCTGCCACGTTCTCAAAGGTGACGGATTCAGTGGCCTGCGTCATGACGAACAGATGGCTGTCGTTCGCCCCTACCAGCGCACCCTGCAATTGCAGGGGCAAGGCAGCGCCGCTGTGCGCGCCGACCAGGCCCAGATGGATCGGGATGACGAACGGCTCTTTGCTGTCCTGGCCGGGTGTGGGCGCGCAGCTTTGTGCAAAGGTCAGGGTGTAGGTCTTGGCCAGCGCGTCGTACAGGCCACTGGCTGCCACCCGCGGGGTGCCCGCCTGGCTGTACCAGCGCTTGAACTGTGGCAGCAATTTGACCAGGGCCGAGTCGGGGTTGGCGTCGGCAATGGCTTGCGCGAAGTCGTCACAGGTCACGGCGTGGCCGTCGTGGCGGGCAAAGTACAGCGTGATGCCTTTGGCAAAACCGCTGCGTCCCACCAGGGTTTGCATCATGCGCACCACCTCGGCGCCTTTTTCGTAAATGGTGACGGTGTAGAAATTGTTGATTTCAATGTAACTGTCGGGGCGCACCGGGTGCGCCATGGGGCCCGCGTCTTCGGGAAACTGGGCGGTGCGCAGCACGCGCACGTCTTCGATGCGCTTGACCGCGCGTGCCGATGCGTCGGCGCACAGGTCCATGCTGAATTCCTGGTCACGGAACACCGTCAGGCCTTCTTTCAGGCTCAGCTGGAACCAGTCGCGGCAGGTGATGCGGTCGCCCGTCCAGTTGTGAAAGTATTCGTGCCCGACCACGCTCTCGATGTTGGCAAAGTCCACATCGGTGGCGGTGGCCTGATTGGCCAGCACGTACTTGGTGTTGAAGACGTTCAGGCCCTTGTTTTCCATCGCGCCCATGTTGAAGTCGCTGGTGGCCACGATCATGAAGCGATCCAGGTCCAGCGCCAAGCCAAAGCGCGCTTCGTCCCAGATGATGGCGTTGATGAGCGAAGCCATGGCGTGCTCGGTTTTGTCCATGTCACCCGGGCGCACATACACCTGCAACAGATGCTCTTTGCCGTTGCGTGCGGTGATGCGCTGCTCGCGCGCCACCAGCTGGCCCGCCACCAGCGCGAACAGGTAGCAGGGCTTTTTGAACGGATCGACCCAGGTGGCAAAGTGGCGACCGTCTTCCAGCTCACCGCTGTCTGCCAGGTTGCCGTTACTGAGCAGCACCGGGTATTTTTGTTTGTCGGCGCGCAGCGTGACGGTGAACATGGCCATCACGTCGGGGCGGTCCAGGTAGTAAGTGATGCGCCTGAAGCCCTCCGCCTCGCACTGGGTAAAGAACGAGTCATTGCTGACGTACAGGCCCATCAACTTGGTGTTTTTGATGGGGGCGCAGGTGGTAAAGATTTCCAGCTCAAACGGCGCGTCGCCCTCGGGCAATTTTTCCAGCACCAATTGACTGCCGTCCATCTTGAACGAGGTGCCCGCGCCATTGACCAGCACGCGCGCCAGGTTCAGCTCGTCGCCGTCCAGGCGCAGCGGCTGTGCGGGCACATCCGGGTTGCGTCGCAGCGTCATCTTGTTGAGCACACGCGTCTTGGCCGGGTCCAGATCAAACGTCAGAGCGACGGTGTCGATCCAGTAGGCCGGGGCTTGGTAGTCCGCGCGGCGCACCACGCTGGGCGCACCGGTTGAATCAGGCAATTGCAACATTGAGAGTCTCCAGAAATTTTGATGCCAATAAATTGAGGTAATTGTCGGTCGCTGTCAGATCGTGTGAAGTGACTTGGCCGATGGTGCCTACGGCGCTTTGCCTGTCGAAAACCATCGCATGGGTCATCACACGCCCTGCTTCAGCGAGGCTTCAATGAAGGCGTCCAGATCACCGTCGAGCACTTTCTGCGTGGCCGAGGTCTCGTAGTTGGTGCGCAGGTCTTTGATGCGGCTGTTGTCGAGCACGTAGCTGCGAATCTGGTGCCCCCATCCGACGTCGGTCTTGCTGTCTTCGAGCTTCTGCTGCTCCTCTTGTTGCTTGCGTAACTCATAGTCGTAGAGGCGGCTGCGCAGGCGCTTCCAGGCCACGTCGCGGTTGCTGTGCTGGCTGCGCCCGTCCTGGCACTGCACCACGATGCCGGTGGGAAGGTGCGTCATGCGCACCGCAGAGTCGGTCTTGTTGATGTGCTGGCCACCGGCCCCGCTGGCGCGGAAGGTGTCAATGCGCACGTCGGCCGGATTGATGTCGATCTCGATCGTGTCGTCGATCTCGGGATAGACAAACACGCTGGCAAAGCTGGTGTGGCGCCCGCCCGACGAGTCAAATGGCGATTTGCGCACCAAGCGGTGCACACCGGTTTCGGTACGCAGCAGACCAAAGGCGTAATCACCTTCCACCTTGAAACTGGCCCCCTTGATGCCGGCCGTGTCGCCCGGGGTTTCGTCTTCGATCTCGGTTTTGAAGCCCTTGCGCTCGCAGTAGCGCAGGTACTGGCGCAACAACATGCTGGCCCAGTCGCAGGCTTCGGTGCCACCCGCGCCCGACTGAATATCGACAAAACAGTTCAGCGGGTCGGCCGGGTTGTTGAACATGCGCCGGAATTCGAGGTCTTTGACGATGCCCTCCAACCGTGCGGCATCGGCCTCGATGGTGAGCAGACCCGCCTCGTCGCCATCGTCGCGGCTCATCTCGAACAATTCGGTGCTGTCCGACAGGTCGCGCTGCAAGCTGTCGATGGTGACGACCACGCCGTCGAGCAGCTTTTTTTCTTTGCCCAGCTCCTGCGCGCGTTTCGGGTCGTTCCAGACCGTGGGGTCTTCCAGGCTGGCGTTGACGGTTCTTAGCCTTTCAAACTTGGCATCGTAGTCAAAGATACCCCCGAAGATCGAGGGTACGTGCGCTCAGATCCGTGAGCTGGTTGCCAAGGGCGTTGATACGTTCTGCTTCCATGAGAAAAATCCTGTTCTTTGGGTGCGACAAATAAACGCGAATTTTCTCATGGCAACAAATTACAGGAACTTTTCGATCAACATGGCCAGCAACTCGGGTTGGTCATGGTGCAGCATGTGGCTGCATTCGGGCAGGCGCTGCAGCGTCACTGCGGGCACCGCCTTGAGTCGCCCGTGAAATTCTTCCAGCGTGTATTTGCCACGCCACCACTGCGCCATGCTGTCGTCGCTGGCTTCGACCATCAACATGGGCGCGCTGATGTGGGCAAACACCGCCAGCATTTCATCCACGCGGTAGAGCTGGGGGTTGATGATCTTGTGCGCCGCCTCGCCCAAAATCGTCCACTGCCCGGGCGAAGTTTCGGCCGACCAGTGCGCCGCCAGCCAGTGCGCCTTGTCGTGCGATAGGCGCGGGTTGGTCTTGATCAGGCGCTGCGCCACAGCGCTCAGCGAATCGTAGTGCTTGAGCGCCAGTTCGCCCCGGCGCATTTGCTGCAGTTCATTGAGCCATTGCGTATAGCGCGTCGGTGCCTGCTCTGGGCGGGTGGCGGGCAGGCCAAAACCTTCCAGATTGATCAGGCGTCGCACCCGCTGTGGCCGCGCAGCGGCGTACAGCATGGCCACGTTGCCGCCCATGCTGTGGCCCACCAGGTGCACGGGTGTGTCGGCGCAGTAGTGGTCCAGCAGCGCATCGAGGTCGGCCAGGTAGTCGGCAAACCAGAAGTTGTCGGTACCGCCTGATTGCGTCAGACCGAAACCGCGCCAGTCGGGGGCAATGATGAAATGGTCTTGCTGGAGGGCGTCCACCATGAACTGGTAACTGGCGGCCACATCCATCCAGCCATGCACCAGCACCATCGGTATCTGCCCGCTCTGAGGCTGACCCCACTCCCGGACGTGGTAGTTCAGGCCCCGGATAGGGACAAACACGCTGGTTGAGGCACGTTTTATTGAGTACATTCGGGCGATCATACGAAAGCCTGCCATGTCTCTCAGTCAAGCCTGTGACAGCGCATCTGCACCAGCGCAGTCATCCCCCTCTGTCCAGCCCGGAACGCTGGCCTGGAATTTGCCATCCACGTACCAGGCGCTGCACAGCGGTTTTGCGTGGCAGGTTCCAAGGGTTTTCAACATCGCCCAAGCCTGTTGCGGGCGCTGGGCAGCCTTGCCTGATGCTTCTGAAAAAATAGCTGTATGCGCTTATTCCTCAAAGGACGAACGCCATTTTTATACCTATGCCCAGTTGCAGTCGCAGGCCAATCGCCTGTCCAATGTGTTGGCAGGCATGGGCGTGGCGCGCGGTGACCGGGTGGCCATCGTGCTGCCGCAGCGCTTTGAAACAGCGGTGGCGTATATCGCCGTGCTGCAACTGGGCGCGGTGGCGATGCCGCTGTCACAGTTGTTTGGCCCCGAGGCGCTGGAATTTCGCTTGCACGACAGCGCGGCGGTGGTGGCCATTGGCGACGAACAAACGCTGCCCGGCCTGGCTTCGGTGCGTGTGCGCACGCCCAGCGTGCGCGAGGTGATCGGCATCGGCGCGCCCGACGCATTGCAAGGGTTGGCGGACCAGCATTTTGAAAGCGTTTTGGCGCAGGCCAGCGATCAATTTGAGCTCGTGGCGACCGCTTGTGATGACCCGGCCATCCTGATCTACACCAGCGGCACCACGGGCAACCCCAAGGGGGCGCTGATTCCACACCGCGCGCTGATCGGCAACCTGACCGGTTTTTTATGCAGTCAGAACCTTTTTGGTTTGATACAAAATCAGCCGCTAGCCCCTATGGATTTAGTGCAAGCTTCTGTTGTTTTGCAAGTGGCGCAAAACCAGGATGTCCATAGCCTGCCGCCGTCGAGGGCCGTGTTCTGGAGCCCGGCGGACTGGGCCTGGACCGGCGGCTTGATGGACGCGCTGCTGCCCACGCTGTACTTTGGCCGCCCCATCGTGGCTTTCAGTGGCCGCTTTGGCCCACAGGTAGCGCTGGAGCTGATGCGCGACTGCGGTGTCACACATACCTTTCTGTTCCCCACCGCGCTCAAGGCCATGATGAAAGCCTACCCAGGCGCAGCCGGGCAGACCGTGCAGCAGCAATTTGGCTTGCAACTAGAGGCCATCATGAGCGCAGGCGAGGCGGTGGGCGACGCGGTGTTTGACTACTGCCGCGCCCAGCTTGGTGTCACTGTGAATGAGATGTTTGGTCAGACTGAGATCAATTACATCGTGGGCAACTGCGCCCCGGTCTGGCTGCCCAAGCCCGGTAGTATGGGCATGGGCTACCCCGGCCACCGGCTGGCGGTGATCGATGATGCGGGCATGGAGTGCGCCCCCAACGTGGTCGGCGAGGTGGCCGTGCACCGATTGGACGTGCACGGCGCGCCCGACCCGATTTTCTTTTTGGGCTATTGGCGCAACGAACACGCCACCCAAGACAAGTACACCGGCGACTGGTGCCGCACCGGTGATTTGGCGCGGCGTGACGCGCAGGGCTACCTGTGGTACCAGGGGCGCAGCGACGACGTGTTCAAGGTGGCGGGTTACCGCATCGGCCCGGGGGAGATTGAAAACTGCCTGGTCAAGCACCCGGCGGTGGCCAACGCGGCGGTGGTGCCCAAGCCCGACCGTGAGCGCGGCGCCGTGGTCAAGGCGTACGTGGTGCTTGCTTCTGACTTTGTAACTGCTCGCCCACACGATGCAAGCGCCAGAGCCACTTTTGATGCACAACTACTGGGTGAGCTGCAAGCCCACGTCAAGGGCCAGTTGGCGCCCTATGAATACCCCAAAGAGATCGAGTTTGTCGATGCACTGCCCATGACCACCACCGGCAAGGTGCAGCGGCGCGTGCTGCGCCTGCAAGAGCAGGCGCGCGCTGAATCGGGTGCCTTGTGAGGCTTGAATTTGAGCGCTTTGGGTACTGATCGACAGATGTATCATTCGCCGCTTCCCGTCAACGCACCCTGACCCCAATGGCTCACACCCTCCTGATCGTGGACGACAGCAAAGTGTCGCGCATGATGATCAAAAACAAGGTCTCCCAACTCCAGCCCGGCTGGACCGTGCTGGAAGCTGGCACCGGTGACGAGGCAGTGGCCATGGTGCGCGCTACCCCACCCGACTTCATTACCATGGACGTCAACATGCCGGGCATCAATGGCTTTGAGGCCGTGGCGCAGATCCGCCAGTTCAACAGCACCAGCAAAATTGCCATGCTGACGGCCAACATCCAGGAAAGCAGCCGAGTCAAGGCCTCGGACCTGAACGTGACCTTTGTCCAGAAGCCAGCGACAGAACCCGCCATTCGTCAGGCCATCGATTATTTTCTGGCGGCGGCATGACCCTGACTGAACTTGAATCGATGCACTCACCGAGGTCTTCAACGTCGGTGTCGGTCAGGCAGCCAACGCGCTGAGTCAATTGGCTGGGGCCACGGTGGGCCTGAGTGTGCCGCACGTTGAAATGGTTACCAAATTGGGCGTATCCGATGCACTCACCGGGCAGGGTGCAGACCGTATCTGCGCCGTCAGGCAAGAGTTTTCGGGGGTGCTCAATACAGAAGCGGTGCTGATGTTTCCGGTGCAGCAAAGCCTACAGCTGGTACAGATGATGGTTGGCGACGACGTGCCGCTGGAGCAGCTCGGTGAAATGGAGCAAGAGGCATTGGCTGAAATCGGCAACATCCTGCTCAATTCTGTGGTGTCTGGCGTGGCTGACGTGCTCAAGCTACGGTTTGAAGGTTCTCTGCCCTGTGTCGAGCTGGGGCCCGTGCAAGATGTCTTGTGCGCGCAGGGTCAGATGACCGACCAGGTGCTGAGCGTCCAAATCGACTTCGCCATCGACGCGCTGCAAATTCAGGGTTATTTGGTGTTTTTGCTCGACGTGGCGTCTGTGGCGTCGCTCAAGGCCACGGTGCAGCAATTTCTGGGGACCCTGTCATGAGTGGGCCTGTGATGTCTGCCCCACCCCGTGATTGCCCCCCTTGGTCAGCTTGGGTGCTTGAGCGCCTGCAAATGGGCTTGTTGGTGCTGGACGCGCAAGGGGACGTGGTGTTTGCCAACCAGTGGCTGCTCACGCACACAAAGCTCGCCGCCGACGCGGTGCTGAGCAAAAACCTGATGGAGGTTTTTCCACAGCTCAAAGACAGCGCGTTTGCACATGCTCTGGCGCAGTCCATCAAAAGCGGATTCCCCACGCTGTTGTCGCAAACGCTGCACCCCTCGCCGTTTCCGCTGTATTTGCCCTCGTCACAGCGTGGGCAAGACAAATTGCTGCGCCAGTCCATCCGCATCATGCCGGCAGGCGGGCTGGTGGCCGACACCATGGACCAGCGCTACACCTTCATCCAGATCAACGACGTCACGCAGTCTGTGATGCGTGAGCGACTGCTCAAAGCGCAGGCCGTACGACTCAAAAACATGGCGCAGGTTGATGTGCTCACTGGCCTGGGTAACCGGCGCAGACGCGACGATGTGTTGCCCACAGCGCTGCGCGCATCGGGCAAGACGGCACAACCCCTGTCGGTGATCATGTTCGACATCGACTACTTCAAGCAATTCAACGACATCTACGGGCACCTGGCGGGCGATGAATGCCTGCGCCAGGTGGCGCAGGTGCTGCGCGACGTGTTTCGCCGCCCGCAGGACATGGTGGCGCGCTTTGGAGGCGAAGAATTCGTCGCGGTGTTGCCGGAAACCGACGGGCAAGCAGCGCAGGCGCTGGCTGAACAAGTTTTGCAGCAAATGCGCGCGCTGGGCATCGCGCACAGCGGCAGCTGCACGGCCGCTGTCGTCACCATCAGTGCCGGCGTTGCGGTGTACGACCCCGCTGGTGGGCAAACCCCAGATCGCTTGGTGCTGGCCGCCGACCAGGCACTGTATGCTGCCAAAAGCGCGGGACGCAACCAGGTGTGTGGGCCGCAGTAGTTGGGCATGTGGGCAAGCGCTGGCTAGCTTGCGGGTATGTAGGGCCTGTTAGGCAGAATTAGCAGGCAGCTTTTAAACTGCACCCCCGTCAACCACTTTTGCTGTGTCAGTATGAAAACCATTCAACTCGGTCCAAGCGATCTTTACGTTACCCCCATCTGCCTGGGCACCATGACCTTTGGTGAACAGGTCGATGAAGCAACTTCTTACAAAATTCTGGACCGCTCGCTCGAGCGAGGCGTCAACTTCATCGACACGGCCGAGATGTACGCCGTGCCCCCGCGCGCAGAAACCTTCAACGCCACCGAAAAAATCATCGGCAACTGGCTGGCCCAACGCCCCGGCGCACGCCAAAAACTGGTGCTTGCGACCAAGGTAGCAGGGCCGTCGCGCGGTATGCCCTGGATTCGCGGTGGCAGCGGCGATTTGACTGGCGCAGACATCATCGCCGCGTGCGAGGGTAGCTTGCAGCGCCTGAAAACCGACGTGATCGACCTGTACCAGATTCACTGGCCGGTGCGCAGTGTGCCAGCGTTTGGCGGTATTTATTACCAACCCAAGGAAGACCAGGGCACATCGATCCACGCGCAACTGCAAGCCTTGGGCTCGCTGGTGAAAGCGGGCAAGGTGCGTGCCGTGGGTCTGTCCAACGAAACGCCCTACGGCGTGCATGAATTTGTGCGCTTGGCCGAGCAGCATGGTCTGCCGCGCGTGGCCACGGTGCAAAACCCCTACTGCCTGGTCAACCGCAGTGTAGAAAACGCGCTGGACGAAACACTGCACCGCTTGCAGGTGTCGCTGCTGGCGTATTCACCGCTGGCGTTTGGCTTGCTCAGTGGCAAGTACGACGCGCAAGGCCTGATGGGTGCAGATGTATCGGACCAGGCGCGGCTGAAGAAGTTTGAGTCTTCCCGCAAGCAGCGCTGGGGCCGGCCACTGGCACTGGTTGCTGCCAAGCGCTACAACCAGTTGGCACGCGACCACGGTCTGACACCCACGCAACTGGCGCTGGCTTTTTGCTACACCCAGTGGCGCGTGGCCAGCACCATCATCGGGGTCACCTCGGTGGCCCAACTGGACGAAGACATCGACGCCTGGGGCACCGTCCTGAACGACGAGGTGCTACAGGCTATCGACGCGATCCGCTGGGACATGCGTGACCCGGCGCAGTAAGCCACCGGTTACCAGCGCGTCGGGATCAGGTTATAGCGTCGTGCCTTCACAGCACCAACAGGGCAGCAGCGCCGCATGGCCACCTTGATCCCCGCGTTAGGCGCGTGCACCGCGCGCATGATGCGTGGTGAGCGGCGGGTGGCCGAGCGGCTGCAAGACAAGCTCGACGACGACTACCTGCTGTGGTACGACGTGCCGGTGGGGCCGCTACAGTCGCACCCTGACTTTGTGGTGATGCACCCGCGCCGGGGCCTGTTGATTCTGGAAGTCAAAGACTGGAAGCTTGCCACCATTGCGAAGGTGGACAAACAAACCTGGACCCTCGTGCCAGGTGGCGTGCCCAAGAGCGTCATCAATCCGTTGGAGCAAGCGCGGCAATACGCGCACCAGGTGGTGGACGCCCTCAAACGCGACGCCCAACTGACGCACGCAGACGGCCCGCACCAGGGCAACCTGACTTTTCCCTGGAGCTATGGCGTGGTGCTGACCAACATCACACGCAAGCAGTTCACCAGCGCCGAGTTGCACCACGCCATGGAGTCGCAGCGCGTGCTATGCAGCGACGAGATGACCGAAGCGGTTGACGCCGAAGACCTGCAAAGCCGACTGTGGGGCATGTTCCCGTACATGATGCGCGGCGTCCTGACGCTGCCCATGCTGGAGCGTGTGCGCTGGATATTGTTTCCGCAGGTGCGCTTACCAGAGCAGGGAACACTCTTTGCCGCAGACGACGCGCTCGCTGACGTGCCCGACATGATGCGCGTGATGGACTTGCAGCAGGAACAGCTGGCGCGGTCTCTGGGCGTGGGCCACCGCGTGATTCATGGCGTAGCCGGCTCGGGCAAGACCATGATTCTGGGCTACCGCGCCGAGTACCTTGCCAGGGCAAGCACCGCAAACAGCAAACCCATCCTGATCCTGTGCTTTAACGAGCCGTTGGGTGTCAAGCTGCACGGTGTGATGGACGCCAAGGGCCTGAGTGAGCGCGTGCACGTGCGCCACTTTCATAAATGGTGCCATGAACAAATCAAGGCATTTGGCCAGACGTTGCCTGCGCAGGGCACTCACTTTTTTGAAGAGCTGGTGGATGCGGTCATCCGCGGTGTGGAGCGCAAACAGATCCCCAGCGGTCAATACCAGGCGGTGCTGATTGACGAAGGCCACGACTTTGCCCCCGAGTGGCTCAAGCTGGTGGTACAGATGGTGGACCCGGCCAGCAACAGCCTGCTGGTGCTGTTTGACGACGCGCAAAGCATTTACCAACGCCACACCGCGTGTAATGCTGCGCGGCCGTTCAGCTTCAAGAGTGTGGGCATTCAGGCGCAGGGCCGCACCACCGTGCTGAAAATCAACTACCGCAACACGCAACAGATACTGCAAACAGCCAGCCTGGTGGCCGCTGACTTGCTCAGTGGCGCAGACCAAGGTGACGACGACATTGTGCTACTGCAACCCGTCAGTTGCGGGCGCGCCGGGCCAGCGCCGCTGTTGATTTGCCTGCCCACCCTGCAAGAAGAAGCGTGGGCCATGGCCGACCATTTGCGCCTGGCGCATGAGCAAGGCCACGCCTGGGGCGACATGGCGGTGCTGTGTGCCGACTGGAAAACGCGCGACCTGTGCGCGCAGGTGCTACACCAGCGCGGCCTGCCGCTGGAAAACCGCGTGGTCACCGGCGACTTTGACCCGGACAGCGACAAGATCAAGGTGATGACCATGCACGCCAGCAAGGGCCTGGAGTTTGCCCTGGTCGCCTTGCCCGGTGTGGGCCACATGCCTGCCCCTGATGAGGACGAAAAGGAAGCAGCACGTCTGTTTTATGTGGCGGCCACGCGGGCCACACACAGTCTGGTGATTGGGGTGGGGGGCGATGGCGCGCTGGGCAAGCAGCTGCGCTTGGTGAACTGTGACTGAACCCCCTGCGCCGCCCACACCCAATGCGGTGTATCGTTTGCGTGCCGCACGTCTGGCGCGCGCGGTCAAGCCGTTTCGCACTCGGGGCGGCCCGGCCGAGCGCTGTCCGGTGTGCCGGGTGCTGCCCAGCCACTGCCTGTGCGCCTTGCGTCCGCAGGTGGTTACGCATGCGGGCATGTGCTTGTTGATGGCAGATATTGAGTCGCTCAAGCCCAGCAACACTGGCTGGCTGATTGCTGACGTGGTGGCCGACACCTTTGCGTTTGACTGGGCGCGCACAAGCGTGCATCCGCGTCTGCTGTCCTTGTTGGCCGAGCCGCAGTGGCAGCCCTATGTGGTGTTCCCTGGTGAATATGTCACCCCGGATCGGGTGGTGCACGCACTGTTGCCCACTGCCTGCGTCACGCCTGACCGTGTCCGCCCTGACCCGTGCCGCCCGCTCAAACGCCCGTTGTTTGTGCTGCTCGACGGCACCTGGGCCGAGGCGGGCAAGATGTTTCGCAAAAGCCCGTACCTGAACCATTTGCCGGTGCTGAGCCTACAGCCCGATCAGGTGTCCAACTACCGCCTGCGCCGCTCCATCCACAGCAACCACTTTTGCACCTCTGAGGTGGGTGCGCTGTGCCTGGCGCTGGCCGGCGAGGTGCGCGCTGCCGAGGTGCTGGCGGCTTACCTCGACGTGTTCACCTACCACTACCTACAGGCCAAAAACCAGCAGCCACTGGACTGGGCCAGCCCCGCGCACCTGCGGCTCAGACAGGCGTGCGCGCGGGTGGACAGCGTGTCAACAGGAGCCGAAAACGTTATGATGAAGGCTCCAATTAGCTACTTTTGATATAGCTTCATACGCTTGATTTTTAAGGGCTAGACCTCTTTTTATCCATACATTGAATGAACCAGTCCCGTCTGGCGCTTGACGCCCGCGCCGTCACCCTGATGCTGGTGCTGTGTGCCCTCTGGGGGCTGCAACAAGTCGTCCTCAAGGCCACCGCCGCAGACATTGCGCCGGTGATGCAGATTGCATTGCGCTCGGGTGTGGCGGCGCTGCTGGTGGCGCTGATGATGCTGTGGCGCCGCCAGCCGATGAATCTGCGCGACGGTACGCTGGGCGCGGGTCTCGTCGTTGGCGTGTTGTTTGCGCTCGAGTTCACGTTCGTCGCCGAAGGCTTGCGCCACACCAGCGCGTCGCACATGGTGGTTTTTTTGTACACCGCACCGGTGTTTGCCGCGCTGGGGCTGGCCTGGCGTTTGCCCGCCGAGCGGCTGGGTTGGTTGCAGTGGAGCGGTATTGCGCTGGCGTTTGGTGGCATTGCCTACACGTTTCTGGGGCGCGGTGTGCCGGTGGGCAACAGTGCGCAGGCGATGTTGTGGGGCGATTTTCTGGGTTTGCTGGCCGCGCTGGCGTGGGCTGCCACAACGGTGGTGGTGCGCACGTCTCGCCTGTCGGGCGCGCCCGCTACCCAGACGCTGCAATACCAGTTGGTAGGTGCTTTTGTGTTGCTGCTGGGTGTGGCCGTGGTCACCGGACAGTCGCGGGTGAACTGGACGTCGGCCGTGTGGGCCAGCCTGGCGTTTCATTCGCTGGTGGTGTCGTTTGCCAGTTTTCTGGTGTGGTTCTGGCTGCTGCGCACCTATCTGGCCACGCGCCTGGGTGTGTTTTCTTTTCTGACGCCGCTGTTTGGCGTGGTGTTTGGCACCTGGTTGTTGCATGAACCATTGGAAGCGAGCTTTCTGATCGGTGCGCTGGCCGTGTTGCTGGGCATTGTGCTGGTCAGCGGTGCCAGCGGGGTCTTGCAGTGGTGGAGGCGGCGCGCCACAATGCACTGAATCAGAAAGCCCCTGCCATGTTCAGCCGACCTGCTTGCAAAGTTGACTCCACCGAAAACCATGATCCCCGACTGGTCAGTCAGCTCACACGTAATACCTTTGCCATGGTGCTTGCCGGTGGACGCGGTAGCCGCCTGCACCAATTGACCGACTGGCGAAGCAAGCCCGCCGTGCCGTTTGGCGGCAAGTTTCGCATCATCGATTTCACCTTGTCCAATTGCGTCAATTCTGGCGTGCGCCGCGTCGGGGTCGCCACCCAGTACAAGGCGCAAAGCCTGATCCGCCATCTACAGTTGGGTTGGAGCTTTCTGGACGGTCGCCTGGGCGAGTTCATCGAGATCATGCCTGCGCAACAGCAGGTGGACGAATCGCAGTGGTACCAAGGCACGGCAGATGCCGTGTTCCAGAACCTGCGGGAGATCCGCCACGCCCACCCAGACTACGTGCTGGTGCTCTCGGGCGATCACATCTACCGCATGGACTACGGCCGACTTTTGGTTGGGCATGTGCGTTGTCGGGCAGATTTGTCGGTGGCTTGCCTAGAGGTACCTCTTGAAGATGCCAGGAGTTTTGGCGCGATGCAGGTCGATGAGACTGGACGTATCGTTGACTTTGAAGAAAAGCCTGCCCACCCCAAACCGTTACCGGGTCAGCCTGATCGCGCGCTGGTCAGCATGGGTATTTATGTGTTCAACGCGCGATTCCTGTTTGAGCAACTCCGGCGCGATGCCGACGACCCCAAGTCAAGCCACGACTTTGGGCGCGACGTGATACCGCACTGCGTGCGGCGCTACCACAGTTGCGCCCAAAATTTCAACGACAGTTGCGTGCAAGACGCCGACAAGTCTGTCTACTGGCGCGACGTGGGCACGCTGGACGCTTACTGGGAAGCCAATATGGACCTCGTGCAGGTGACGCCGCAACTCAACCTGTATGACAACAAGTGGCCGATCTGGACCTGGCAGCCGCAGGAGCCACCCGCCAAGTTTGTGTTTGACGACGACGGACGCCGCGGCGCGGCAGTTGATTCCATGGTGGCCGGGGGCTGCATTGTCAGTGGCGCGCAGGTGCGTCGTTCTGTGCTGTTTCATGGCGTGCGGGTGCACAGTTATTCGCAAGTGGAAGACTCCATCCTGTTGCCCGAGGTGCAAGTTGGTCGGCATTGTGTGCTGAAAAAATGCATTGTTGACCGCGAATGCGTGTTGCCAGAAGGTACGCAGATCGGGGTAGATGCAGCGCAGGATCGGGCGCGTTTTTACGTGACCGCCTCCGGCCTGACGCTGGTAACACGCACCATGCTGGGTCAGGACGTTGAGGTCATCCGATAACAAACCATGACAAGATTTTTGGCTGTTGGTCTGCATCGGCGGCCAACACCGTATAGACTGATCGCACCCATCGACACAAACTGCAAGGAGATAACGTATGACCGCTTCAGCCCTGACCACTTTCCGCTTTCCAGAAAACACCTGCATCCCGCAAGCGCAGCCCAAGGGCGCAGAAGGTGTCACGCTAACCTCCCCTGCGCTAGACGTGATGACCGACCTGGCGCAGGTGCGCGCCGCCACCATTGACCCGCAGACGTCGCTGGATAAAGCGGAGCAGGCGATGATCCAGCAGGGCGTGCGATCGCTCTTTGTAGTGGCGGAGTTTCCGTGTGTGGAAGGCTTGGTTACCGCCGCTGATCTACTGGGCGACAAGCCCATGCGGCTGGTCAACCAGCGTCACATCCAACGCAGTGAGTTGATGGTGGCCGACGTGATGACGCATCTGAGCGCGCTGGATGCGCTGGACTACACCGAGCTCAAAGACGCGACGGTGGCCGAGGTGATTGCTACCTTCAAGAAAGTGGGCGGTGCCACCCATTTGCTGGTGGTGCAAACGGCCACCGAACAAGGCCCGGCGCGCATCCGCGGGGTGATTTCCATCACGCAGATTGAGCGCCAGTTGGGGCGTGCACTGATGGAGTTGTCAGTAGCCTGAGTTCATTGGGTGCGCAGCCACTTGAAAAAACTTGCCAAGCGTCAGCGCGAGGCCTCCAGAAATACGTCGATGTGGCTCACCAGGCCGTTGCAGCCGTCTTCAATGATGTCGAGCACCTGTTCAAAGTCTTTGGGTTGCCCGTAATAAGGGTCGGGCACGTCTTGCAAGGTGCTGGCGCTGCAATACTCGGTAAACAGGTGCAGCTTGTCCTGAAACCTGGCGGGGCAGCGCAGGCGGAGCGTGACGAGGTTGCTCTCGTCCATCGCCACGATCAGGTCAAAAAACTCAAACTCTGCCGCCTGCAGCAGGTGCGAGCGCATCCCTGACAGGTCAAAGTCGCGCCGCATGGCGTGCTTTTGCGCGTGGTAGTCGATCGGCTCGCCGGTATTGAGGTCGTGCGTGGCCACCGACGCCACCAGCACGTCTTGCGCCAGGCCATGCTGTCTGAGCTTGTGGCGCAGCACACCTTCAGCGGTCGGGCTGCGGCATTGGTTATCGGTACAAACAAACAGAACGGAATAATGGCTCATGGCTGGGGTGCACGCCGGTTTGACGGTAGCATCGTGAAATATGTTGTCGAAGATCGGAATCTGATTCATGCGCGCCACGATGCCCCCGAAGGTAACGCCCGCCAGGGATTGGCTCGCCACGCTGAAAGTGTATCTTGAGCCCGCCTCGGTACGCATGTTGCTGCTGGGGTTTTCTGCCGGGTTGCCGCTGCTGCTGGTGCTGGGCACGCTGAGCTTCTGGCTGCGCGAGGCGGGCATTGACCGCACCACCATTGGCTACCTGAGCTGGGTGGGCCTGGCCTACGCCTTCAAATGGGCCTGGGCGCCGCTGGTGGACCGCCTGCCACTTCCTTTGCTCACGCGTTGGCTGGGGCGCAGGCGCAGCTGGCTGCTGCTGTCGCAACTGGCCATCATGGTGGGGCTGGTGGCCATGAGCTTCAACGACCCGCAGGTGGCCCTGACCCCGGTGGTGTGGGGCGCACTGGCAGTGGCCTTTGGCTCGGCCACGCAAGACATTGCGCTGGACGCGTTTCGCATCGAGTCGGCCGACGTGGACCGCCAGGCGGCGCTGGCCGCGTCGTACCAGACCGGTTACCGCCTGGCCATGATCTGGGCCGGTGCCGGTGTGCTGTGGCTGGCGGCGCGCGCCAGCGTGGTGGGCGTGGCGGGTTACCAGCACGGGGCCTGGCACACCGCGTATCTGGTCATGGCCGCCAGCATGTCACTGGGGGTGTTGACGGTGCTGTTCTCACCCGAGCCGTTGCGTCGCGCACAGCCACCGGCGAAAAATGCGCTGGATTGGTTGCGCGGCGCGCTGGTAGAACCGTTTGCCGACTTTCTGCGGCGCTACGGCTGGCATGCCGCGCTGATCCTGGCGCTGATCGCCACCTACCGCATCAGCGACGTGGTGATGGGCATCATGGCGAATCCGTTTTACGTGGACATGGGCTACACCAAAGACGAAGTGGCGGCGGTGACCAAGGTGTTTGGCGTGCTCATGACGCTGGTGGGCGCGTTTGTGGGTGGTGCGCTGGCGATGCGGTTTGGCGTGATGCGCGTGCTGATGCTCGGCGCCGTGCTCAGTGCGGGCAGCAACCTGCTGTTTGCGGCACTGAGCACCTGGGGGCACGACCTGACCGGGCTGATTTTTGTCATTTCGGCCGACAACCTGTCCAGTGGCATTGCCTCGGCCGCGTTCATCGCCTACCTGTCGAGCCTGACCAACGTCAATTATTCGGCCACGCAGTACGCGTTGTTCAGTTCCATGATGCTGCTGCTGCCCAAGTTTCTGGCGGGTTATTCCGGGCGCTATGTGGACAGCTTTGGTTACCAGAATTTCTTTACCGCCACCGCTTGCCTGGGCGTGCCGGTGCTCTGGCTGGTGTGGCGCGCTTCAAGGATAAAAATGGCCTCTAGTGCAGATCAGTAAAGCGCTGACAGCTATGTTATATGAAGCAAGTTTTGACGTTGAATTTACCCAACTTTACCCGCGCGACAAGCAACAGTCGTGCGCGCCGACTAGACTGACACCATGAACCAAGCCCTGTTGATGATCGAAGACGACGCCCGACTGGCGGGCATGGTGCGTGAATTTCTGGGGCAGTCTGGCTATGCCGTGAGCCACGCCGCCGACGCGCAAAGTGGACTCACGATGCTGCAACAGCAACCCGTGGCACTGGTCATTCTGGACCTGATGCTGCCCGACATGGATGGCCTGGAAGTGTGCCGGCGCATCCGTGCGCTGCCTGGTGCGCTGGGCACCACGCCGGTGCTGATGCTCACCGCCAAGGGTGACCCGATGGACCGCATCATTGGCCTGGAAATGGGCGCTGACGATTACCTGCCCAAACCGTTTGAGCCGCGCGAGCTGCTGGCGCGCATCCGCGCGGTGCTGCGCCGCCAGGGCGACAACGCGCCCGCTGCAGCGGCCAACGTGCTGCGCTTTGGCAGCCTCGAAATTGACCGCGACGCGCGCGTGGTGAGCGTGGCCGGCGCCGCGTGCGACCTCACCTCGTACCAGTTTGACCTGCTGGTGGCGCTGGCCGAGCGCGCTGGGCGCGTGCTCTCGCGCGAGCAGATCATGGAAGCCGTGCGCGGGCGCGAGCTGGAGGCGTTTGACCGATCCATCGACGTGCACATGGGGCGCATCCGCGCCGCCATCGAGTTTGATGCCAAAGCGCCCAAACGCATCCTGACGGTGCGCGGCGTGGGCTATGTGTTTGCGCGCCAGCAAGATTGAAACCTGAAACTTTGCGGGACAGATCAAGAAACTTTTAGCTTTGCGGGAAAGATCAAGAATTGCGCAGCAATTTTGCTCTGTCCCCAACACTTCAGAATTTGCTCTGTCCTCAACACCTCAGTAAGCTTTAACCCGCTGCGCACGTTGGGTATCCGACTCCGCGAATGTTCCCCGGCTCGGGCGGCGCCCGAGCCTCCTCCTTTATTTCGCTGCGTCAGACACCCAACGCACGAAGCTGGTCGATAACGGGCAACTTCATTGATTTGGGGAATGTGGTTTTCTTGGGTAAAAAATATGTTTAACAAACTCTATGTCCGCATCTGGCTGGCCGTGGTGCTGGCGGTGGCGGTGCTGATCTTGCTGGT
>Ga0210009_1000115_pt1 | contig 101635 bp, 79 predicted proteins | sample CryGeyCG2114_065_FD_185457 | JGI IMG/M metagenome (GOLD analysis project Ga0210009, IMG submission 185457) | Groundwater microbial communities from aquifer - Crystal Geyser CG12_big_fil_rev_8/21/14_0.65 (SPAdes) (version 2) | ecosystem: Environmental > Aquatic > Deep subsurface > Groundwater ...
GTCCGCGACTTGGCCCTTTCCTCCAACAAACGCCCGGCCAGTATCAACGTCACGATAACGGCAGCCGCCTCGAAGTAATACTCGGCGGCCGCATCTCCCGGAAAGAAACCCGGAACGAGTAGCGCAACCGTACTGTACCCCCACGCAGCACCCGTTCCAAGCGCAACCAGGGTATTCATGTCTGTCGCCCCGTGACGGGCTGCCGTCCAGGCAGACGTGAAGAAGGGTTTTCCGGCCCAGATCACAACGGGTGTGGCGAGCATGAACTGTATCCAGCCCTCCATGGGAATGTGCCAAGTGCCGTGAGACATGGCTATGACAGCCAGCGGCGCAGTCAGCAGCGCAGCAAAAAAAACGCGTCTTTTCAGACGTTGAACGCGTTGTTGCTGGTGCGTCTCGTCGGTCTCTTCCGTTTCATGTGTGGCTTTGGCGCCTCTGAAAGCGCTCAGTATGTCCTGTAGCGACCGCCCCGACAGGACCGATGCCACATAGCGGACATGGACTATGGCCTGGCCGTCCCTGTCCAATTGCCGTACTGAGAGAATCCCGTTGGTTTCAGAGAGTGCGCGGGTGGCCTCGGCAGCCGCCTGCGGCTCGGCAAACACCGCCTCCGCCTCGGCCACCCTGACCGAATAACCGGTCTTCTCTATGATATCCACGATATCGCGGATGGACGCTCCCGATGTGGTGACCTGTGCTCTTTCGGTGGCATAGTTTACGGCGACATGGTCGACCCCGGCTGCCTTGCCGAGCTTGCGCTCAATACGGAGCGCGCACGCTGCGCACGTCATTCCATCTACAGGTATCGCGTACTCTACCATGTCGTTTTTCGGCTGTTAACACCGTTCGAACCTTTGCCCCGGCGAACACGTTCCACGGCGTCACCAAATAACCGGCTGCGTTCGATGGCCAAGGAAAAAACCCGTATTACGATATATGATGTGGCCAACCACGCGCATGTGGCCATATCCACCGTATCGCGCGTACTCAACCAGTCTCCGGAAGTATCTCCTGCCACGCGAAACCGGGTCGAACGTGCCATTGCCGAGCTGCAGTACCGGCCGGACCGGACCGCGCGCTCACTGGCGCAACAGGAATACAATACGCTTGCCGTTGCGCTGCCGTCGTTCACGGCTCCTTTCCAGAACGAACTGCTCAAGGGAATCCGGACGTGCATTCGCGAGCATGCCCTCGACCTGCTCATTTGTGACCTGGGGTCATCGAACCACGACCGCGCACTCCTGGATTTCCTGAAACGTGGTGCCGTCCAGGGCATGCTCATAGGTGGCATGCAGATCAGCCCCCAGGTGCGGACTACCCTGCAGTCCCTTCATGCTCCCACGGCAGTAATCGGAGATCTGTGCGAGGGAGTGGACAGTTATGCATGGGATGATACGACAGGGGCATCTGCCGCTGTGGACCATCTGATTGATCAGGGTCATCGGCACATTGCCATGATCCGTTCTGCTGCGCGGAGCACATTGCAGGAAGCGCGGGCCGAAGGCTACAGGATGGCCCTGACGCGGGCCCGCATTCCTGTAGATGACGACCGCATTCTGGCCGGACGTATTGAGAAGCACGGTGGATTCAGTGAGGAGGATGGCTACGACGCCATGACGCAGATCATGGAGCGCTTTCCGCAGGTCACGGCTGTTTTTGCGAGTAGCGACGTGCAGGCCATAGGTGCCCTGTCCGCACTTGCAGATTCGGGACGAAGAGCACCCGATGATATGGCCGTTGTCGGGTACGACGACATCAAGACGAGTCGGTTCATCGGTCTCACCTCCGTGAGCCAGTACATGCAGCAAACCGCGCTCGAAGCCACGCGACGATTGCTTGCGCGCATCGAAGGGTCGGAAACGTCCGCGCCCATTCGACGAACAATGACACCCGAATTACAGATCCGGCATTCCTCGGACAGACCATTATGACAACACGGGGAGTAATCCGCGCCCAACTCGATCACACCGTGCAGGAAACACACTTCCAGCACCTGGGAATGAGATTCAAAGGCAAGGTGCGTGACACCTATCGCACGGGAGACGTCCTCATCCTTGTAACGACCGATCGGATCAGCGCGTTTGATCATGTGTTACGTCAGGGTATTCCCTTCAAGGGTCAGGTGCTCAATCAGTTGGCGGCATGGTTCTTCGAGCAGACATCCGATGTCTGTCCGAATCATGTGATTTCAGTGCCCGATCCAAACATTACTGTTGCAGATCGATGTCACGCTGTTCCGGTCGAATTCGTGGTGCGCGGATACCTGGCCGGACACGCATGGCGTCTGTATCGGGATGGGCATCGCACACTCTGCGGCAAAGTGCTTCCCGATGGCCTCTCCCAGAACAGCCGTCTCCCCGAACCGATTCTGACGCCAGCCACCAAAGCCCTGGCCGGCCATGATGAAGACACAACCCGGGAAGACGTGGTTGCACAGGGTATCCTGTCCGGAGCTGACTTTGACCACCTTGAGTCCATGGCCCTGACGCTCTTTGAACGTGGCAGTGAAGTAGCCAACGAACGCGGCCTGATCCTGGTCGATACGAAGTACGAATTCGGGCGGTACCACGATGGCACATACCGTGTCATCGACGAAATACATACTCCCGATTCGTCCCGCTACTTTTACAGCGATACATACGAAGAATCGCTGTCACAGAATGCGCCGCAACGACAACTGTCCAAGGAGTTCGTGCGCGAATGGCTGATGGAACACGGTTTCCAGGGGCGTGATGGCGAACGGTTGCCTGACCTCTCAGACGAGTTCAGAATAGACGTCGCTGCCCGGTACATGGAATTATTCGATCGCCTTACAGGGACGCGCTTTGTCCCGGATACCACACACGAACCTATTGCCAGGATGCAGCGTGCCCTGGCCGGTGTTGGCGATCTTGACCGCGCCTCCCGACAGCAGTGAGGCCCTCTGCCTACCAGGATCCGGGCACCCACGAAGTCGCGCCATCGCGAAAGCGTTCCCTCTTCCAAATGGGCACGCGTCTCTTGAGCGTATCGATAAGCCAATAGCAGGCATCGAATGCCTCTTCGCGGTGCGCCGTGGCTACTCCTATGAGTACGCTGGTTTCCGACACGGGTACATTTCCGAGACGATGCCAGATGAATGCCCGCAATACGGGCCACTGCCTGGCGGCCTCGGCAAGCAGGCGTTCACACTCTGCCTCCGCAAGGGGAACATGTGCCTCATAAAACAGGGAAACGGTTTCCCTGTCTCCGGTAATGCGCCGGGTTGTCCCCGCAAAGAGAACGTTTCCCCCTCCTTCTGCCTGGGACAGGAACGCCATGGCTTCATCCATGGTCGGTATGGCATCGCCAATGCGGACATCGAATGTGACCGGGTCCCTCGCAGGCGTACTCATCCACCACTCACCGGGGTCAGAAGGGCCAATTCGTCCAAGTCAGACAGCTCATGCGCAGCATCCACAAATGAGGTTCCCACGGCGTAGCGCAGGGATGACCTCACGTTGGCAACAGCTGCGTGACGGGCGGCGACGTTGTCCACCACGTCCCGTACGATTGCTCCGTCGGCTACTTCCACAGACTCTGATTCACAGCCGAGCGTGGATCGAAGATGGGAAAAATATCGGATGGTGACACGCATGCGCCCGGTGCCTTTTCAGAGTGCTTTGACGACTTCTTTCACGGCATCCAGATCAGGCATTCCTCCCGCATTTTCCAGGACTTCGACATGGGCAACGGTCCCGTCCCGGTCAATGACGAATGCAGCCCGCTTGGAGATCCGATCCAACTTCATGGAAGTAAAGTCACGGTCATATTTACAACCGTAGGCTGCCGCCACGTCAGCATCATGGTCGCTGAGCAGATCGAACCGGAAGCCGTTCGCGTCGGAAAAAGCTTTGAGAGCAAAAGGCGAATCGGTGGAAATACCACGTACAATGGCACTTCCGTAGGCTTCCAGCTCATTGCTGACCGTGTTCAACTCTGTAGTACACACACTTGTGAATGCACCGGGGAAAAACAGGAGCACGACGGGCTTTTCCTGGAGGGAAAGCTGAAATGGTTCGGTTTTGTCCGAGTAAAGCAGAAAATCAGGGGCCTTGTCTCCTTTCTTCATGGTTCAATGCTGTAAATGAATGGCGCGGATGGGATCTATTCTGGATGCGTATCGGGCCGGCACAAAAGCAGCCCCGGTACAGAGCACACATGTTACCAGTGGCACAAGGGCGAAGTCAAGTAGCGAAAGCGCAATCGGCGCCTCTTTCATGTAGTAAGCCTCCGGCGGCAGGGGAATGATGCTATATTGGATCTGAATGAGAGCAAACACCATGGCAATCACTGCACCCAGGATGGATCCTGTCAGACCTATTCCAAGACCCACCCTGGTGAATGTTGCCGTCATGTCACTGCCCCGTGCGCCCATTCCCATGAGCACGCCGATATCAGCGCGTTTTTCCAGAATCACCATGAGTAGCGTCCCAATCACGTTCACCGCGGCAACGAGTACGATGATGGAAATGACAAGGGGAATAATGCTCTGCTGAAGGCGAACCCAGGCGAACAGACTGCGATATACTTCACTGATGGGCCGGGCCATCGCTGGAAACGGCAATTCTTCATCGAGCAGGGATGCGATGCGCTCATAGTCCTCTCCTTCCTTCACGCGGACATCTATCCGGGTAGCCTGGTCCTCCTCATACCCTACAAGCTGCCGGGCGCGCCCGATCTCCGTGAAAAGATAAAGCTCATCAAAATCAGCCAGGGAAGACTCATACACGCCGGCGATGGTGAATTGCGCGACGCGCGGCATTCCACGCATACCGTCTGGAGGGACAGAAAAAAGAGTCACCGTATCTCCCGGCACCAATTGCAGTTTCCGTGCCAGGGATGCGCCCATGAATACGTCGTCACGAGACAGATTTGACGACTCCGTCTCCATGGTCAGCACAACATAGGGCGGCAGGCGCTCCGTCCCCCAGATGGCAGCACCCTCTACCCGCTTGTCGCCCGTTCGAAGCAGCACGAACTCCTGGACGACATGGGCTGTACTGACCACGCCGGGTTGTGCCTGTGCAATTCGGACATAGGTTTCGGCATCGGAAAGCGGCGCATCGCGCAGGCTTTCGATCTGGATCTGTGCACCGAAACCAACAATTTTCCGGGTTATCTCCTGGCTGAATCCGCGGACGATGGCGAGAGACAGAATAAGTGTGGCAACGCCTACAGCGACTCCGCCTATAGCGATCCTGATGACAAGACGAAGGAATCGACGCCCTTCGGAGCGACCTTCAGCTCCCCGGAGGTATCTCCATGCCAGAAAAGTCTGCAACGATTGTTTTGCCATGTGCTGTTGACGACGCAACGGGCATTCGGATCCTTGCTACCGCACATAGCCAGACGAGAGCCTGTCACATGGCGTGCGCGTTGGACGACGGGATATGCGTGAAGTGGTAGGCCATCCATGGCCCACTCAACTGCATTTCCACTCCCAAGTCATCGTATTCGGCGGCGATGGCAGAAACCGCTGCCTTGAACTCCGCTTCCCTCGCCTCGGAAACCAGGTAGCTCGCATTCAACACGACGCGTCGCGTGGCATCGGAATTGGCCGGCACGTTTTTCAGGAGTCCTTCCGACGCTACACCGAGAAGGCGAGAGTGCGTGTTTCCGACAATATTCTGAATGATTGTCACCAACTGGGACTCGTCCGGTGCATCGGCAGTCAGCTTAAGTTCTTCCCTGATGAAACCCGCTACTCCGTGTGTCATGTCATTGAGTGAGGCATCTATCCGGGCATCGGATGCCATGAAGTGTTCCCGGAGTGCGTGCATATCCACCTGCATTCGCAGACTGAATTCCTTCCTGTTGGACAGTCTCGAGAGCGCATCCCGGAACGCTTCGTGCCTTTCGGCAAGAAAGTCATCCAGATCGACAGCACGCTCAAAGACTTCACCAAACGGCAGGGGCACGAGTGAATCGACACCGGGAAGTGCACTCAGGATATTGGCGTGCTTCGCCACCTGCTGCTTCGTCCAGGCAGCGTCAGTCATGGCGTGACGGAGGGCGTCGTCACCATACGTGGACACCGGAACACGTGACATCACAGCGCACAGGTCCTCCCAGGTATGGAATTCCAGTCTGGTTCCGGGAGCCAGTCCCTCAATGCTTTCAATGGCATCGGTGTCCAACGCGTCGATATCCAATATGCCGTATACGTACAGGAGCGTGCGCTTGGCGTCCTCCGTTTCTGGCACGGCCGCATCTGGCATGCCGGGTGCTTCAGTGTGGGCACCGTCACCCGCCGTCAACAGCTCCGAAACAGACCAGGGCTTTTCCGCCCCCTCATCCGCGTTTTCGCAGCTCTCGTTCTCGTGGTCCTCATCCATGTCTGATAGTGTTGTCCACGACATGGACGCCGAACCGGTATCAAGAACGGCCGTCATGGCATTTCTTAGCAGTGACATGTCGTCGCCCGTTGCGCTCTTTTCAGCAGATTGACCCAACGAACGCAGCGTGTCGGCGATGACCGTCGCCAGAATCCGTTCCCGGAGGGAACTGGCTACCTGACCAATTTCAGGGGCATCGCCAGGAACATGCACCATGGCTTCGGTAACTGACGTCTTCACGTCCGAGACCGCGCGAAGAACTCTCTCGGCAACTTCTCTCAATACGTTGTCCTGCAATGCCTCTGTCACGTCAAAGATTGTCTGTGACTCGAGGTCAATGCGCTCCCATGCCTCGCGCGTTGCGCGATCTGTGTCGGATAGATCCTCTTCAGCATGGCGGGCGATCTCATTGAAGAGCATGGACAGAAGGGCGGTACGCGCCGCATCCATTTCCGGCGCCGCGTCCAGGATGTCGCGCGCAGAACGGGCCACCTCGTCACTCTTCGACAGGCGCTCATGTGCCTGCGTGCTGACCTCTTCAACGAGCATTCTCTCAAGCATGTCCGCGGCCTGCTCCACACCGGGCAGTGACTCGGCCATGCGTGTTCTGGCCTCGGACGACAGCTTCTCCACATGCAGGAGACGGCCTTCTGCTTCGGCTATGACCTCTGCCACGATCAGTGACATGGTTGCTTTCAGAATGCGCTGGACATCGTGTGCATCCGTCGGGATGGAGTCGGCCGCCCGAGCAGCGATCGCATCCGTGTCGACCAGTTGCTCTTCTGCCAACCCTGATACGATTTCAATGAGTCGTTCGCGTGTTGCTGATACGGCACTTGCCAGACTCTCACCGCTCTCGTCGACAACGCGCTCGGCCGCTGCTTTACCAAGCGTGTCGGGTACACGCAATACGTTGCGCAATTCCGATTCAATGTGCTGAGTCAGACTCTCTTTCGCCGCCGCTACTGCCGGCTCCAGCTCAGGATCGGATGCGGATATCCAAAGCTCGGCATCGGTAGCCAGTTCGTCCCGGTTGCCCAGTGAGCGCGCCGTCCTCCTGGCGATATCCTGAATGATGCGCGTGCGCAGAATGGTCGTGGCGGCAATGATATCATCCTGGTCGAATGTGACCAGTGCGCGGGCTTCCTTCGAGAGCCGGTCCGCATCTCCCAGGCCATCAACAGTCCGGTCTGCAATGCGTTGAACCAGCGCCGTACGAACATCCGAAGCAATGCTGTCGACGACATCCGAACGGGAAATCACGGACGACAAGGACTCGGCGAGAACCTCATCACGGCTTTCGCTGCCCGCGTCCAGCATATGCGCTGACAGTTCGGACACGCGCGACGAGATGGCCGTTTTTACCGCAGACGAAATATCCAACCCCTCAAGGGAAGCTTGTACGTTTTCCCGGATGAAGACCTCCATCTGGGCACGAGACTGTTCCTCGATTCGCGTCCTGACAAGAGATATCACCTCCTCTCCCAGTGCGAATTCAGGCGCTGTGGCCTCCAGACTGTCCGCAACGATGGCTTCCATGTCAATACCTGCCCAGGATGCTTCACATTCGGACCGGACCATGTCGCGAACGCGCTCTTCGGTTTCAGCGTGAACAGCACCTTTTTTGGCCTGCACAAGTGCGCGGACCCTTTCGCGGGCAGGCCCAAGGTCGAGCGAAATCTCGCTGATCTGCCTGTCTATCTGCTGCTGACTGTCGGCAGCCAGTTCCTCCACAGCCTGTTGCATGAGGGTGCGTAGGAGCTGCTGCTTGACAGCTGCGCGGGCTTCGTCCATCTGTGGTTGCTGGTTCATGTCAGCGCGTGTTGTATTCGGTTTGTCGAATGAACGCGCGTGCAAGTCCTGTGCCGTATCGAAAATGGCTCTTTAACCACCGTTTCCGGCCACATTCGCAATGACTGGTGCCGGAAATCTTGCCCGCTCGAGGAAAAATATTCCGTCCCTTGGCACCGGGCTCGAAGGACCAATGCTCTGCCGTTGGAAGTTTGAATGAAAGCCTGTAAGACGCTTTCTGTACGTGTTACATTGCAGTCTCGAGCGTATCCATGCAATATCCAATGGCCATGAACAATCAGATTCCCTCTGTACCGTATCCCGTCAATGAACCGGTCACGTCCTTCGCTCCGGGTACGCCGGAACGCGCGTCCCTGCGAAAGCGGCTCGCCGACATGAGGCAGGAAACGTTCGATATCCCTGCCATCATAGGTGGACAGGAAATCAGGACGGGCAGGACCTTTCGTGTCGTCGCACCGCACGATCATGCGTTGGATCTGGGCCATATGCACAAGACAGGGCTCGATGAGGTGGAGAAAGCCGTTGCCGCGGCACGGGATGCGCGAAAGGAGTGGGCAGAGCTGCATTGGACGGACCGGGCCGCCGTTTTCCTGAAAGCCGCCGAGCTTCTTGCCGGTCCATGGCGGGATACCATCAACGCCGCCACGATGCTGGGTCAGAGCAAGAATACCATGCAATCGGAGATAGATGCGGCCTGTGAACTGATTGATTTTTGCCGGTTCAACGTACATTTTGCCGAGCAGATCTACTCCGATCAGCCCATTTCCGATGTGGGTATCTGGAACCGGTCCCAGTACCGTCCCCTGGAGGGTTTTGTGTTCGCCGTTGCCCCATTCAACTTCACATCCATTGCAGCCAACCTGTTCGTGGCGCCGGCACTCATGGGCAATACAGTGCTGTGGAAGCCATCGTCCACGTCCATCCTGAGCGCGTACCACCTCTACAAATTGTTCGAGGCAGCCGGCCTGCCGCCTGGTGTGGTCAACATGTTGCCTGGCGATGGTCCTACAGTGGGTGATCCGGTATTCGCGCACCCGGAGTTTGCCGGTATCCATTTCACGGGATCCACCGCCACGTTCCAGCACATGTGGCGAACCATGGGATCAAACATCGAAACCTATCGGTCCTATCCACGCATCGTCGGTGAGACCGGTGGGAAGGATTTCATTCTCATGCACCCGGATTCGGATCCGACAACCGTTGCGACGGCCATTGTACGAGGGGCATTCGAATACCAGGGGCAGAAGTGTTCTGCAGCCTCGCGCGTGTATATTCCGAAGTCCCAGTGGAATGACGTCCGTGAAAGTCTTACTGCGCAACTCTCCGAGATCACGGTAGGTCCCGTGGAAGACTTCACGAACTTCATGAATGCCGTCATAGACCAGAAGGCATTCGACAAGATTACTGGATACATAGAACACGCCCGGTCCTCGTCCGATGCAGAAATAATTGCCGGAGGCACGTATTCGGACAAAGAGGGCTGGTTCATTGATCCAACGGTCATCCTTGCCAAAGACCCCGGATACAAGACCATGTGCGAGGAGATTTTCGGTCCCGTGGTAACGATCCATGTCTACGAGGACCAGAAGTTCAGTGACATGATCCGCGTCATTGACACCACCAGTCCGTACGCACTGACAGGCGCCATTTTTGCCCGTGACCGGCGCGTCATTGCCGAGACCACGGCTGCCCTCTCCGACAACGCCGGCAACTTTTACATCAATGATAAACCAACGGGAGCTGTTGTCGGGCAACAGCCCTTTGGCGGCGCCCGTGGTTCAGGTACGAATGACAAGGCAGGTTCCTACATGAACCTGCTACGCTGGGTGTCTGCGCGCTCCATCAAGGAGAATTTCTCTCCGCCCACTCACTTTGCATACCCGTTCCACCAGCCCGATCCAACCGAGAATCCAATCACATGAATCAACCCTATCGCGTCGTTCAGTATGGGCTTGGCCCCATTGGCCAGTCGTGCCTCAGAACCATACTGAACAAACCGCTCGGCATTGAGCTCGTCGGTGCCATTGACATTGATCCGGAAAAAGTCGGCAAGGACGTCGCCGAGCTCATAGACTATCCGCAAAACACAGGCGTTATTGTCTCGAACAATGCCGATGCCGTACTCTCCGAGACCAGACCAGACGTCGTCGTGCACACGACATCCTCTTTTCTGGGCTCGATGTACGACCAACTCGTCCAATGCGCACGCCATGGCGCACACGTTATCTCTTCCACGGAAGAGCTCTCCTTTCCGTATCACCGGCATCCGGCCATTTCGGCTGAGCTCGAACGCGTTGCCACGGAAAACGGGGTAACCATTCTGGGTGCCGGGGTAAATCCAGGCTATGCCATGGATGCACTCGCACTCATGGCAACCGGCGTGTGCAACGATGTCACCAGCGTTGTTGTCCACCGGGAAGTCAACGCCGGGCTACGTCGGCTGCCCCTGCAGCGCAAGGTCGGGGCAGGCATCACGCCCCAGGAATTCGAGGAAAAGAAAGCCACAGGCCAATTTGGCCATATCGGCCTCGTCGAGTCTTTGTACATGATCGCCGCAGGACTCGGGTGGGAGCTCGATTCAATGGAGGAGCTACTGGAGCCGGTCATTTCCGATACGCACCACGAGACGGATTACCTGAGCGTCATGAAAGGCCAGGTCGCCGGTATCCACCACCATGCACATGGTTTTGTACGGGATGAAGAGGTTCTTACGCTCGATCTCAAGATGTATGTCGGTGCACCCAACCCCCGCGATGCCGTTCGTGTGGAGGGCGATCCTCCGATAGACCTCGAGATCAAAGGGGGTATTTTTGGCGATACCGCGACCGTGGCCGCCCTTGTCAACGGTATACCTCTGGTGGCCCAGGCGCAGCCTGGACTGAAGACGGTAGCCGACGTGCCACTTCCACGCGCCTTCGCGACCACGCCCGGATGACACTTCGAACGAGACCCGATTGAAATCATACCTTTCCCGCAGACACCCCGGTGGGCGTCCCCGTCCCATTGTGTTCGCATCGGAGCTGGTGCGCCCACTGGGGGTGTGCATGTTGCCGGTCATGGTGGTCACGCTTGTCGCCATGCTCGAAGGGCAAGAGGTGCTTGCTGCCATTTATACGGGATTCCCATTGGCACTGCTCGTTGCATCGGCCTGGACCTGGATCAGGACCAGGGACATCATTGTCGAGATACACGTGGATGATGATCGCATTGCCGTTCGCTCACTCTACGACGCCGCCGCACCTGAAAAAGAGCTGCATTGGTCCCGACTTCTTGACGCCAGGCGCGAAGGCGGTCGAATTACGTTACAGATAGGTCACGAGGAGTTTCGGCTCGAAGATAGAGACTGGGACCTGCTTCCTGTCAGTCTTCCATGATCCGGGTAGATACGAACGATGAAGTACCTGTCTATCGGCAGCTCGTCGAATCTGTCCGATACGAGATAGCTACGGGTGCGTACGCCCCCGGCGAGTCGATGCCTGCTACACGCGCCCTTGCCCGTGACCTGGAAATCTCCTTTCATACGGTTCGCAAGGCATATGGTCTACTTGTCGACGAAGGAATACTCCGGGCAGAACCAGGGAAAGGATTCATTGTGGTCGGCTCGACCTCTCTCGGTAAATCGGAACGCATGGAGGTAGGTGCCCGCATCGTATCGAGTGCATTGCAACGAATGACAAGCCTGGGGCTGAACGATTCCGAGATCGCCTATCTCATGGAGGAGCAGCGATCGCTGCTGGACCTGGAACAGCGCGGTCACGTGGTTGTCATTGGTGCTGCCTACCGCGAGTTGGCGGAAGTCGCCAGCGACGTTGCATCGCTCACGAGCAGCAATGCTGTCAGAATCATGGACCTGGACGCCATCGATGCCCGCGTGGAAGCGGATGTGATAATGGTACCCATTTCATCGCTGGGCGTCATGAAATCACGCAATACGCAAGCGGAAGTCACCGGTTTTCAGCATACGTATTCGGAAGATGCACTCCTGGCGGTCTCATCCCTGATGGACCGTGAGACGCTCGGTCTCATGACGAAATATCCGGACGCCATTGGACCTATTTCGCTCCAACTTCGGCATTTGACTGGATTCAAGGGCCAGATTCTTGCGAGTTCCGTGAGCGGACAGGACATCCACATCGACACGATAGCAGCAGCATCGGACCTTGTAGTATACACCCGCGGTGTATCCAGGACGGTACGCCGGCTGGATCCCGGCGCCATCCGTGCCGTGTTTGAGTTGGGCATCCAGCTTACGCCCTCATCCGTCGAGCGCATCCGTAATCTTTTCAGATGAATCCTCGCCTGGATATTTGACCCGGACGTGATAGATTCCAAGCAGGGCGTTGAGGAGGGTTTCCTTGATCACTTTGAGATCCTTGAAGGTCAGGTCGGTGTCGTCCAATTGTCCGTCTTCCCTTCGTGCTTCGACCAGGCCATCGATCAGACTCTCAAGACGTTTGTGGTTCGGGTTCTCCAGCGATCTGCTGGCTGCCTCCACGGAATCGGCCAGCATCAGGATACCTGTTTCCTTTGAATTGGGAACGGGACCCGGATACCGGAAGTCCGACTCGGAGACATCGGCATCTTTCGACTGGGTCAAATCGAGTGCTCTCCTATAGAAGTACTCAATCCTCGTTGTCCCATGATGCATCGGAATAAATTGCAGCACTTCCTTCGGAAGGTTTTCGTCCCGGCCAAGATCCAGTCCTTCCTTGACGTGCGATGCAATGATGAGTGCACTCATGCGAGGCTTCAGCGCATCATGCGGATTGCTGTCCGGGCGCTGGTTCTCCACAAAATATTCCGGCTTGACGATTTTGCCGATATCGTGATACAGCGCTCCGACACGTGTCAATAACGCGTTCGCCCCCACGGCCGCAGCCGCAGCCTCTGCCAGATTGGCAACCTGCAGGACATGATTGAACGTACCGGGCGCACGCATGCTCAGCTTTTTGAGAATTGGGCGGTTGGTGTCGGAAAGTTCGAGCAACGTCAAGTCCGTCGTAATATCGAACGTCCTTTCAAAGACCCACAGCAACGGATAGGCGAGCAACAACAGAACAGAATTGATCAGAACGAATACGACCTCGTCCGAAAACCGCTCAATCGATGTACCCGCCAGAAGCAGGCCCGCTGTAAGCACGGTCAGATACCCGATGAAAACCAGTCCAGCACTCAGGAAGAACTGGCTTCGGTTCCGGATGTCACGCACACTGAATATCCCGAGCGTTCCTGCAAAAATTGTGGCAAATGTGAACCCGAAGTCGAATCCCAGCAGCAGCCCTCCCAGGAGAGCCAGGGTCAATGTTGCAAACAGGGCGGCCCGGGAATCGAACATTACCGTCAACAGGATGGAGACCACAGCTACGGGGACCAGATACATGTCCACCAGCGCCAGACGCAAAGCCACACCAAAGAGCAGGATAACACTCATCAGCAGGAGGTTGATGAGTAACATGAGCTTGGCGTCCATGAAAATGGGACGCCTCAGCAGATACAGATACAGGTAGAAAATCAGGAACGTCCCCACGACAACCATGATCTGGCCGAGCAGGCGTTGCCACTGGATACTGGTTCCCGAACGTTCCATACGCTCCGCTTCCAGCGACGTCAGCTTCCGGTGGATTTCCTCCGTCACGAGATCTCCACGCCGCACGATGACTTCATTCTGCCGTACGATGTCTGCGCTTGGCACAATCAGGTTCTCCTGTTCCTGCCATCGTGTTTCCGAGGCACGTCTGTCATAAACCAGGTTGGGTTCCATCAGGAACGCATATAGTGACATGGCCGTGGACTGCATGACCGGATCGGCGACGTACAATGACTGAACACGGGACTGGACTTCACGCAGGGCCTCGTCACGCCCCCAGACCAACCGCACTTCCACATCCCTCTGCCTGCGCGTAAGATCCGTCCTGACGGTCACGTTCTCGGACAGAATGGAGTCTTTGGCTACACTGAGTATACCTGTCTTCTGTAGTTCGGCTATGATCCGGCTCATGTCCCTGATCATACGCTCTGTCTGCCCATCGGAGAGCAGAACATCCCACTCAGAGCTTCTTAGTCCGAGACGAAGCGAATCCACACTGGCTCGCCACGCCAGGGAGTCCCTGCGCCGTATGGAATCGCTCGCCGCACCAGGAATTTCCTTACGTCTCCGGTGCACGGGTGCCAGCCCCCGAAGCGCTTCAGTCAGGGCTTCTCTCTTCTCACGCAGCTTCCCGGACGCATCTGTGACTTCCCGGAAGATGGGAGGCGTTTCCCGGCGCACGCGCTCCCTTTCCCGCCGAAGTTCATCGGGAGATTTTCTGATGGCGTATCGAAACGGTGCGTGCAGATTTTCCTGGCGCCATATGTCATCCACTTCGACGGTATACTGATAGACCTGGACCCGGGGGAACACGGCAATGGCACTGGCTACCACAACAGCAACCATGCTCCACCTGAACCAGCGCTCCCGTCGCAACTTGACCGCCGATTGATTGTCCGTTCCCCGCTCAAGGTTTGAGCCAACGGGACGGACACGGGGTCTGAAAAAAGGCAGCTTATCCAGCAATGACATGATGTTTCAGTAAAGCGCAGTGGGTACGCGAACAATCAGGAATGGCGCAGCGCCAAGGATGATCCTGTTGCAACCGCTACCAATGTACCAATTGCGGTATACCACGGCCACGCAACGGAAGGAGCCATCCATATGCCAGGTATTCCGAATATCAGTACGACCATGGTCAAAACGGAAACAACAAAAGCGGCAATGGCATCTGTCTCGTTGGCGCGGCTGTTCCACAGGCCCAGTGCAAAGCCCCCGAGCAGGGCACCGTATGTGAAGCTGGCAATCGACAATCCCAGTTCAACGACCGGGTTCTGCTGATCCTCGAACAACGTGGCAAAACCAACAAAAACCAGTGCCCATACCAATGTAAGCCTCCGGGAAATCCGCAGGCGCTCTGCATCGGAGAGGACTGAAAGACGTTTTCCGAACAAATCCAACACGGAGGATGAGGCCAGTGCATTCAGACTTGAAGACAAGGTGCTCATGGCTGCAGCCAGAATACCGGCAATGAGGATCCCCGTAAGCCCAACCGGCAGTCCCTCGATGATGAAGCGGGGAAATATCTCATCGGCCCTCGTGAGCCCCATGGCCTCCGGAGAGGCCCCTCCGTAATATGCCCACAGCAATGACCCGACCCCCAGAAAGGCGATGAACTGAATCATCACCACCAGAGCACTACCCAGCAACGCTTTGCGCGCATCGTTCAATGAACCACAGGCGAGCAGCCGTTGCACGATCAGTTGGTCGGTTCCATGCGATGCCATGCTGAAAACCGCCCCGCCGATAACTGAGGTGACAAACACGTACGGTTCGGAGAGTATCCTCCCTCCGTTCGTGGTCATGTCGAATACGTTGAGCTTGCCTGCTTCACCAAGCATGGCCGTTGCTGCCCGGAGATCAAGGCTGCTGCCAATGATTACCATCGTCACAGCCGCACCGAATACGTAGAGACCCATCTGTACCACATCCATCCAGACTACCGCCTTCAATCCACCAAAATATGTATAAAGGGCCGTCAGGACACCAATACCCAGAATGATCACAGGGTAACCGAAGTCAAATCCGAGCGAAGTGAAGATCATCTTTACGGGAATGGCCGTGGCGAAGAGCCGCACGCCGTCGGCCAGCAACCGTGTCACAAGAAACGTGGCAGAAGCGGTACTCTGAAGCCGGTGACCAAAGCGCTCGCCGAGGAATCGATATGCGGTGCCAACCTCACCGGAATAATATTTGGGCAGGAGAATCCACCCGACCAGCGAACGACCCAACAGGTATCCGATCGTCAGTTGAAGGAAGGTCCAAGTACCGGCGTAGGCAACGGCCGGGATTCCGATTATGGTCAGTGTACTCGTTTCGGTCGCAACGATGGAGAAGCATATGGCCCACCACGGCAGCTCTCTGCTGCCCATGAAGTAGTCACTCGTCGAGTGTTGTTTTCCCGCAATCCTGATACCGAATATGACCACGCCCACAAGGTACAGAACGATGATGGCCAGGTCGATGGATGAAAGCATGGAGCACGTTCAGGAAATCATGTTTTTCAGATCGCTTTCGGACAACACCGGAATGCCGAGCTCAGTGGCCTTGGCCAGCTTGCTCCCCGGAGAGGTACCGGAAACAAGATAATCCGTATTCCGGCTTACACTGGACGTTGTTTTCCCTCCATGCGCCGCAATAAGCTTCTCAACCTCACCTCGTGTCATATACTCGAAAGTGCCCGTAATGACCACGGTTTTTCCAGCCAGGGGTCCGGTGCTTCGTTGGATATGTGCCTCTTCGTCCATTCGAACGGTGTTGACACCCAGTGACGCGAGTGCGGCAACAAGACGTTTGTTCTCTTCCACCTCGAACCAGTCGTGAACACTCTGAGCTACGACCGATCCGACACCATCCACACGCTGCAGTACTTCAATCGAGGCGCTGGCAATGGAGTCGATTGAGTCGAATTGAGTAACCAAGGACTCGGAGGTTGTTTTCCCGACATGTCGTATGCCCAGGGCGAAAAGCAGTCTGGACAGGGGTCGGTCTCGGGACTGGACTATCCCGTCCAGTAGATTCTGTGCTTTTTTCCTGCCGAAACCATCCAGATCCATCAGGTCCTGCAACTGTAACCGGTACAGATCGTCAAGACGTCGGACCAACCTTCCCCCGGCCAGCTGTAACGCCAATCTCGAGCCAAGGCCCTCTATATCCATGGCGTTCCGCGAGGCGAAATGCTCCAGAAGACGCACAAATTGCTCCGGGCAATCGGCTGAGACACAGTACGTATCGGCCTCTCCCTCCAAGCGCTCCAGGGGTGCTCCACACACCGGGCACCTGGTCGGAAAAACCCATATCTGCTCGGATCCGCTGCGTGCTGACGGGACAGGCCCGAGTACCTGCGGTATTACGTCCCCTGCCCGCTTGACCACAACCGTATCTCCAATTCGGATATCGCGCGAGCGTACGTAGTCTGCGTTGTGCAGCGTGGCCTGGGAGACACGCACGCCTCCTATCTGCACCGGCTCGAGGATGGCTTCCGGCGTAATCTGCCCCGTCCGTCCCACATTGACGACGATGTCGCGCAACGTGGTCGTCACCTCCTGGGCTGGGAATTTGTACGCAATAGCCCACCTGGGTGCATTCGAGACACTTCCAAGTCGGTTCTGCACGGAAGTATCGTCGAATTTTATCACCACCCCGTCTATCTCATACTCCATATCGTCCCGCCGATCGGCCCATGCCAGTGCAATGGATATGGCCTCGTCGATGCTGTTGACCAGGCGATTGTCAGGACTCACGGGCAGGCCCCACTTCTGGAGGTGCTGCAAACGAACAAAGTGTGACGCCGACAGCGTGTCGGAAGCGGGACCCGTCGCATAGGAATAAAATGAAAGTGGCCTCCGGGCCGTAACCCTGGAGTCCAACTGGCGCAGCGAACCCGCCGCAGCGTTTCTGGCGTTGGCAAACAGCTTCGATCCATCGCGCTCCAGCCGTGCATTCAAGCGTTTGAAGGCCGATCGGGAGAAATACACCTCACCCCGGACTTCCAATCGTCCTGGAAAGTCGCTCCCGGAAAGGGCAAGCGGTACACACCGTATGGTGCGCACGTTTTCAGTGACATCCTCTCCCGTACGACCATTGCCCCTCGTGGCAGCGCGTACCAGATCACCATTTTCATACGTAAGAGCCAGGGCCACGCCGTCAATTTTAGGTTCGACGACCAGTTTCGGCAGGGCTCCACCCTCATGGGAATTGTCCGATGATCCCAAACTTCGCACATTCCTCTCGTACCATGCCCTGATATCTTCCCCGGAAAATCCATTCGACAGGGAAAGCAGCGGTTCCGGATGGTCCACTTTGCGAAAAGATGACAGGGGTTCCGAACCGACCCGCTTCGTGGGAGAATTCGGATCGACCATGTCCGGATGCAGGTTTTCAATATGCACAAGGGCGGCCATCAGGGCGTCATACTCGCCGTCACTTATGACGGGATCATCCAGCCCGTAATACCTCTCGTCATGCTCCAGAAGTACCTCTGAGAGTTCGTCCAGCAGCACGCGGGCATTGTCAGGGTCAAGGTCGGCCGGGTTTTCCGATGCAAGGCGCTTCTGAAGGGCGCGCGTCCTGTCAATCAGTGTCACGGAAATAACATGATCAAGGCGCGTCCGATGTTCTGCGAATCAGAGCGAGCACGGAATCGCGATTTACGGTGTATATACCCGCTTCGTCTGTCCAGTCAGCCGGCAATTCGTATCCCTCCACCGTAAAGAGAGCGTTCTCAACCTCTCTTTCGAACCGGGCCGTTTCCAGAAACCGGAACGCAACCGTCGAGTCCATTTCCACCCAGAGCGGAAAACGGACGGAAGGCTGCACGGGGAGCACGACCGTGTCCGTAGCAGTAACGACCAGGAATTCCTGTTCTAGATCGAGCGTAATACGTATCGGATCGAGTGGTTCGGTTACAGCCTTGACACCAATCTGCAGTGTATCCGGAAGCATGATCCCAGGTCGATCGACTGGTGCCGCCTGTTCCAGACTCTCTGTACTGGGCACTGTCGCCCCGGTCTCGTTACCCGTCTCGACTGCGTCATCCCGTGTCAGTACCCACGTCAACGCCACAACAATGAGGGCCAACAGAACCAGCGCAGCAATACCCGCTGCCCACATTCCCCGCATGTTGGGCAAAAGAACGACCCGTCCGGACGATTGTGCCTCATCGGGTATGGCGGAAACGGGAGGTACAGGCGCGGTCGCGGGCGCAGTCTCCTGCGTATCGACTTCCCCTGTTTCGGGAGCCGCTTCCTCCGCTGGCGAGGCACTGTCGTCGAGGGGCGCCTCACCCGCATCATCCTGCCGGAGGCTTCCCGCATACCTGCCATCGAGCGCCTCTTCAAGCGCAGCCAGCACATTCTCTTCATCCAGACCGACGACTCCGGCATAGGAGCGGAATATGGATCGCAGATACACCCTGTTGAACATGGGATTCGAAAACAACCCCGTCTTTTCCAGTTCCTCGACCACATTTTCTGCCAGACGCGTCGCATCCATGATGTCTTTGACAGACACACCACGCTCCTTCCGAACGGAATTCAAATCAGCTGCGAGCCTGCGGCCAGCCGTGATACGTGCGTCGCTCATTGAAGCGTGAGGGTGTGTTTGCGTGGGCAACGGAAAGTACGCGTTGCAGCAACAAGCTTCCAGTTCAAAAACAAGCAGCCGTGCGCGACGTTGAAGGTCCGATCATCTTCCAAACGGCAAATCACTATCATGACCCGGACCTGCGTAACATTGTTACTGATCATGGGGATACTGGCTGCATGCCAGAATACACCAACGTCGGACCGAACTCCCTCTTCGACGTCAGTTTCGTCTTTGAATGACCACGCCGGACCCGCCGTACTCGTAGTAACAGCCCATCCGGATGACGAAGCCATGTTCGCTGCCACAATGTATCGGATAACGCACGCTCTTGACGGAGATGTCCATCTGGCTCTGGTCACCGACGGTGCCGGCGGGTATCGTTTTTCCACACTTGCCGAGCCCCTGTACGGAAAAGCATTGACCAACCAGGACATTGCCCGCCAGGAGTTACCCGCCATCAGAAAGAAAGAGCTTGAGGCAGGAGGTCGCATTGTGGGTATTTCCAACTACTTCTATATAGATCAACCTGACGAGGGCAAGACCGAAAACGCTGACTCCGTATTGCAGCACGTCTGGGATGCCTCTCATGTTGCATCCCGCCTGGATGAGATCCTCGCGGGTCACAACTACGACTTTGTGTTCACGCATTTACCTATCAAGCCCTTTCATGCCCATCACAAGGCGGCAACAATCCTGGCGCTTGAGGCAGTCAACAGAATGGATCCGTCAAATCGTCCCATTATTCTGGGTAGTTTTCCGACGGGTGGGATGGATGATGTCGTAGCCGGCTTCCAGGAGCTTGAAGGCTATCCGATTACGGCGGTACGCAAGGATGTCGGACCGTGGGCATTCGACCGCTCGACGCCCTTTGGAACGGACAATCGCCTTCACTACGGCATCATTGCCAACTGGTTGATTGCAGAACACAAGTCCCAGGGCACCATGCAGCTTTTCATGGCTGGACCCGCGCCTGGCACGGAGCGTTTCTGGTTGTATGCGCTCAACCCGGAAAGCGCCATAGAGCCTACAGCGTCGCTGATGCACTCTGTCAACGCACCACCCCACCCCTTCTAGGGTGTCACGGTTTCATGGCTGACGCTGCGACCTGTCTGCCTTTCCACTGTGCCGTGCCCGTGAAATGGGCCTGCGCGGAGCTGACCTGTATCAAGCCTCCCAGCACGTACGAGACCGGGGCCATCAGGGTGACCCACCACGGTAGTCCAAGAAATCGATCCGTAACAAAACGGGTACCCACCAGAACAACAGCAAGGCCTGGAGCCAGCACGGGTGCAACGACAACCAGCCACACATATATCGCAAAGACGGCGATGGCCCGAAACGGTGTACCGCCTGAAATAGCGTAGGCGTTTTTACGGTATCCGAGCCAGGCATCGTGAAGGTCGTCGTACATGTGTACGAGCACTTCCGTCTGGGCGTTGAGCATCACAGGTGTGTAGCCGGACCGGAACAGATATCGGCCAATGTGGATGTCCTCGAGTACCTCCCCTTTCACATGCAGGTGTGGTTCTGTTCGTCTGTAGGCTGCGCCGTCCATGAGCCAACACTGGCCATTCACCCCCGCCATGCTTGAGGTCGGCAGGGACTTTCCGAGCCACCACGGGATGGCTGACAGAATGACTCCTCCGATATGTGACCCCAGCAGCAACCCTCCACCCCTCAGACGTGTGACACCGGTGCCTAAGACGGCGCCCGAGTGACGGAACTTCGACACAAGGCGATGAAGTGCATACCGGTCCACCAACTCCGTGTCGGCATCAAGAAACAGGTAGCATGCGCCCTCGGCACCTCGCGTCAATCGATACAGCGCGTATACCTTGCCCATCCAACCCGCAGGGGGACCCTCTCCCCGCTCTTTCCGCAGCCTTACATCGGCACACGCCGCGAGCACATCCCACGTCCGGTCTTCCGACGCATCATCGTGTACGTGCACACGGAATTTCCCTGCGTATTCCTGACCGAAGAGGGATTCGAGCAGTCGTTTGAGGTTGGCTTCTTCGTTCCGGGCAGGAATGAATACGTCGACGTCCGGCCAGGGCCCGCTCGCCGGACCTGCGTTCAGATCCGCGTTTGAGGAAACGCGGGACGATATCTGGAGCCACGACACGTTCACAACGGCATTCAGCAACATGGTTACCAGGAGGACGGCTGCAGATGTCGTTGCCCAGAGCGTCGCATCCATCAGACCGATGTCCCACTGACAGTCGGAAAGTAGAACGTGGCCACGGTTCCATCCGGTTCCACGACGGTCTGGGTCCAGCGACCTTCGACAGGTTCGCGCATGGCACGCTCCACTTCACGCGCCAACAGCCTGAACCAGGGTGTGAAAGCGCCAGGTTGCGACGTCAACTCGCTCTGCACTGATGGAAAGTCCACCAACCGGGTCGCCGCTATCTCGCTTGGATCCGGGCGCAACGGGCCGGAAAACGTACCGGCATATACCTGGTCGTATTCATGTTCTATCAATCCGCCCTGTAGCTCGGAGCGGTATTTCATGTCGAACAGGTAGTTGACGTCGCATTCCAGCCCCAACTCTTCCCGGACCCGGCGCTTGACGGCGAGATCAACGGACTCCCCGGGATGTGGATGCGAGCAGCACGCATTGGACCACAATCCCCCCGTGTGATACTTGTTCGAGGCGCGACGCTGGATGAGTTGCCTCCCCGACGAATCGAACAGGAAGACAGAGAAGGCCCTGTGCAACAGCCCTCTGGCGTGCACGTCGTCTTTGCTGGCCGTTCCTGCCTCCTGGTTTCGCTCATCAACAAGAATTACCTGGTTATTGTCCATTGCAGTCCTCCTGAATGCTTGAAAAGGTCGCTTCGGCCGACAGCATTACACCCGGTACGCCGGCCCCCGGGTGCGTGCCTGCACCCACGATATACAGACCCTCCACGTCTTCAGACCGGTTATGTGGTCGGAAAAATGCTGTCTGCGAGATACGGGGTTCGAGTGAGAACGCGTTTCCGGCGAAAGCATTGAGCTCCGTCCTGAAATCCTCGGGTGTAAACATCTCACAGACGTCCAGATTGTCACGCAGACCATCCATTCCCCATTTCTCAAGGAAGTCAAGGATCTTGTCCCGATATCCGGGTGCTTCCTCCGACCAGTCGATATCCGCCCGAAGGTTCGGCACCGGGACCAAAACGTACATGCTTTCACATCCATCGGGCGCCATGGACGGATCGGTCGCCGTCGGTACATGCAGATACATGCTGAAATCATCCGGGAGCGTCTCGTGACGAAAAATGTCATCAATGAGTCCTTTGTAGCGCTCCGCAAGAATCAACGTGTGGTGAGCGAGGCGGGGGTACCTCTTTCTTGTCCCCAGATAAAGCAGGAAGCAGCTCATCGTGTATGAACTGCGGTCAATTTTTCTGTCCGTCCATTTCTTTCGATGCTCAGGTTCGATCAGGTGCCGATATGTCGTCGCCACATCCGCATTCGACACGACGGCATCCGCATCCTGCCACCCCGACGTAGTCTCAAGTCCCGTTACACGGCCATCCTCGACACCAATCCTGACGACCTCCTCTCCGGTTCTGATGGTACCGCCCAACTCCGTGAATACGCGTCCAAATGCCTCTACGAGCGCATACATGCCTCCTTTGGCAAACCATACGCCCTCTTCCTTCTCCAGGTACGGTATCATGGCGTAAATAGCCGGTGCCCGGAAGGGATGTCCACCTATGAACAGCGGATGAAAGCTGAACATGAAACGGTGTCGGAAGTCTCTGAAAAACCGCCGCGCAAACCACGCCACTGGTAGAAGAGCCCCCAGGCGCAGCGCCCGCGGTACGAACCGGGCCATGATGCCAGGGGCGTCGAATGGCTTGCTCCCCAGGCCCTCCTTGATGACAGCCTCGTAAATGGGCTTCGATGCCTCCATGAAGTGGTCGTATTGAGCGGCATCGGCAGCGTCAAATCCGGCCATCTGAGCTTTCATCCGATCCCCGTCTCCCACGTAGTCGATATGCGTTCCATCGTGGAAGAAAATCCGGTAGAAAGGGTCGAGTGGCACGAGCTCCACATAATCCTCAAGACGTCGTCCTGCGGCATCGAAAATCCGCCGGATAATGGACGGAGCGGTGACGAGGCTCGGTCCCATATCGAACGTATACCCGTCCTTTTTCAGTTGGTAGGCGCGACCACCCATACGCGGCCGTTTTTCAAATATGGTCACCTCGTGACCGGCAGCCTGCAGACGGACCGCCAAGGCAAGACCACCAAAACCTGAACCTATGATGGCAATATTCATGCTATGTCATGCTGAATTGGGTAATGGCCTGCTCTCCGTGCGTGTGCAGCAGATGCCTGATGGCCTTGACGCGCCCGGCAACCCGCTGCTCTGCCAGACCAACGATGTCATCGTCCGGGGAGAGCATTACCGGCTCGTCAATATCCATGAACAGGGAGGGCTTTGTACCATGCAGCATTTCTGTTGCCAGTCCGACGGCCGTCAGCTGCACACGATACGGGCTCCATGTCGCCAGGCGGGGCAGTTGCCCGAACCGGAGCGGCAGGGCATCGCCAGGCATGATACGCCCCTGTGGAAACATCAGAATGGCATCGCCAGCGACGAGATCTGTTGAAACGAAGCGTGCTATGCGGAAGAGCGTCTGTGGCCGATCCGGGACGAAACCGATCGCCCCGGCCCCGTTGAATATGCGGTATCGGTCAAGTTGTGCCTGCAACATCAGCGTATACAACCTGCCACCCTTCTGACCGGCGAACCATGCGCGCCATATGGCAAACCCGTCGTATCTACCCGTATGATTGGCCACGATGAGATTCACGACGCCCCGATTTCCCGTGAAACATCCCCTCGTATGCATGCCCGCCAGACGACGCCGCAGTTCCAGGCGGATAATAACGTCGAGCAGGCGCGCCCGGTGCGATTTCCAGTACCGGGTCATGATCCTTGCTGCCGGTAGCGGACGGGATCCGGCGTCGTTGTGCGTAGTGCGTAGAAATACCGAACGCGACCGAATCCGTATCTGCACAGGCCACGCATGGCATACCACAGTTTTTCGGTGGGTGTTGTCACGATCCGCGTGTCCAGATTGTTGTAGTTACGGAGCTGTAGTTTGCGCAGAATACCTCTATAGACCTCTGCGGCGACGGCAACCGGCGGACCGAACGATGAGGGAAGTGATGGAATGGCCTCCCAGGCCCGGCTGTATTCTTCTTCCGCGAGGTGCACGACTGACTTGAGTGCGTTTCGATACGGTTTCATCAGGTTGTCCAGCTCGTCCCCACCTGCGTCAGTGCTCAGTAGTACCATCAGGTCACGCGGCAGAAGCCCTTCCCTCGCAAGTACATCCGAAGGTACGTACACGCGGTCCATGACCAGATCCTGTTTCACGTCCCGAAGTATGTTCGTGATTTGCATGGCACGCCCGAGCGCAGCGGCTCTCGACAGCGTCCAGGTGTCGGTCTGGCCAAACAGGTGACACATCATGATGCCCACGGTGGACGCAACCGAATAGGAATAGTCTTTCAGTTCCTTTTCGGTCTGTATACGGACGCGGCCCGTGTCACCACATACACCATCGATCAGACTTTCCATGACGCTCAGCGACATGCCGGAGGCTTTGAGTTCTGCAGCCAGTTCGTTGAGCCATGGAAGTTTCGACGTTTCGTGGTCATAGGCCTCCCGGACTGTACAACGCCAGTCTTCCAGCAAGACCATCCGCTGCTGTGTCGGAATGTCACTTTCGTCGGCAAGATCGTCGGTGATCCTGCAGAAAACATAGAGTGACGTAACCAGCCGCCGATACCGTCGGCTGAACAACCTGGATGAAAACGAGAATGACCTGGAATGATGTCGGAAAAAAGCCCACGCATCGGCGCTTGCGGATCGGATGACAGCATTCAGATATGCGCTCTCCTCGGTAGGACTGTCGGATTTCGGCGTCTGGGACAATGCTTCATCATTACCGGACGAAATCCTGGTGGGCACATTTTTCATGCGCTGGCCCAGTTTGCCGTACGCCATGATGGCCGCAACCAGGATGCCTGCAGACAGCAGCGCTGCAGCCCATGCGCCAGCTGCGATCAGCATTCCGAATGGGAGAGCGAACAGCGTGATGTAGTAGAGAAATACCCAACGTGACGACAGGTTGGACTCCCATCTTCTGACCCCCGTCCCATCCAGGGCCATCGAAAGTATAATGCCCGTGAATAGCCATCCGGCAAGATTTACCCAGGGCATGCCATAATATGCGCCCTCGACACCCCACTGCCAATACACCACGAGATGGCTCATGGCTGGATCCAGAGCCAGGTCCCATATCGTAAGCAGGATACCAGTCAGGAGCCAATGTACGGGTCGCGACAGCTGCCACTTTGTCAATCTGCCCGTAATGATATGCGCGGGCAAAACCATCGTGTACCAGCTCAGTGGTATGACAATGGGGACGTGCCCGAACCACTTTGTACCCAACAGGCTTGTGTAGCGGTATTCCCCGAAGGGAAATCCCGTATTCGTTCCTACCAACTCACTGGACAGACTCAGCACATATACGAGAGCAAATCCGGCAATCCACCTCCACTCTGTTGACCGGACAAGAAAAAATGCCAAAACGATGCCCGATAGCCAGACCTGGGACTGCGCGAAGAAACTGTAGGACACGGAATAGAATGCCGCCGAGGATGGAAACCGAGCCAGGTTTTCGGGATGGAGCCCAAAAAACCAGTATCCACCAAGCGCCATGAGAGTGAAGATCACCAGGACAATGAGGCCCGATGTGGGCCAGGCATCGGCCCGGGGCTCCACGTCGTGGAGAAAGCGTCTACTGTTCATGACGAACGTCCAGCCAATCCACAAACGATTCCGAGTCCTCGAACGTCCGCACGACAACAGGAGACGGTCGCGACGGTACCTGGTCTGTAACCAGATTCACTGCCGAGCCCCCGATGGCCAGGTCAAAAGGAACGTCATCCCGTCTCAGGCTCGTCACGTTACGAACGAACTCGCGCAGCGCAGCCGTCGTCTGATGACTGGACATCGATACGGCCACGAGTTCGGCACGATGACGACGCTGGTACAATACAATGTCCTCCTCCGGTACATTTCTGCCCAGGTATATCACTTTCCATCCCCGGTCCATGAGCAGAATGCGCACCATCATGGCACCGGTTGCGTGGTCCTCCTGTGGGCCACAACCCACTATGGCTCTGCGCACGGGCCGGCCATTCTGTTGTGGTGGAGTCTGGGGCATGCTGGACATCAGGCTGTAGAGAACGTCCATCAGAGACTCCGATATGCGATGTTCGTCACCGATGTCGAACGATCCACGAGACCATTCTTCACCAATGTCTTCCATGACACGCGCAATCAACCGGTCGAAAAGTCGTGCATAAGGAATATCCAGGGAGCGACACAGCAACATCAGTCCCGAGAGCTTCTGACTCTCCGCATGCAGAAGCCAGTCTCTCATTTTGATGGCAAGCACCTCTGCCTGGCGCCCGAGTCGAAGCTCATTCGCACCGTTCCAGACCATCAGGGCGTCTGCGCCGAAGGGCAGAAGTGAACACTCGAGGTGCTGTTTACGGGCAAACGTGAGAACGTCGGTCAGATCAATTCGCCGATGCCCACCGGCTGTATGGGAGCAGGGCAACTCTTCGGAGTTGCACCAGCGCTTGATGGACGACTCGTGCACACCAAGCAATGTTGCAGCCTGACGTGTTGACACCAACTTCATATCGTTCTTTACGGCATTGTGGACGCTATACAGCTGTGCTATCCGCGGAACGGCACTATGTTTCCGACTATTTTCTTTTTTTGATCGTTTCAGACTGGCGATAACGACCTTTCCGTCCGCCTGCGAAATTTGGCCGGTGCTATCCGTAGCAACTCCCACAAATGCGAAGAGACAGACCGTTGGCCTGTCTCTTCACTTCCTCGTCGGGACGGCGGGATTTGAACCCACGACCCCTTGCACCCCATGCAAGTGCGCTACCGGGCTGCGCTACGTCCCGAGGTCTGGTTGCTGATATCTATCCCTGATCAATCGGTTCCCGGCGCAGCCACGACCGGATGATGGTCATATCCGGTCCAGCAGGCGGGTCAGAAAGGATCGTACCATCAGGAGGTCCTTTGTCGCGTCTTTCATGTCCTCTCCCCCTTCGTCCTCGCGACGGGTCAGTGCCTGACGGGCCCCTTCGATCGTAAACTTTTCTTCCCGTAACAGATGTCGGATCCGAAATACTGTATCAATGTCATCACGCGTATAGACACGCTTCCCGGCACGGTTTTTCCGGGGCTTCAGTACCTGAAACTCCGTTTCCCAATACCTCAGGACATGTGCCTCCTCACCAATAAGGCGGGACACCTCACTGATCGTGTAATACAGCTTCGTTATTCCTCTGTCTGCCATGCCGTAATGTACGATTTTTGAAGTAGCTTGCCACGACCGGAATTCGATCAGCTTGATGGGAGACATGATGAAGCGATGGCGCAGCGAAATGGAGTTGCTTTCTGTCGTCCTGATGTGGGGCGTAAATTTTCCGCTGATGAAATGGGTGCTTGAGGTGTTCGATCCTGTCGTCCTCAATGCACTCCGTGTCTCCACCGCTCTGTTTGTGCTCGCCTGGGTATACTGGGTTCGAAGCGGTCGTAGTATACAGACCATGATGGCACCCTTTGCCACACATACGTGGGAAATTGTCCGCATTGGAATTGTCGGATGGTTCATCTACCAGGTCGGATTCGTATTCGGACTGTCCATGACGTCCGCCGGTAGTGCAGCGCTCATCATGGCAAGTGCACCGCTCTGGACCGGAGTGCTGGCCAAGATGCTTCGTCTCGAAACACTCGGCGGATGGGGCTGGATTGGCCTGTTTGTCAGCATGTCCGGAACGGTCGGAGTGGTTGTTTTCGGTCGTGCCGAAATCGTGCTCAGCTGGAGTACCATGCTGGGCAATATCATCATGTTGGCGGCCGCCATGATGTGGGGCTTCTACACCGCCATGGCCCGGCCGCTCATCTCTGTGATGAGTCCGACGGCATTGACCGTATGTGCCATTCTGCCAGCGCTTCCCCTGCTCGTTGCGGCCGCCATTCCATTCCTGGGGCAGATGGACTGGTCACAGGTGACCTGGATCCACGTACTGCTTATCCTGGCCTCCGGTGCATTGCCCACCGGCTTTGCCATTGTCCTGTGGAATCGAGGTGTCCGAACCATCGGAGCCTCCCACACGGCGGCGTTCGGCAATCTTGTGCCATTTGTAGCGCTTTTCTCTGCCTGGTGGTTACTTGGAGATCCGGTGCTCCCGGGCCAGATCATCGGGGGAGGTCTCATTGTCGGAGGACTTGCCGTGATGAGACGATCACGGATGCAACCCAGAACCCTGGCGCCTCGCGTGCATTGACGGACCATGCTTTATTCCAAATTATCCCGTCTCGGACTGCTTTCTGTCACAATCGGAGTGCTCCTTGCGTGCTCTGACGGATTTACCCGGGACGCCATCGCGCGCCAACTGCCCCATCCAGCCCCGATCTCGTGGACGTCCGACGCCTGGTCCGTCCTGGACGACAACATCCAGGGTGCCCGGATAGGACTTCGCAGATCCGTACCGTTGCACTCACTGCTTCCGCAAACTGCACCTGGAAGCAGTGCGCATGTATTGATTCTTGAGGGAGGTATCCAATCCGATGACGGCGACACAATGGGCAGGTTTCGAGTGGCTGGCATGGAACTGGACATGCAACGAGGCATCAAGTCGGTTCTTTTTACCCTGGTCGACTACGATCGTGCAGGCACAATGGACCTCAATGCCACATGGCTTCGTGTGGGCTTCGGTCCGGGTTATACAGCGAAAGGACATTCCGGAACAGTGCGCACAGCCATACATGTTTTTTCCGGACTGGCCACCAGGAAGCTCGGCAGGAGCCTTTACCCGGCACTTCCGGACAACGATCAATCCGAGACCCTGCTTGAGGGCGGGCTGGCCGGCCGATCGACAGTTGTGTTCGCCTCCCGTCTACGCGTGGATGTACGTGCGGAATACGCGGTTCACAGCCAGAGTGATCACCTCCGGACCTTCATGGCCCAGCCTGAATTATCATGGCAACCTGCTGCGTCCGCCAATGTGTCAGTATATGCACAATTCTACGGCGCAGAACGCAGCAGCGTAACGCATCACGATATGCTCTTCGGCGTTCGTCTCCAAATCATGCGGTGACGTGAACGTTACGTCGGCTTTCCCTTGCGTACGGCTCCAATCCGTTGTTCGACCTGTTTTCGGAAATCATCGAAAGCGTCCGATTCACGTCCGATCATTTCCCAGGCCTTGGGGACAATGCCGGACACGGGTCTGTACAGATCCGATTCCACACGTGCCGGCTGGGAGGGCAACTCTGCAAAACCGAGCATGAGAAACAGCAGACTCAATACGACGGCCGACTTGAGCACACCGGTTGCGCCGCCTACAACCCTGTTCAGTCCGCTCAGGGGCGCGCGGGAAAGGGACTCGTCAAGAGAGGCTCCGAAGCCCCTTACTACGACCCGAACAACAAGAAAGACGCCGATGAACGCAAGAAAAACCGAAAAGTCTGGGGAAATACCCAGCTTGTCAACAAATACACCGCTGACGGGCCCCATCAGCAGGGAGGCCGAAATGAAAGCCGCTGCGAGCCCCATCAGATTGGCAATCTGGCGTACAGCACCAGACCTGTATCCGCGGAAAAGACCAACGGAAAGCACGATGAGTATGATGATATCTAGAGTTGCCATGTGAACATTATCGGCTGATCAGCCCATTCCTGAAAGAGATTCCCGGACAATGCGCTGCACATCGGCACCATTGGCCCGCCCGGCAAACCGGGACATGGCCAACTTCATCACGTTGCCCATATCGGACATGCCCTTAGCCCCTGTCGTCTCAAGTATGGGGGCCAGTTCCTCCCGGATGGCATCATCCGACAGCTGTTCGGGCAAATACCTCTCCAGAACGGACAATTCTTCCTGCTCCTTCTGAACCAGATCATCGCGACCGGCTTCGCGAAACTGCGAAATCGCGTCCCGGCGTTGTTTGGCCTGCTTCTGGATAACCGCCAGGATCGTTGAGCCGGGTAGTGGGGCGTCCGCTTCCCCCTGTCCCCGTTCTCCAGTTCGTTTCTCGATGGACTTTTCCATCAAGGCGGCACGAAGGGCGCGAATGGTTCGCAGCGCCACCTGGTCACGCCCTTTCATGGCCTTTTTCAGGTCGTCGGCCAACTTGGTCTGAAAGTCCATAAAACGTGCTGTAATGTTTCCACGGATACCGTGAGCGTCAAAAAACGAGACGGAAAGCAAAAACGCCAATGCCCGCCTGCATGGTACCTACGGCGATTCCTGAATATACATCAAATCGTTGGATCCGATCTTTCAGGTCAGGATCCTGTGTCTCCTGCCACCGGTCGAACCGATTGTCGGCTTTGGTTCGGAAATGGATGGCAAGTGCGCCTGCGACTACCGCCGTCGACAAGGCTGTTACATCAATCCACCTGCGCCTGCGGTCGGTTTCCTCAATACCTATTCGGCGTGCCACGTGTGTATCGGCTATATCAAGCGTGACAACCTCATGATTCCAGATATCCTGCCCGGGCGTTATTCGAACGCTTGTGTATCCTTCCTGTGCCACCATCAATTCACCCTGGAGTGCCACGGTGGACTTGTGCAACAGGGGTGTTTCGCCCAGCCATTCATCACCCATTGGCGATACCAGAAAAACGTCGGCACCCGGTGGCATGGACTCCACACGGTAATGATACGGAAACATGGCCCGCAACGTCCCGTCGGATTTACCTGTTGTCAGATCGAACCGGATGGGCTCGATAGCCCATGCATCTATGTGTTCCGGTTTTACCATGAGCTCTTCTGCAGAATCCGGCACGGTGAATGGACCATCGGAAATGCGGCCCACCCACTCTCCGTCAACGAATACGTGTGCTGTTTTCATATTCGAATCGACGGTCAGGTAGCGAACCTGTGCAAAAACGTTCACCTCCGACACGGTCACGATAAACGTCAGTGCGACCAGGATTCTGATGAAATCACTTCTCCTCATCTTCGACCTCTGTAGTTCGAACGAATTTCGTCACATAACGGGGCTCGGACAGGACAATCAGGGCGTCGTCCATGACGGCCATGGCGGATTTGACTCGTCCCTTCAGTTCGGCCGACCACACCTTGGCCCCTGACGCCCGATCAAGCGCTACCACCTGGCTTCCGAGTGTGCCCACATACACATGGGCACCTGCAATCTGCGGAGGAGCAGACACGACGCCGTCAAGTTCTGTTTCCCAGATCTGCTTTCCCGTTTCCAGATCAATGGCTCTTATACGCTGGTCGGTGGCCCCCACAAAGACACGGCCATCGCCTATTGCGACCCCACTGAAACGGGCATCTTCCCGCCCGAGCGCAAACTCCCATGATTTCGTTCCACGCTCTGCACGTAAGGCAATAAGCCGTCCACGCGTTGTGGGGATTACAATGACACCGTCACTGACAGCGGATGACGAATAGACGGGGGCATCGAGATCCAGCCGCCACAACGGCTCACCCCTTGCCGCATCCAGCATCAGTATGTGACCCGTGTCCGTTGCAATCACCATTCGCGTATGGTCCAGTAACACGGGAGCAGATTTCACGGCGCCCCTGGTCTCCATGTCGAAATGCCAGATCTCGGTCCCCGTTTGTTTATTATAGGCCCTTACGTGCGATTCCACATCGACAGCCACCACGGTTTCCCCGACGTCTACAACGGGTACCTCGATGGGAACCCCCCGCACGCTCCACCTGACAGTGGAGCGTGTCACGTCGTAGGCCATGAGAACCTTTCGCCCCCACGCCGATGTCACATACAACGTGTTTCCTGCCAGAACGGGACTGCCCTCGATGGCTTCGTTGAAGGGTTTGTACCCGGACCGCTCACCCGAAGTCCAGTCAATGGCATGCACCTCTCCCTTGCGCGTTCCCACAATGACCTGGTCTCCGAGTATCAGCGGAGATCCGGGTCCGAAGCCCGCCGATGCGTTGTACTCCCACGCCAATTCCAGTGGCGGCGTCAACTCCGACGAGGAAAAACGATCGCGCTGTGGACTTCCCCCATCCGTCTTCCATGCATGCAGCCCCAGGGCCTGTGGGCGATCGATGGACACGCTCTGGCACCCCGATACAAACAGCAGCCCGAGAACCGCTGCTGTAACAAAATTCCGTATGCAACGCTCCATCAGAAGTCCCACCCAAACATGAACTGGCGAAATACCTTGTCCTGCTCCCGGAAACCATCCCTGTAGCGCCGGCCATAGTCGAACCGCAGAACGAAAGCGCCGTACAGGTTCAGTCGCAACCCCAGACCCGCCGAACCAATTGTCTCTCCCGCATTGATTTCACTACGGACCTCATTGTAATCATTGTTCCAGGCGTGTGCCGCGTCGAAAAATGCGGCTCCACGCAGGTTGGCTACGCCCAATGGGGCCAGTATGGGCAACACCACGGAAGGGGCGTCAAGCAATGGAAAACGCAATTCCTGCGAGGTGAACCAGATCTTCTGCCCGCGGACGTCAAAGAAATCAAATCCTCTGATGTCCCACGATCCGCCCATCACGAACAGTCTGGCTTCCTTTCCTTCGTTGATTCGTCCCATGAACCAGGAGGCGAAGGTCACCCTGTCAGTCAGGCGGATGTAGTTTCGAAAATCAGCACTGAGAGTGAAATAGCTCACATTTGAGTACACGACGTCCGTGGTATATCCGGCTGTCATCTTTGCGCGCCACCCACCGATCGGTCCGTTCATCCAGTACAGCGCCTCGTCGTGAACCAGCGATACCGTGTTGGACAACAGCCACGCATCCCTGTCCTGTTGTGTAAAGTTGATTTCCTTCCGGGACCAGTTGAAGGATGTACCCAGCTCAAGACGCCGGAACTTGGACAGGGGGTAGCTCAACGCTCCGAAACCGCCGTAAATAGTCTCTTCAAACCGGGGGAATGAGGTCGGTGCATCGGGGTCCGTGACGTCGTAGCGGAGTCCGGCAAACCGATAGAATCCGTACCCCTTGTTCACGCGACTCCCGAAATCAAACCTGGCAACCTGGAATGACAGATCCCGGAGAAGCGATCGTTGCGTCGTCCCGGAATTGAACAGCGTAAACTGCAGATAGTCATCGCCCAGCATGTCCGAAAACGACAGAATCGCACCACCCGTTGTACCCAACACGGAGCTCTGGCTTACCGAACCCTGCGCAAAATCGAGTTGGTACTTCTTTTTATACGTCCCCATTGTAGCGCCTTCACCAACCCCGATCTTTCCGAAAGTCCACTCCCCTCCCGCGTCCGACAAATCCGCTACAGCCCGTCTTTTCGGCGCATTACGCAGCGAATCCACGCGGTCGAGGTGTCTGATGGAGAACTGCAACCCCTCAAATGACGTGAAAATGATCCGGTCCTGCGAAGCCCAGACCGGATCCATGGCCGCCGTTGCCAGGTGCGTCAATCTGTCCATGGCTCTCCATTGCGGGGAACCGGAGAAGAATGTCGTACCGTCAACAGCCACCACGGGGTCATCCGAGGGCCCGTACGACATGTCCACGGTCCACAGGTCCTGCGGCCCGAACCGACCGGTCGAGTCCTTTACCGCCGAGATGAACGCCAGCGTTCGCCCATCAGGACTCCACGCAGGTGACATGTCCATCCGCATTCCGTATGTCACATAACGTATCTGGCCGTCATTCAAATCGTATACGAACAGATTATAGGCTCCGTGTTTGCCGGCACTCGTCCGGTCAGAGGAAAATGCTATCTGCTGTCCGTCCGGGCTCCACGAAGGGTCCCGGTCGTCATAGTGATCGTTTGTGAGTCGTTGCAGCCGGTGCGTTTCGCGATGATATACGTACAAGTCGGAAAAGCCGTTTTCCTCGATCGAGGAAAACACCAGCGCCTTGCCGGACGGAGACCACGCCGGTGAATAGGCTGCTGTAAACTCGTCAAAGCGGTATGTGGCCTCATGCTTGTCACGGACAAGATCCCATATATGAATCACATCCTGGCTGCCACTCTTGGTTACGAATGCCAGTTTACCCTCCGACGAAACGGCAATTTTGGACTCGAACAGATGAACCGACTCGAAGTCGTCGTCCCGTCCACCGCGGACCACGATTCCGGGATCTCCGACGGGCGTAAATGCGGAGTCCACCTCGACCCCGTACACATGGCTGAGTCCAGACTTATTCCCTACGAAGTAAACCATCCGGCGCCCGTCCTCAAACGTATGGTAGGCGGGCTTGGCGCTGAATCCCGACGCGTTGATGCTTCCTGTGGAGAGCGAGGCTACATCCACATTTTCAAGATCCGGATAGTACTGTTTCTTTATCCATGACTCCCAGCGCGATGTGATGTCTTCGATCGGCTCCTGCAGCGATACCTCAAGAACTACCTCGAATTCCCTGGACTTCCAGAAATTCTCAATGATATCCAGGATTTTTTCCTCTCCGTACTCTTCCGCAATGAAGCGGTTAATGGCCTCGCCCTGCTTGTACATCACAAACGATCCATTGATACGGAACATGGACTTGAGCGGCGTCAGGTAGTTCGTGTACAGCGCATCGCGGAGAATCATCTCATGTTGATGATCAGGCTCTCCGGACCAGTATTCCGCAAGCCCTTCCGTGAACCACAACGGCAGGAATCCGGTAAACGGCCTCCTGTGGTCGCTCATCACGCGGGACAGCTTGTTGAACGTGAACACGTGAACCATTTCATGGCGAACCACCCGTCGAAACCGCTGCAGGTTGCCATTGGCCGGAATGACCACTCGCCCTTTCATGAACTCGAAAAAACCACCCACGCCGTCCGGAATGAATCCGGGAGTTACGTTCGTCTGCTTGAAATCAAGGTTCGACGAGTAAAAAATGAGGGGCACCCGTTCGTTGAGCGTGAAATTGAACTTGTGCTGCAGGTCCGAATATGCCTCTTCAGCGAAATAAGCCCCGTGCTCGGCCAGCTCCAGCATTTCGGGATAATAGTACACATCGAAATGCTCCGTCCGCATGACTTTCCAGTCGAAATCGTCATACTGGATTTTATTGCGACCGAAGTGATAGTCGTACTGCCCGAATGCAGGCACGGTCCAAACAAGACACGTGCACAGACACAACTGGAGAAATCCCGTTTTCCTCATCCACATAGGCACCACATGTAACGCGACGTACCCAACATACGCACCGGAACGCGTCACGTGCCCTCGGATTCCCTCACGTGTGCCAATTGACCGGTTAACCGGTTCTGAGCCCGACCGAACCGTTCAGGACTCAATAGTCCAACCCGCAACCGTGTTCGCTGAGCCACGCCGCAAGGAACGCATGCGTATCCCGAACATCTTCCGAGCGAAGGGCGCGCTCGGCCACCTCCTCTCCCTCTTCCATATTCATCGAGCGGATAATCCGCTTCATGGACGGCAGGTATACGGGAGATGCGGACAGGGAGGTCACACCGAGACCCACGAGAACAGGTACGGCCTGCAGATTTGTCGCCAGTTCTCCGCACAGACCGACCGGTATGTCCTGTCGATGCGCAGCCCGGACCGTATGACGTATGAGCCTGAGCACGGCCGGGTGCAACTCATCGAAAAGTCCAGCCACAAGATCATTTCCACGATCCACCGCCAACACATATTGCGTGAGATCGTTTGTGCCAATGGAAAAGAAGTCGACTTCCCGGGCCAGTGAGTCGGCCTGCAGCGCTGCAGCCGGTACTTCGATCATGATGCCGAGAGGTATGTCGGACGTACAGGGTATACCTTCGGCCTCCAGTTCGGCATGTACCTTAACCAACTGCTGCCGAAACACCCTGATCTCGTCCCGACTTGTCACCATGGGCAGCAGCAGACGAGTTGGACCATGCCTGGCCGCACGCAGAATGGCGCGCAATTGCGGCACAAGGATGTCCGGTTTGTCGAGCAGGACCCGGATCCCCCGCCACCCGAGAAACGGATTCTGCTCCCTGTGCCCCATGGGCAACATTTTATCGCCCCCCAGATCAAGCATCCGGAATGTCGTGTAACCGGGCGCCGCGGCCTTGACCACATCCCGGTACAACTCATATTGTTCTTCCTCGGAGACAAGCAGGCGACTCTCCATCAGAAGCAACATTTCCGTACGGAACAGGCCGATTCCGTCGGCGCCATATTCTGACAGCAGGGGCAGTTCCTCCCGCAGTTCGATGTTGGCCTCGAGATTGATCTGGTGACCGTCCAACGTCTGGGACGGCAAGGGCACAAGGGCGCGGTCTTCCACCAGTAGCCGCTCGAAGCGCGTCCGTTTAGCGGCATAGGCCTGCTCCTCGGCCTCCGTAGGGGCTACGATGACCTCGCCTTTCGCACCGTCCACGATAACCGTCTGCCCGGTCTCCACGTGCTCGGTGATGTCATGCATACCCACGACGGCCGGCACACCAAGTGAACGGGCCATGATCGACACATGTGACGTCGCACCGCCAAAATCCGTGGCACACCCGAGAATTCCCTTTCTGGAGAAGAGAATGATGTCGGCCGCCGTCAGGTTTTCCGCTATTACAACAGTCTGCGTTGGAATGTCGGAGAGGATGTGCCCCCGTCGAAGATGGCGAACAAGACGTTCCTGTACATCAAGCAGGTCGTTGGCCCGCTCCCGGAGGTACTCGCTGTCGCTGCCTTCCATCATCTGCCGGTGCTTGGACATCACCGAGCTGACGGCATACTCTGCCACGACATGATTGGATGATATGGCTTCGACAACGGTATCATAGAGGGCATCGTCCCGCAACATGAGCAATTGCGCCTCAAAAATGACGGCGCTTTCCGAGCCGACCTTGTCCCGGGTCAGGGCTATGATCTTCTTGAGATCCCTCTCCGAGCGCTGCACGGCTCGTTCAAATTTCTCCAGCTCCACCTTCACATCGCGATCCTGGATGGTCTTTTTCTCAACGCTGAAAGACACTTTCGCGTAGAGATACGCCGGCCCTTTGACAATGCCTGGAGCGACACCCGATCCTGCGTAGGAGGCCACTATTTCACCTCACCGAATCCATCTTCAAAAAGCGCAGAAAGAGAATTGAATGCCTCTTCCTCGTCCGGACCATCCAGTTGCAGTGTCAGCGTGGCACCCTGCTCGGCGGCCAGGGTCATTACGCCAATAATGCTTTTCCCGTTGATTTCATATCCATCCTTGTGGATGAAAAAGTCGGATTTGTACTGTGCGGCTGTACGCACAATCATGGAGGCGGGTCGCGTATGCAGACCTGCCCGGTTGGTTACGGTTACTTCTCTCTCAATCATATCTGTCAGTGGACGCGCCTTTCGAGTTGTACGGTCAGTTGATGAAGCACATCACGCTCCAACCTCTTTGGCAGATGTTCCAGATGTGACCGGGCTGCTTCCGAGTGGAATATAACCGCTTTCTGCGCCGCATCCAGAATTCCTGTCGCAGAAAGACGTTGCCGCGCCTCGGGTACCTCGTCCGGATGCAGCCCGTTTGAAAGAATGCGCTGGAACCAGGAACGCTCAGGCCCTGACGTAACCTCGAGAGCGCGCAACAGGAGCCAGGTCCGCTTGCCTGTAACCAGGTCGCCTCCCACCGGCTTTCCCCACGTGGGTTGACTGGCCGTCACATCCAGCAGATCGTCCTGGATCTGGAAAGCAAGACCCAGGTGTTCCCCGTAGGCTTCCAGACGTTCGATATCATCCGCGGGGGCATTTCCCAGCAGCGCACCGAGCACACAGGATGTCTGCAGCAGCGCAGCTGTTTTCTGACCAATCATTTGCATGTAGTCACGGAGAGGCACGTCCATTTCGCGTTCGAACTGCATGTCCCGGATCTGGCCCTCACACAGGGTTCTTACCGTGGCAAGGAAGCGACGGGTAAGCTCACGTCGCCGGGGCGATTCAACATCCGATACCAGTTCCATGGAAAGCCCCATGAGGTAGTCCCCACACAGAATAGCGGTCGGATCGTCCCACTTCACATGTACGGCCGCACGACCCCGACGCTCTTCGGCCCCATCCATGATATCATCGTGAACCAAGGTGAACGAATGGAAAACTTCCATGGCAAGTGCTATCGAAGCGGCATCCCTTTCCGGCGCATCGTACAGCGCTGCCGAAGAAAGCGTCAGAAGAGATCGGATCCTTTTCCCGGGTGACTGCAGAATATGACGAACGGGGCCATACAGCCCGACCGGGTCCTGCCGATGTTCCAGATCGGCCAACAGCTGGTCTACCCGCCTCCGGGATGTGGATATGAACTCGACTACAGCACCCGACACATCAGTCACCCGTGTCGACTACCTGTAGAATACGATCACAGACGTCCGTGAAGCTCCCCTCTCCACTGATCTCGTGAAGCAGGCCGCGTTCCCGGAAAAATGCCACCACCGGATAGGTCTCCTTCCTGTATACACCCAATCTGTGCAGAATGGCATCCGGTCGGTCATCCTTGCGCTGAACGACGTCCTCCTCGGGGACACCGGCCGGAACCGGCTTGTAATCCAGGTGGTAGTTCTCTCCGGTGCGGATATTTATACGGCGCTTGGAGAGACGATCTACAATCACATGGTCCGACACAACCAGACTGATGACGGCCGTTAGCGATGAATCATTCTCCTCCAGATCCGACATCAACCAGTTGGCCTGATCAATCGTGCGCGGATAACCATCCAGTACGAATTGATCAAAACCCGCTTCCCGAAGGGCCCCGTTGGCCAGCTCACGGACGAGTGCTCCGGGGACGAGGTGGCCGGATTCCACGTATTCCTTCGCCTTGAGGCCGAGTTCCGTCTCCTCCCGGATGGCCCTTCGAAGCAGAATGCCCGTCGAGATATGGGCTACCCCCCGTTTTTCAACCAGCATACTGGCCTGGCTGCCTTTGCCGACACCGGGAGGACCGAACAGAACAATTCGCATGATGCAGTGGGGTTCAAAAAGAAGAGGGCATTCGACACGGAAACCAAAGAAATGATTCCCGGAGATCTGTGGATGGCAGAGACTTCACCGGTCCTGGCGCTTTCGCTCCAACCAGGCAACAGCTTGGTGCACAAGTTCCCTGGAGAAGGCAGATGACAGCGAATGCGAAAAATGGTGTACGACAAGCCCAATCAGGCCACGTGACTGTCGCAGCTCCAAAATGGGCGGATGCTCCTCAAGCGCCGCTCTTACAGCATCAGACGGATCTTCGCCGACCTTGATCTGCTCCGCAATGCGCTGTGTCAGGCGTTCGGATACATGATCAAGTCCCTCCTCGTAGGGCGTCCAACGCCGCGAGCGCAGTCCCCGCACGGCCAGAAATACACTCACCGCTGCCACGACGGGCAAGAGCCGTCGTCCCCTGAGTCGGCGGAAGGCGCTACCCAGTACTCCTGAACCCGTCGGTACATACGACTGTACGGCATTGATGCGATCGGAGATACGTCGTTGCCGCACTGCCAGCTCCTCTTCGAGTTCTTCCCGGCGCGACGTGCGCCCCGTACGAGGCGCTGCCGACGGTGTGTTGAGACTTGATTTACTCGGCATGACCATGCTCCGGAAGCTTTTTGTCGGTGCGCGCAGCGCCGGACTCATCCCCCTCACGGAACAGTCTGGGTGCCACACGGGGCCGCGAGGACTTGACCACTACGGCCACAAGAAACCCGATCACAGCAACGATCAGAAATCCCAGAGCCGTACTGCCTGTCCATTCCCCCAGCGCAAATGCCGCCGCCATGGCCAGAAAGAGCAGCGCCAGCCCGATCAGCAGAATAACAATCGCTGCCTGGGCCATACGGTTGACCACGTCCTGGATACGTTCCTCCAGGTCCACCTGGAAGAGCTCCACACGCAGCTCCACCCACTCACGTATATCACTGAAAAATTGTCGGCTCTGCTGCGCCACCCCTTCAGGATCTGCTTCCGGGGTACCCGTACGACCTTGTGGTCTATGTTCACTTTTTGGAGTTTCCATGAGGGGTAAACGTCCGCGTCATCAAAAGTGTTCTTGAAAGAACTCCTTGTGAGACATTCCGTCCGGGCACCAGGAGAGGGGCGGTCGCTGTGCGCTGCCCAGCTGCTCAACCTGCATACCACAGCGCTCGGACCAGGTATCCAGTCGCTCTTCCCGCACGTATACCGACTGCAGCCGTTCACGATGACCCGAAATCCAGGATGACACCTCTTCCGGATGACCATATGGCACCCAGCGGATGTGCCCTGGCCCCTGTTCTTCCGCCTCGCCACATGAGAGCAGAAACGAGGGCCCATCTCCCCAAGCGTGAGGCTGGTCCAATGCCGCCAGAAATCCTTTCTGCATGACGAGCGCACCGGATGTTTTCGGGTGCACCGGAAACGTGCCGCGAAAAACAGCGAGTGCCTCAAGAAGGGCATCTGGCGACTGGTCCTCAGGGACGAACACGATAGCCGCACTCCGGCATCCCAGTCCTTCATGCAACAACATGTCTTCGGAGGCCGCCACCAGCTCATCCGAGCTCTCCGCACCGTCCAGTACGGCCACGGAGAAACGATGGCCCCTGAGCCAGCAACGCTCCCGTGGGATACCGGCGTCAGCGGCCTTCCCGGAGATGATGTCCATCGTCTCGTCCGAACCGGAGGCGATCAGAAGATCTGCCTCCTGCAGCACATCTTCGACAGATGCGACGGCCGCATCCATACACGAACTTCCACCGAAGGTGTGCAGCAGCTCATCCAGAAATGATGGCAACAACCAGGGTGAACGACTCGATACCGTTCCCCGCCAGGTGAATCCAGCAAGAACGGCCGCCACAAGATCCTGCAACTCGACAAGCGGAATATGCCCCGGATTCAGTACGGCAAGTCTGCGCCCGTTGCCCAGCCCCTTGAGCTGTCGGCACCAGCTCCGGAGCACATCCACATCCCGGAGTGTATCCATGGAACGATTTATCGCGAATGCCACGGCTTCTTCGGTAAACCGGTGAGTATCCAGATCGAGTGTTGCCTCTACGGCGGCCACGCGCACCGGATGATCCACATCGACCCACTCGCGCGCGCACGCACTCAGCACCTCGCACACATCCGGGGTCATGGCGTCAGTAGTGTGCGTCCCAGATATATACCACCGATCACAGCCAGCAGCGCTCCAATATTGTTGGCGGCGACATTCAGAAGCGCAGGCGGCAAACCAGCCTCCTCATACAGCCGGAAACTCTCCAGGCTGAATGTCGAGAACGTGGTAAATGCACCCATCATGCCAATCACGAACAAAGCGTTCAGGCGTTGCTGCCCGACGGTCTGTCCCAGGATGGACCACAGCAATCCCGCGATGAACGAGCCCAGCATGTTTACCGCGAGCGTCCCCCACGGGAACGCGGCTCCCATTGTTCGCAGTACTACGTTCGATACGGCGAAACGCATCACCGCGCCCATGGCTCCACCCAGGGCTACATACACTACCGACATCAGACCCGCTCCAGGGCAACGGCTGTGCCGCCGCCGGTACCGTGGCAAATTGCAGCCATGCCTTTTCCCTTTTCGTGGCGGTGCAGGGCGTGCGTGAGCGTCGTCACAATACGCGAGCCGCTGCAGCCGATGGGGTGGCCCAGCGCCACCGCACCTCCATGTACGTTGATCCGCTCCATGTCGACTTCCAACATGGAGCTGTACAGAATGCTGTTGATGGCAAAGGCCTCGTTGTTTTCGTGCAGATCGAAATCCTGGATCGACATGCCCATTTTATCCAGTGCCTTCCTGACCGCAGGTATCGGCGCTTCCGTGAAGCGCCACGATGCACCTGCGGAAATACCCGACCCCATGATGCGCGCCAGCGGCGTAAGGCCGTGTTCCTTGACGGCACGCTCACTGGCCAACATGATGGCCGAAGCACCATCGGATATCTGGCTGGCACTGCCCGCCGTCAGCACACCTTCCTCGGCAAATGCCGGCCGCAGACGCGCAAGCGATTCTGTTGTCGTATTGGCCCGAATGCCTTCGTCGCGCGCCAGGGTTTCCGTGCCGCGGCGCACCTTGTACTCGATGGGGGCCGTTTCGGCATCGTACGCTCCCGATTCCCACGCCTCGTGCGCCCGTTTGTGCGATGCAAGGGCCACACGGTCGAGCGCCTCCCTCGTGATTCCCTTCTCTGCGGCAATCCGCTCGGTCTGACTGCCCATGGCCTCACCGGACATGGGATCCGTCAGGCCGTCATGAAGAACCAGATCGGTCAGTCCTTCTGGATTACCCATCAGAAACTTGTAGCCCCAACGGGCACGCGATGACAGATAGAAGCCGGTGCCGGACATGGACTCCGCACCTCCTGTCAGTACCAGATCGGCATCATCTGCCTTGATCATGGACGCACCCTGCATGAGCGCCAGCATACCGGAAGAGCACACCATATCAACGGCAAAACCGTCTATGTGGTCCGGAATACCTGCCTTGAGGGCAGCCTGTCTGGGAATGAGTTGTCCGTGGCCACCCCGGAGTACGTTGCCGAAAATATACAGGTCGAGCGCACCGGCGTCTACGCCACTCCGCTCCACGGACGCCTTCATGACGTGGGCCGCCAGGTCGACCGGAGAAATGCCTGAAAGGGAACCACCGAAGGTGCCGATGGGCGTACGGACCGCATCTACAATGAATACATCACGCATGGAGAAAAGGAGTTCGGACTGATACAATTGTTGGCCCGTCTCCTACGCGATGCGTCTGCGTTCAGTTCTCCCAGTTTGCCAAGGAGAGATCATCCCGCGTATGGTAGGCAAAGTAGCCTATCAGCAGTCCGCGAACCAGCAACTGTGCCTCGTGCAGGTTTGTGGTGAAGGCTTCCTCCTTGGCCTGGATACGAAGCCGTCCGTCACCAAGACGCTCCACACTGCGGATCAGACCGAAGTCTTTGCCAAGCTCCATCAATTCCTGGAGCGTGGGCTCACGATAGGGCTCCGGCTCCTGCAGATCGGCGAGGGGTCGGAATGTTGGCGAAGTGTTCACGATACGTGTAGGGCAAGATGGATTCTTGGTCTTGTATCGGCCAGCCCGTTCGTATCCTTAAAAGTGAAGTAGAGCACGCCCCGATTGTCACAGTATGGACCGGAACGTGGAGGGTAGGTCGTCCGCATCCTCCGACTTGGGAATCTCCTGCTCAGACGAAACGCCGTGAGAACCGCAGTGCGCCTTGTATGCACCGACCAGATCCATGGCAATGGCCGATGCCGAACGCCCCTCGATATTGCGCCGTTCCAGAATGAACACGGGCTCGGAATCCTTGAACAGTGCAATGAAGGGCGACGAGGGAGGAATGCCTGGCATGTACTCCCTGGCTCGCGCTGTGGCGTCCAGGTCCTGCCCGGCGAATACCGTTGTGTACGCATCCGGCTGAACAGGGGCCTGTCGTGCCAGCGAAACAGCCGGGCGGGCGTTGGCGGCCGCGCAACCACACACGCTGTTGACGATCAGGACCATCGTACCCGTTGCCGCCTTTTCGAAGGCGGCATCGACCGCTTCCGGCGTCATGAGTTCTTCAACACCGACACGGGTCAATTCGGCCCGCATGGGAGCAACAAGAGGTTCGGGATATGGCATGGGCGCGTGACGTTGATTGTTGATGGGTACACGGAAACGGAAGCAGACCGGAATTTGATCCAACCCCCGGCTTAAGGCGTGCCTGCCTCCGCCGAAACTCCGACCATGTATCGTGTCATTGCCATCAGCTACCTGTTGTTCTTCTCGGGATGCGCCGCACTGCAGTCTCCCCGACCCGGTGCGTCCGTCATTGCACACGAGACCGGGCGTTCGGATGAAGCATCCGATTCGACATGGCAGGCAATGGACGCTCTGCTGCGTCAATATGCCGAGCGGTGGCTCGACACGCCCTATCTTTTCGGCGGTGCGTCCCATCGGGGCGTGGACTGCAGCGGACTCATCCAACGCGTCTACGCTGACGCGCTGAACGTTTCGCTTCCCAGGACCACATCCGAACAGATTCGGGCAGGAACACGCGTCAGTCTGAAACGCACACGGCCTGGTGATCTCGTATTTTTCGAGCCTCGTGGAAAGAGTCGTCATGCGGGTATCGTACTTGACGGCCAACAGTTCCTTCACGCCTCGTCGAGCCGCGGTGTCATGATATCCCCGCTGGACCGTGGATACTGGTCGCAACACATGAAAACGGCCCGGCGTATTGTCTCGGCCGACGACATTCCTGGCTTGTTGTCCCGACGTGCACAAGCTGGCCCGGCTGTTCCCGACCTCACGGAACGCTGACCAACGCGTTCAGGCCCGCAGACGGAAACAGCCATTTCAGTAACGCGTTGAAGTCCCGGTTACGACGCTGCCGCTCCACGCGGCAGCGTTTTTTCATTCTGGAGCCACCCGACACGATACTCAGCCGCAACGCGTATGGAAACGCCCAAGATCACCTACCTGACCAAAGAAGGTCTACAGAAGTTGAAGGACGAACTGCAGTTCCTGCGTACCAGGGAACGTGCGCGCATTGCCGAAGCCATCGCTGAAGCCCGGGCGCAGGGTGACCTGTCGGAAAATGCGGAATACGACGCTGCGAAAGAGGAGCAGGGACACCTGGAGTCGAAGATAGCCAAACTGGAAGCCACGATCGCATCCGCGCGCATCGTGGATGAAAGCCAGATTGACAGCTCCAAGGCTTACATCCTCTCCCGGGTCACGGTCCGCAACAAGGCCAACAACACGGAACAGACCTTCACACTCGTCGCACCTGAAGAAGCCGACCTTGCCGGTGGCAAAATATCCATAAAGAGTCCCATCGGCTCGGGTCTGCTGGGGAAATCCGTAGGCGATACGGCCGACATCAAGGTACCGGCGGGCATGGTCACCTTTGAAATCATTGACATCACGCGCCAATGATTGACCTCCGTTCGGACACGGTCACCAAGCCAACAGATGGCATGCGCAGCGCCATGGCCGAGGCGCGTGTTGGAGACGACGTATTCGGAGAAGATCCCACCGTTTTGACCCTCCAGGAGCGCATTGCAGACCTGCTTGGCCATGATGCCGGGCTGTTTGTCCCGTCCGGCACCATGTGCAACCAGATTGCACTCAAGGTCCACACCGAGCCGGGTGATGAAATCATCTGTGAAGAGGACTGCCACATCGTGAATTACGAGACAGGTGCAATTGGCGCCCTCTCCGGCGCCAACGTTCGGACGCTCCGGGGTGCCGGCGGAATCATTTCGGCCGACCAGATCACACAGGCGGTCCGCAAGGGGTATTACTGGGAGCCCCGCTCGCGCGTGCTCTCGCTCGAGAATACCCACAACAAGGCGGGTGGTACCATCTGGCCGCTCGATATCATGACGGGCGCCGTCCAGGCGGCGCGCGAACACGGCCTCACATGTCACCTGGACGGCGCCCGTCTCTGGAACGCATCGGTGGCCTCCGGCGTGGCTCTCAGGGAGTATGCTTCGCTCTTCGATACCGTCAGCGTGTGCCTTTCAAAAGGCCTTGGAACCCCTGCGGGAAGTGTGCTCGTCGGTTCGAAAGACCTCATACAAAAGGCCCACAGGTATCGCAAAATGTTCGGCGGAGGCATGCGGCAGGTGGGTATTCTTGCCGCCGCCGGGCTCTATGCCCTCGATCACCATGTGGCACGCCTCGCAGACGACCATGCCAACGCCACACGACTGGCAACAGGCCTCTCGCGCATGAATCGTGTCCGTGTGCGCATGGACGCCGTGCAGACCAACATCGTCATGTTCGACGTCGAAGGCGGTGATGCCATCGATATCGTCGATCAGTGTCGTCAGCACGGCGTAGCCATTGTCCCCTTTGGACCGAGAACCATACGGGCAACAACCCATCTGGACGTCACCACGTCCGACATCGACGATGCGCTCCAACGCGTAACGCCCGTGCTCGACAGCTGAACGGCGACGGGGATTTCCCCGCATCGGAACGCGGCCTCTCCTCGCGGGCAGACAGCTCCGACAGACTGCATTCCCATCCCGGTCCTGCGCTCAATTTGCATGTGCCCTTTCCTGGAGACACGATGCAAACCGGAGGTACCCACATGTCAGCGCGCACCACAGTCATGGACGGTAACGAGGCCGCAGCGCACGTAGCCTACCGGACAAGTGAAGTTATTGCCATCTACCCCATCACGCCTGCATCTCCCATGGGCGAGCTGGCCGACCTGTGGAGTTCCCGGAACCTGAAGAACGTGTGGGGAACAACGCCGCGGATCGTGGAAATGCAGGCCGAGGGTGGCGCAGCCGGTGCGGTACACGGCGCGCTGCAGGCAGGTTCGCTCACGACCACGTTCACGGCGAGCCAGGGACTTCTGCTCATGATACCGAACATGTACAAGATTTCGGGAGAGCTGACCGGTGCCGTATTCCATATCGCTGCCCGCAGCATCGCATCCCAGGCCCTGTCCATCTTCGGCGACCACTCGGATGTGATGGCGGCTCGGGCCACTGGCTGGGGCATGCTGTTCGCATCGAGTGTCCAGGAAGCCATGGACATGGCACTCATCTCCCATTCCGCGAGCCTCGCTTCGCGCATTCCATTCCTGCACGTTTTTGATGGTTTCCGGACCTCGCATGAACTCAAGAAGATCGAGGTCATTCCCGACAGCGTCATCCGGGATATGATGCCCGAAGGTCCCGTCCGGGCCCACCGTGAGCGGGGAATGAATCCCGAACGACCCGTCATCCGGGGGACGGCCCAGAACCCGGATGTGTTTTTCCAGACCCGCGAGAGTGTCAACCCGCGCTACGAAGCATGTCCGCATACCGTCATATCGGCCATGGAGCAACTCGGTGCGCTGACAGGTCGCACGTACAGACCATTCGAGTACACTGGACATCCGGAGGCGGAGCGCGTGATCGTCCTAATGGGAAGCGGGGTCGATACGGCCCGCGAGGCGGTAGCACACCTTCAAACCGGTGGGGAGCGCGTCGGCGTCCTGAATGTGCGCCTCTTCCGTCCGTTCGCGATCGATCTTTTCCTGGGCGCCCTCCCCTCGTCGGTTCGCTCCATCGCTGTACTCGATCGCACCAAAGAGCCGGGTAGTGCAGGAGAACCCCTCTACCAGGACGTCGTGACGGCACTTGCCGAGCGGGCTATGCAGCCGTCGGCGAGCAACGAGCGAGTGGCCATGCCAACGGTCATCGGGGGCCGGTATGGCCTTTCTTCGAAGGAGTTCACCCCGGCCATGGTACGCTCCGTACTGAACGAACTCGGCACAGACAACCCGCGCCGCAGTTTCACTGTCGGAATCAACGACGACGTATCGCACCGGTCGCTACCGGTCGACACGTCATTCACCACCGAACACCCGGAAACGCGACGGGCCGTGTTCTGGGGTCTCGGTTCCGATGGAACCGTGGGAGCCAACAAGAACACTATCAAAATCATTGGTGAGCACACGGATTTCCACGCACAGGGGTATTTCGTGTACGACTCGAAGAAAGCCGGTGCGCGGACCATTTCGCACCTTCGCTTCGGTCCCGAACCCATCCGGTCCGCCTACCTCATCAAGGAGGCGGACTTCGTCGCCGTTCACCAGTTCAATTTCCTGGAGAGCGTAGATACCCTGGCTCTCGCAGCCCCGGGCGCCACATTGCTCCTGAACAGCCCCCATGCACCAGACGCCACTTGGCAGCACCTCCCACCCCAGGTTCAGAGGCAGATTCTGGACCACCAGCTCCGTGTTTTCGTGATCGATGCCTACGCCCTCGCCCGCGAACTGCGCCTCGGCGTACGCATCAATACCATCATGCAGACGGCCTTCTTCATGCTGTCGGACATCCTACCGACAGACGAGGCCATTTCCTACGTACAGGACTTCATCCGGTCCACCTATGGCAAACGCGGTGAGCCCGTCGTCCGGCAAAATCTGGCTGCTGTAGATTCCGCGCTCGACAACGTGCATGAACTTGTTGTGCCCGGAGAAGTCTATTCGGATCGGACCGTGCGTCCGCCTGTCCCGGCGGATGCGCCCGAATTCGTGCGCCGTGTCACGGCAGAAATGATCGCTGGCCGCGGTGACGACCTTCCTGTAAGTGCCTTCCCGGATGACGGTACATGGCCATCCGGAACGACTCGATTCGAGAAGCGCAATATCGCCTTGGAAGTCCCGGAGTGGGAGCCGGATCTCTGCATCCAGTGTGGAAAATGTGTCATGGTCTGCCCACACAGCGTGATCCGCGCCAATGTGGTGCCCGAGGAAGCACTCGCCAACGCTCCCGACGGGTACAAATCCCTGCCGGCGAGCTGGCGGGGAATGGAAGACTCCCGCTACACGCTGGAGATATCCACAATGGATTGCACCGGGTGCCAGCTGTGCGTAGGTGTGTGTCCGGCCCGGGACAAGTCCAATTCGAGTCGGAAGGCCCTCAACATGGCTCCAAACGCCGGGAAATCCTCGGCTGACTGGGAGTTCTTCAGATCACTGGAGCCCTTCAAGCGCACCGTGGGAGCAACTGGGGATGGTGCCATGCGACTGCCATTCGTCAAGGCCAAGGATGTTCAACTACTGGAGCCTCTCTTCGAATTTCCCAGCGCATGTGCTGGTTGCGGCGAGACGCCATACTTGAAGCTGCTGACGCAACTATTTGGAGACCATATGGTTGTGGCCAACGCCACAGGCTGTTCATCCATCTATGGTGGGAACCTGCCGACCACGCCGTGGGCACACAACCGGGCTGGCCGCGGTCCGGCCTGGAACAACTCCCTGTTTGAGGACAATGCCGAATTTGGTCTCGGTATGCGCCTGTCTCTCGACAAGCAGGAGGAGTACGCTCGCGAGCTTGTCGAACACATGCGCGGCATGTTGGGCGACGATCTGGCCACCTCCCTGCTGGAGAGCGACCAGACAAACGATGCCCTGCGCGAGGAGCAGCGCGCCCGCATCGATGAGCTGCGAGAACGCCTCGAGACAATTGATGACCCGATGGCGCGCGACCTGCTGGCCGTTTCGCGCGCGCTTGCGCGCCACAGCGTCTGGATCGTTGGTGGCGACGGCTGGGCTTACGATATCGGATTTGGAGGCCTTGACCACGTGCTGGCCTCCGGGCGTAATGTAAATGTGATTGTACTCGACACGGAAGTCTACTCGAATACGGGCGGACAGGCATCGAAGGCCACGGCTCTTGGTGCTGTGGCCAAGTTCGCAGCAGGCGGCAAGCCGACGCCCAAGAAAGATCTTGGCATGATGGCCATCGGGTATGGGTACGTATACGTCGCCCAGGTGGCAATGGGGGCCAACGACAATCAGGTCATCAAAGCAATCCAGGAGGCCGAAGCTTTCAACGGACCGTCACTCATCATTGCCTACAGCCCCTGCATTGCGCACGGAATAGACATGTCGAAGGCGCTCGACCAGCAGAAATCAGCCGTGGAATCGGGCTACTGGCCGCTCTACCGGTACGATCCACGTCTCGAAAACGAGGGCAAGGTACCTTTCCAACTGGACTGCAAGCCTCCCTCCATTGACCTGAAGCAGTATATCCACACGGAGAACAGATATCGGATGCTGCTCTCCACGCGACCGGACGCTGCTGCCACCTTTGTGGATGAAGCACAGAAACAGGTCAACGCCCGGTGGCATCGCCTGGAGAAGATGGCGGCGCGCCCCGAGCGCACGATCACCGGCAAACCTGGTAAGCCCGGCAAACCTGGTAAGCCCGGCAAACTGCCACCGTCCACACCCAACCGCTGATGCCATGAAGATCAACACGCAATATCTTGGTCTCGAGCTTTCGTCCCCACTCGTGCCCTCCGCATCTCCCCTCTCGGACAACGTGGATGACATCGTGGCCATGGAAGACCATGGAGCCGGCGCCGTCGTCCTGTACTCCCTGTTCGAAGAGCAGATTGAGGAGGAGAGCCGCACGCTCAGTCACTATCTGGACCACGGCTCGGAGAGCTACGCCGAGTCGCTCTCCTACTTCCCCGACCCGGCCGGCATCCAGTCAATACCGGAGCGGTATCTGGAGCACATTGGCAGGGCCAAGACGCGGGTGGACATACCTGTCATTGCGAGCCTGAACGGGTCCACACCGGGAGGATGGTTGCAGTATGCCAGGCGAATCGAGGAAGCCGGCGCCGATGCGCTCGAGCTCAATCTGTATGACATCCCGACCAATACCGGGATCACCGCGGCCCAGGTGGAAGAACGCTATCTGGCCGTCGTGCGGCTGGTGCGGGAAGAGATCAACATCCCCGTTGCCGTCAAGATATCACCCTTTTTCACAGCAACGGCCCACTTTGCGCAGGAACTGTGCCGCTGTGGGGCATCGGGTATTGTGCTGTTCAACCGGTTCTACCAGCCGGATATCGACATCGAACGCCTCGACGTCGTGCCACGTGTACATTTGTCCACCTCCGAGGAAGCCCGCCTGCCCATCCGCTGGCTGGCCATCCTCTACGGACGCATCCCGGCAGATCTGGCGCTGACCACCGGCGTGCATACGGTCGAAGATGTGGTACGTGGTGTCATGGCGGGGGCATCGGTGACCATGATGGCATCGGAACTGCTGGCGCGGGGGATCGGAAGGATCGAGGAAATGAACGATGCGCTTCGGGCATGGCTCGACGAACACGGGTACGATTCACTGGCCCAGATGTGTGGAAGCATGAGTCAGATCCATGTATATGACCCCTCGGCATTCGAGCGTGCCAATTACATGAAGACCGTGAGCGGGTGGCGCGGGCAGCGCGCGTGATCCGTGCCACCCCTGCGGCATGCCTTCGTGTTGCCGACCGTCGATGGGAAGCGTAGTTTGAACCCGCAACCGATGCCCAAACCTGCAACCACGTCGCATGCAAAATACCGGATTCACCTTCCTTCTCGTCCTGGTAACCTTCGTCCAGGTCCTGCCCGCAAGCGCACAACACGGACGCCGTCCCGTTCCAGCCGAGCACGGCATGGTCGTGACGACCCACCATCTCGCCAGCCAGGTCGGTGTCGACATCCTGGAGTCGGGCGGAAATGCGGTAGATGCGGCGGTCGCGACAACCTTCGCACTCGCGGTCGTATTTCCGGCCGCAGGTAACGTGGGCGGCGGTGGATTCCTCATGTACCACGGCGCTGACGGTGAGGTGACGGCCTTCAATTTCAGGGAGAAAGCTCCCCTGGCGGCCACCGTGGACATGTTCGTCGGGCCGGATGGCATGCCCGACGCCGCAAACCGACACGTGAACCTGCTTTCGACTGGCGTTCCGGGCACGGTCGCCGGACTCGTCCTGGCTCACAAGCGACTCGGCAGCCTACCCTGGGCAGATCTGGTGGAACCTGCGGTCCGACTTGCCCGGGACGGGTTTCCGTACTCGTGGGATATGCGTACGACGGGTGACTGGCTTCGCTCGCTTGCCGAAAATGATCCGGTCTATGACGCTACCGTTGCCCAGTTCACCAAAGGGGATGAAGGCAATTATGCTCCGGGCGAGCTGTTTCGCCAGCCCGACCTGGCCCGTACCCTCGAGCGCATCCGGGACGGAGGGCATGACGGATTCTACAGGGGCGAAACGGCCCGTCTTGTCGCCGATTTCATGCGGCGCCACGGCGGTCTGATCACAGAAGAGGACCTGGCCCGCTATGAGGCGCAGGAACTCACCCCCGTACACGGGACGTACCGGGGCTACGATGTCTACGGTATGCCTCCGCCCTCCTCCGGCGGAATCGCGACCGTCACCATGCTCAATATCCTGGAGGAGTTCGACCTTGCCCGCGCGGGCCACAATTCGGCCGCCTACCTCCACCTGCTCACCGAGGCCATGCGCCGCGCATTCGCAGACCGCGCACAGTATGTCGGAGACATGGACTTCAACCCGTCCCTGCCGCTCGCCGAACTCACAAGTAAGGTGCATGCGAAGCGGCTTCGGTCCACGATTGACCTGCTCGCGGCTTCGGAAAGCGATTCATCGGCATTCAACGGCGTCCACGTCCAGGAAAGCGAGCAGACAACGCACTTTTCCATCGTGGACGCCGACGGGAATACGGTATCCATGACCTATACGCTCGAGCAAGGCTACGGAAATAAAATCGTGGTGGAAGGCGCCGGATTCCTCTTGAATAACGAAATGGGCGACTTCAACCCCGTACCCGGTCATACCGATCGCCGCGGCAATATCGGCACGAAACCGAACCAGGTGGCCCCGGAGAAACGCATGCTCTCCTCCATGACGCCAACCATCCTGGCCAAGGATGGACGGCCTTTCATGGCCATCGGCAGTCCGGGAGGCCGCACCATCATCAACACCGTCGTCCAGGTCATCCTCAATGTTGTGGATCATGGTATGGACATTGCCGAGGCCGTAGAGGCCCCGCGTATCCACCACCAGTGGCTACCGGACCGTACTTCTTTCGAGCCCGGGATCTCTCCTGACACGCGCCGACTCTACGAGATGATGGGACACGAGGTGTATGACCGGGGGCGACAGGGCCGGGCCATGGGTATCGTCGTTGATCCGGAAACGGGCATCCGATGGGGCGCTGCCGACAGCCGTTCTTTCGATGGTCGCGCCATAGGCTATTGACATGGAACTGCTCGTTCTCCTGTTGTCTGTCGTGAACCTGCTGCTGGCCGCAGCTGTTATTCTCGGGGGGCGCTACGTGTTTCGTCGTCTGGATCAACTCGAGGAGCACATCCACCAGACCGAACTTCGGGCCATGGAACAGGACCCGGCACGAACCGAACCCGACAAAGGCAGCATGGGAAGTACGGCCTGGAACGAGTAAGCACAGCGCAGATCAACGCCTCCCGGGGGCATAGGCCTCTTCCGCTGCAGACTGGATATCCTCAGCATGGAAGTACACCGGTCGAAGGTTTCCACGGGCATAATGCTCTGCCTGATCAATAAAATGGGGGCTGTTCGGATCACCACTCTGGCCACCGGCCGTAATGGCGATCGCATTCACCCGGTCGCCAAACTCCACGACAGCCACGAACGAATTGCCCCGCGTCCCGTAGATTTTCCGGGTATTGTTGAAGGTGCGCTGTCCGTAGGCCGCGAGTGATCCCCACCGGGAAGATGCAAATCCAACGGGTATACTGGGCTCGTCATCGTCAAACGGCTGTACGATATCACCGGTCAGACGCTGAAAACGATTGATGTCACCCCATGGCGTGCGCCACGTTCCAAAATCCTGTTCAAGCTTGCGACTCGCCACGTCGAGCGCTTCCACCCGGGACCGGGGAGTGCGCTCACCCTGACTTCCGGAAAGAAATTCCGTCGCCCAGAAGATGGCTACCGAAGTGGGAACCGAGTCCACGCCCCAGTCCATATTCCACCCCCCGAGCTCGGCAATCTGCTCCCGTGTACCCTCTTTGAGCGAATCGCCATCCGGTAACTCGTCCCACGCCGCAAAAAGGGGCGGTAACAGGGTCTCGAATGCGGTCATGGTCGGGTCGTACGCTGCCGCCCTGAGCGACTCCATCGTAAAGTCCGTCACGCCGTCCAGGACCCTGACCGCATTGATTCCTCGGGCATTCTCCGGATTCTGGGACATGTAGGCCGGATAATCGTCCTTCTTCGGGCTGAATTCGCCCGCCGCAGAGAACGGCCAGTTGTTGGTGTTCTGGATCCAACCGTTCGGCGGATTGACAATCAGGATAGATTCTTCCACCGTGTGCACCCCTTTCCAGTCCGTGGCAGACGTGGTCCCGTCCACCGGCTTCGTCCAGTCGTAGGATGGGTCCTTGATTGGAATATGGTTGGAGTGGAAGTAGGCAATTGTGCCGTCGGCGTCTGCATAGACCGTGTTGTTCGACGAATTGGTATGCAATCGCATGGTTTCGACATAGTCCTCGAAGGATTGCGCCTTGGTTCGCAGGTACGACTGCTGCAGCGCCTTGAGCGGCTCTTCCATGATCTTGAAAGCGACCCAATGGCCATCCTGTTCACGGATGACGGGACCCTGGTGGCTTCGATACGTCGTAAACGTACGGGTACTGAACGAGCCGTCCTCCTCCAGAACGCGAATGGAGACATCTCGCGCCAGAAGGGGACGCTCCTCGCCGTCAAACCGGTAGTACCAATCCCCTCCGCGCTGCACGACATCCAGAAGATATTCGTCGATGTTGTCGGCGCGGCTCGATGTATGCATCCATCCGGCCCGCTCGTTGAAGCCCTGGTACACAAAAAACTGACCCCAGGTCACGGCCCCGTACGCGTTCAACCCTTCATTGCTCTTCACATGCAGTTCTGCCCGGAAATAAAACGATGTGTGCGGATTGATAAGCAGCAGGGCGTGACCATTCTTCGTGTTCGATGGTGCAATCGCAAACCCATTCGACCCGGTTGGTTCCAGATAGCCGTCGTCCTCCGGCACCGCTGCCATCACAGGCTGCCGCTCGCCATAAAACGATTCCACGTCACTGACCCGGACGCGCTCTATGTCGCCCCCTATGCTGCCTTCGCTGAATGACAATGCCATCCACGGTTCGAACCGGTCAATTACACGCGGCTCAACCTCCGGGTGCGTGGCTAAAAAATAGTTGAGTCCATTTGCCCAGGCATCCATCAGGCCACGCAGCCACACCGGGCTCTCATCGTACATGGCCTTCAGATCGTCCTCATGAATGAAGAGGCGCATGCGAAGATCGCGGTACAGCGCACCTTCGCCTTCGCCTTCGGCTTCGGCCAGTCGCCCCATGGCATTCAGGAAATTGACCTCAATCCGGTTGAAGTCGTCTTCCGCCTGGGCGTAGATCATGCCAAAAACAGCATCGGCATCCGTATCTCCTTCAATATGGGGAATACCCCAGTTGTCCCGTGTGATGGATATGTTCTCTGCCCGCGTTTCCCACACAGCCACCTCTTCCGGTGAAAACCGGGTTTGGGGTGGCTGACAGGCCAGTGGAACAAGAAGGAGAAGAAGAACGGGAAAACGCAGGGAACGGGGCACCATGAGCATACGGGCGATGTGAACGATGGTACCGGGAGCGGGGCTCGAACCCGCACGAACCTTACGGTTCAACGGATTTTAAGTCCGTTGCGTCTACCTGTTCCGCCATCCCGGCAAGGAACGTAGAAAGTACCACGTCGTAGCGAGTCAAACAATTTTTGGTCATATCCATGAATGAAGAGCGGTTGCAGCGTATTTCCGGCACCTACCAGAAGCGTGCCCGCGTTCCTTTTTCGCGCGATTCGCATGTGGTTCTTCTTCTCCTGTCCGACGGTGCCTGGATACCGGGCGTGCGTATTGACAGCGCGTCCTTCCCGCTCTCCATTCCGGCCACGCTCAACGCCGTATCGACCGCGTGGGCGCTGGATCGAACCGACGTGGTTGTCCTCTGGTCCAACCGCTCACTTACCCGCGCGGAGCTGCTCTATGCAGAAGATGCCTTTCCGGGGCACTCCCCCCGGCGCCATGCCGATCATGTGCTGATCTACGGCAAAACGCCCGTTCCAGAGCCGCGCACGGAACTGATCCCCACCATTCGGCACTCAGGGGGAGCCTCCCGGGATCTGATACCCGTCGTACGCACCGTTGCCAAACGCGCACACGTCCCGTCTTCACGATTCCCTGTCGGATGCATCATACCCGTGGGTAATGGCCTCGCTGTCCCGGGCGTGAACGTGGAGCACCCGGAATGGCCCTGGATCCTCTGCGCCGAGCGGAACGCACTGGGAACGCTTGTCTCCTACGGTCTTTCCGAACCCGATACACTCATCCTTTCCTGCCTCCGGGACGATGAGGGCACACCCTGTGGGGCGTGCCGCCAGTTGATCATGGAACTTGCTCCTGGAGCATCGGTTTGGATGGACCGCGGAAATCGGCCTCCTGACTGTATGGAGGCCGTTTCCATGTTGCCCTACTTCTTCACCGGCCGCGCACTCACCCCGGACTGAATGCTCCTTCAAGCTCTTGTCTTCGTTCTCGGACTGGCCATCCTGTACATGGGCGCCGACTGGCTGGTCCAGGGTGCATCGAGTGTTGCACTGCGTTTTGGAATCCGTCCACTCGTGGTCGGACTGACCATCGTGGCCCTCGGTACGTCCATGCCGGAGCTCCTTTTGAATATGTTCGCCATACTTCTCGGAGAAGATGCGCTCGCCATTGGAAACGTGGTGGGCTCCAATATTGCAAATATCGCGCTCATCCTGGGACTGAGTGCCACGCTGCTGCCCCTGTCCATTTCACGCCAGACGCTCCTGCGGGAATATCCCATGATGATGGCTGTGTTGCTCGTCTTTTGGCTGCTGGCCTCCGACCTGCTGCTCTCCCGACTCGATGGTGCCATCCTGCTGTCGGGCCTCGGAATGTTCATTACCTGGCTCGTGTTCGATTCCGTTTCACATGCGCGCTCTCTGTCGGCGCAGGAAAAGAGTACGCCGCTTGTACCCCACGAAGACGAAAATGCCGGCCCGGCCGAGCGTCGCGTCTCGCGACTCATTGCCCGCATTGGTTCCAACAGGCTCGCACCATGGGCGCGCGTCGTTCTCCTCGTTGCCGGCATTGCCGCGCTCGCCATGGGAGCCCAGCTCATGGTCACCTCCGCCATTGCCATAGCCGAAATGCTCCAGATCCGCCCGGTTGTGATCGGGCTGACCATTGTCGCCATCGGGACGAGCCTGCCCGAACTCGCGGCATCCATGATGTGCGCCGTGAAGAAAGAAGCCGACATGTCCGTTGGTAACATACTGGGTAGCAACATGTTGAATGTCCTGTTCGTAATCGGTGCGGTTGCGCTCCTGGAACCCATCCATGTGGAACAGGAAACGATAAACGTCCATTTCCCGATCATGATGGCCTTCAGCGCAGTACTCTTTCCACTGGTCCGGTTCAGATACGAATTGAATCGAGTCGGCGGCCTGCTGCTGCTTCTCGGTTTCGTCTCATACATGCTCTTCCTGCTGCTGCCCTATTTGGAAGTCTATTGAAAAACCATCGCACACCATTATTTGGCGGCCAAACGCCATCTGCTGCGTTCTCCCTCCTTCCAATAGCGTTGCCGTTCGGCGTCGGGAGGCCTTGCATCTGTCATTTCGGCGCCCGCATCCTGGCGCCCGCTGGTTCTTCGACACACTTCCAGGCTGAAAAATGATCATTACCCTCGGAGAACACCCCCTGCTTCTTGGACTCGGCCTCTTCGCCCTGGCCGCTGCTGCATGGTGGAGCTACCGACGGACCACTCCCGAACTTCCTCTCGTGCCGCGCGCTGCGCTCGGAACCGTCCGCTTCATGGCGCTGGGGCTCATTCTTTTCCTCCTTTTTGAGCCACTGTGGACGCGCGAGCGCTCCGACGTACGCACGCCCCTGGTACATTTTCTTGTGGATGCGAGCCAGAGCATGTCTCTGTCCGGTAGCGACGGCACGGGACAGGGTAGTGACGTCCACTCCCGGATCGATGCCATTGAGAATGAATTGAGCGGCATTCCGCTTCGGACGCTGTTCCATGGCATGGCGCTCGTCCCCGCCGACTCCGTGCGGGCCGACTCGTTTGCGGCGCCGCAGACAGACCTGGATCGTGCCCTGCGACAACTCATTGACAACATTCCGGAGGGAGTAGTGCCGGGACCGGTTATCCTGCTTTCCGACGGCCTGTACAATACCGGTGCCAACCCCCTGGCCATTGCCGAACGCTATCCTGTTCCGATCATAGCCATAGCACACGGCGACACCACGCGTCGGCGGGACGTACGAATTCAGCAGGTATTGTTCAACTCATTGTCCTACACCGGCAGCGACGTTCCCGTCCGTGTCCGGATCCGGAGTGAGGGAGCCGGAGAGCAACCCACCAACGTGACGCTTTCCCGCGACGGCCAGATCCTGGACAATGTCACCACGACACTTCCCGATACGGGCGAAATCGTGGTCGATCTGTCCTATACTGCTGAAGATCCAGGTCTGCAACGCCTTCAGATCATGGTCTCGGAAATACCGGGCGAGGCAAACACGCGCAACAACGTGGAAGAAATTGGACTGCAGGTCCTGGACCAGCGGAAACGTGTTCTTCTGGTAGCCGGCAGCCCATCTCCGGAAACGGCTGCGTGGCGTCGCCACCTTGAATCGGATCCGGACATTGAGCTTGCGACCCGTATCCAGAAACAACCCGGACAGTGGCATGAGGGCCCCCTCCCCGATTCCCTGGAGTCATGGGATCTGTTCGTGCTGGTGGGATTTCCCGGGCAGGCCTCTTCGAGCAGCGACTCTCAACGCCTGGCCGAGGCGGCCGGCAGCGGCGTACCCACACTGTTCGTGGCTGACCGGTCCCTGGACACGGGAATGCTGGCGCGGGACTGGAATGGTGTTCTCGCTGTCACCCCCGATGCACCGCGACAGAGCTGGGCAGAAGTGTCCTTTCGACCGCGCCCCGCCGCATCTACCCATCCGGTCTTCGATCACGGGCAGAGCGGACTGGACGAAGGATTCTGGCAACGGATGTTTCCCGTGATGGCCAACGAGACCAGGTGGAACCTACTTCCGGGAGCGAGCGTGCTGGCGGGCGCATCGGTTCGCGATGTGGACCTCGATCAGCCTCTTTTCGTTGTTGGTCGTGTCGGACAGACGCGCACTGCGGCCCTTCTGGCATCCGGCACATGGCGGTGGCGCCTCGTACCAAAAGATCTGGAACGGGAGTCCGCGGCGTGGCTGCGAATCCAGGAAAATATTGTCAGCTGGCTTTACGCAACCGACGACGAGCGCCTGGTCCGCGTATCTCCCGCATCGGTCCGCATGGCCGAAGGCACGCCCATCATGCTGACGGGAGAAGTCTACGACGAAACGCTCGCTCCGGAACCGAATGCGCGCGTTTCATTGACGGTCAGGTCTGCCGATGGCACCGAATTGCCGGTCGGAATGCAACCGGTTGGCCAGGGCCGCTATACCGCCGATCTGGGGCGGCTTCCGGCCGGTGAGTATACATATACGGCAACGGCGTCGGTCGGCGGTGAGGATCTGGGTACGGACCGCGGTGAGTTCGTTGTGGGGCAGCAGTCCCTCGAATTCCGGACAACACAGGCCGATTACAACCTGATGGCACAACTGGCGGGCGTCTCCGGGGGTGTCTTCATTGCACCTGACGAAATTTCCATGCTCCGGGAACGGTTGATGGACCTGCCAGCCATGCGGACCGTTACGAGAACCATGGTTTCACAGAATCGTCTCTGGCAGAAGTACCCCTTCCTGGTGGCAATCCTTATCCTGTTGACCATCGAATGGTTTTTCAGGAAACGACTGGGAATGGTTTGAGAGAAATCACATGACAACCTCCTACGCTTCGGCCGAACTGCTCCATGAAGACCTCGACACATTGTTGAGGACCGTTCGGCGTCATCTTCATCAATACCCGGAGATTGGCTTCCATGAGGTGCATACGCACCGCTATCTGCGGGAAGTTCTGGAACTGCATGGTTTGACAGTGCACGGCCCGCTTGCACGAACGGGATTGTATGCCGATATCGAAGGAGATGCGGACGGTCCTCTCATTGCCTACCGATCGGACATCGATGCACTTCCGACGCAGGACGAAAAGAACGTCGAGTACCGGTCTACCGTCAGTGGCGTCGCTCATCTGTGTGGCCATGACGCGCACAGCGCCATCGCCCTCGGTATTGCCCTGCTCCTGAATGAGCGCCGCGCATCGCTGCCCGGAACGGTACGTGTTTTCTTCCAGCCCAACGAGGAGGGCATTCCAAGTGGCGCCCCCGCCATGATTGAAGACGGCGTACTCGAGGGTGTATCTGCGGTTTTCGCATCCCACGTCGACCCTACCCTCTCCACAGGGGTTTACGGCCTCATTTCGGGACCCGCAACCGCCTCGGCAGACCAGTTCACGATCCGCGTCAGGGGTCATGCCAGTGGGCACTCGGCGCGACCGCACCAGAGCACGGACACGGTCTGGATCATGTCACAGATCATGTCGGTCCTGTACCAGACGGTAGGACGGCAGTCTGATGCCCGGGACACGGCCATCATCTCCATTTGCAGAATGATCGGTGGTGACGCCTTCAACGTCATTCCTGCGAGCGCCGAGATCGGTGGTACCCTCCGGTGTATCTCCAACGACGAACGCCGGGTCCTCCAGGAGCGGATGGAGCACACGGCGCGGTCCATCGGCCGCATGCACGGGGCGCAGGTCGATGTCGAATTCGACACGGGCTCACCGCCCGTATACAATAATCCGGAACTGGTCTCGCTCGTGCGGGAGGTTCTGCTCGACACGAATGGACCGGATGCCATTTTCGAAATTCCCCGCCCCAGTATGGGTGGCGAAGACTTTGCCCATTATCTGCAACGTGTGCCTGGCATGCTGCTGCGGGTGGGCACCTCGAACGGTCCTGCCACATCATACCCGCTGCACGACTCATGTTTCGACGTGGACGAAGAGGCCATCCCCCTGGCTGCACGCGTTCTCGCCGATGTCCTGGAAGAAGCACTGCAGCAGGCACCCAAAGGAGGATCCTGACAGGTTATATATTGCGGCGGCACGGGTCGAGGGGGCATGACACCTGACCTGGACCGCCGTATGGTAACCGTCGCTGTTCCCGGTACGTACCGCAGGCTGTGGCCTGCCGTGCTGCAACTGGCCGCAATCTGTTCAGCAGTTCTCCTGGCTTCACTGCTCATCACGTCTGCCGTGCTGCGCAGCGCCCTTGCCCAGGAATCTTCGGCGCGCGTGCATCTCAACGAATTCATGGCAGCACCCGAAGTGGGGGCGCCGGAATACGTGGAAATGATCATTGGCGGCACGCACCCTGTCGCACCCGACCGACTGGCCCTCCGGGATGCCACCTCCGCCTGGAGGCCCCTGCCGACGGAACCGACTGCCCTGCTCCCAGGCGATTTCGTGGTCGTAACACCCGACACGGCCCAGTTCAGGATATGGTACCAGGCCGCATTCCCCTCTCACCCGCCCCCGCCCCGCCTCGTTGAGCTGCGTCCCTGGCCCGCACTCAACAACGGAGGCGACTCGCTCGCCGTCTCACTCGACGGGCAGCAGATAGAACACCTTGGATATCTCTCGAGCCAGATCGAGCGAGGACGCAGCCTCGAACGCAGGCAGACCGCGCTCCCTGCCCACGCCTGGATCAACTGGTCACTTCCCGGTTCGGGAGTGGGCTCTCCCGGATTCAAGAATTCGGTTTCCGGGGTCGATGCGACGCCCCCTGCCGTCCTGGGCGTCGAGCTCATGGACAGCACGACGCTGCGCATCTTCTTTTCGGAGCCCCTGCTGGAAGATGACACGCGCCGGATTCGGGCCAGCCTCTCGGCCGAAGGGCCTTCCGGTCCGGTGACGCTTTCGGGACTAACCCTCGAGCCGGACGCGTTCACCGCCGCACATGTCCAGATTCCTGCGCCCCTCTCAGACCTCACACTTCATCTCGCCGGCCTCCGGGATCCGTCCGGAAACGAGGCCGAACCATCTTCCCACCCGGTACACGTGCGCCCGGCCCCGGGCGAGCTACTGATCACGGAAGTCATGCTTCGCGGCAACTCGGACTTCGTGGAAATACTCGCAGACACGGAGCGGTACCTGTCACTTCGCGACGTCGTGCTGACAAGGTCGCCGGGTTCACTCCCCGAACACATCACAGACACGGGCAGCACTGCCGCACACCTTGTCACACCGGGCCGGATCCTGGTGCATGAAGCCACACTCCCCGCGACCGGGGTCACGCTCCTGCTCTCCGTGTCCGGCGGAGCACCCAGCGTCATTGACTCGGTCAGGATATCATCCGACATGGAAGATGCCCGTTTCCGACAACATACAGACCGCTCTTTTGTCAGGATCGGGATGGGCCCGACCGACTGGGCATCCTCTCTCTCCACGCCCTCGAGTCCCGGTCGGGACACGGCAGCCGCGTCACGCCACGTCGTGCATGCTGAACCCACGCCCCATGCCCTCACGCTTACCGAAGTACTGTATGACCCGGTTACCGATCCCGGTGACGGACTTGCAGACCAGGTGGAATTCCTGGAATGGACCAACAGCAGTCCGAACCCCGTCTCCCTCTTCGGTGCATTCATGACCTGGGAAATCAATGAACGCGGTGCGTCCGACACGCTCCGGCTCGGATACCAACCGGTTCTGCTTGCCCCGGGAGAGTCGGTTACCGCATTCCGGCTGGCATCCCACCAGTCCGGAGAGGACGATCCTGTACGGCTGCTTCAACAACCGTGGCCCCATACGCCGGAGGGCGCGATCACGCTACCCGTGCGGAAGGCGCTTGGCCTCGTGAACACCGGGCGAACTATCACGCTCCATGCACGGGATCACACCGTGCTTGCTCACGGAAGCTATTCTCCCAAGGACCACCATGCTGCCGTAACATCGGGTAAAGGACGCTCCCTGGTCCGACTGGAGACAGGCCACGGCTTCGCCCCGTGGACGACGTCCACGTTCCCCGGTGGTGCATCGCCTGGTCTCGTTGAACGCACTACCGATCCCCGTCCGGGTGCACCCGACACTCCGGATCCGAATACCGGGCAGACTACCGCAGATCTGTCCCCACGCTCCTTCTACCCGGATGACCCCGAACTGGGCGGCAGGACACTGATACGCGTTCACGTACCGGTAGAAAAAGGTCCACGATTGGCTCGCGTGCAAATCCGTGACCTGCATGCACATGTTGTACGCACCGTATCGAGGGGCCTTCTGGTGCAGGGGACCCACCTGTTCGCGTGGGACGGGCGCGGTGACGACGGGTCCGCGCTTCCATCCGGACCCTACATCGTTGAAATCAGAATAACGTCGCCCGGGGACCATGCCTTCCTCCTGCCGGTTGCCGTTCTGCGACGGTAACGGTGGAACAGCCCCCATCACCTATCGTAGCACACCCGCACGCCCAAGCAACGAGCCCGAACATGTCGACCGAAACGCTTACCAGTCCTATCCAACTCTCAGATCGAGCAGCGGAGGAAATCCGCAACATCATGCAGGCCAAGTCTATACCCGATGGTTTCAGCCTTCGGGTGGGCGTCCGCGGAGGCGGCTGCTCGGGCATGAGTTACATCCTCGGATTTGATCGCAGGCGCGATCACGATATTTCCTTTGAAGTGGATGGCATCACAGTCTTCATGGACAAGCGTCACGGACTGTACCTGATGGGCACGACCGTCGACTACCAGGACGGCCTCAATGCCCGCGGCTTCACCTTCGACAACCCCAACGCGACCGCTACGTGCGGGTGTGGATCCAGTTTTGCATCCTGATCCCGGCGAACCAACCCACTTATGGAAGGCAATTTTTCAAATCGGGTCCGAGACGTAATTTCTTACAGTCGCGAGGAGGCCATACGCCTCGGACATGACTACATAGGTACCGAGCACCTGTTGCTCGGCATTATCCGGGAGGGCGAAGGAATCGCCGTCAAAATCCTGCGTAATCTTGGTTGCGACCTGTTCAAGCTGAAAAAATCTGTCGAGGACACGGTAAGAAGCACGGGCGGCACGTTGACGGTCGGAAATATTCCGCTGACGAAACAGGCCGAGAAGGTTCTCAAAATCACGTACCTCGAGGCCAAGCTCTACAAGAGCGATGTCATCGGTACGGAACACCTGCTGCTCAGCCTGCTGCGTGACGACGAAAACCTGGCTGCCCAGATCCTGCAACAGGGTTTTACCGTTACATACGATTCCGTACGGACGGAACTCGATACAATCATTTCAGGCAAACCATCCACACCCCGCAGTACAGCCCAGTCCGGAGGTGGCACCAAGTCACCTGGATCTGGTCGCAGTCAAAGCCCAAAGGAGCGCGGAAAGATGGACAAAAGTAAAACACCGGTACTTGATAATTTCGGTCGTGACCTGACCGCCCTCGCCGATGACGATAAACTGGACCCGGTCGTGGGTCGGGAACGCGAAATAGAACGCGTGGCCCAGGTGCTCTCCCGCCGCAAAAAGAACAATCCGGTTCTTATCGGCGAGCCGGGGGTGGGCAAGACCGCGATCGCCGAAGGACTCGCCATGCGCATTGTAGAGCGTAGGGTCAGCCGTGTCCTGTTTGACAAGCGCGTTGTAACGCTTGACCTGGCGGCCCTCGTCGCCGGAACCAAATACCGGGGACAGTTCGAGGAGCGCATGAAGGCGGTCATGAACGAACTGGAAAAGAGTCCGGATGTCATTCTCTTCATCGATGAGCTGCACACGATCGTAGGTGCGGGTGGCGCGTCGGGTTCGCTCGACGCATCGAACATGTTCAAACCGGCCCTGGCTCGGGGAGAAATTCAGTGCATCGGCGCAACCACGCTCGATGAGTATCGCCAGCATATCGAGAAAGATGGAGCCCTCGATCGCCGGTTCCAGAAAATCATGGTGGATCCGGCCACGCCGGCTGAAACCATTGAAATTCTGCAGAACATCAAGGACCGATACGAGGAACATCATCATGTCTCCTATGCCGATGAAGCCATCGAACTGACCGTCAAGCTCAGCGAACGCTACATTTCGGACCGGTATCTGCCCGACAAGGCCATTGACGTTCTCGACGAGGCGGGTGCCCGCGTGCACCTCAAGAATATCCGCGTGCCCTCCAATATCGTGGAACTCGAGTCGAAGATAGAGAAAGCCCGCGAGGAGAAGACGCGTGTCGTCAAGAGCCAGAAATTCGAAGAGGCGGCGCAACTCCGGGACAAGGAAAAAACGCTGCAGGAAAAACTGGAGGCAGCCAAGAAAGAGTGGGACGAACAGTCCGAGTCGGAGGTCTATGATGTGACCATCGACGATATCTCGGAAGTCGTCGCCATGATGACGGGAGTACCCGTCGACAAGATATCCGAGCCCGAGACGCGGCGCCTCCTTCACATGGAGGAAGAGTTGCAGGGTTCGGTCATCGGGCAGGAAGATGCCATCCGGAAGCTGTCGCGCAGCATTCGTCGCACCCGCGCGGGCCTGAAGGATCCCAAGCGCCCCATTGGGTCGTTCATTTTCCTCGGTCCCACAGGAGTTGGTAAAACCGAACTGGCCAAACGCCTCACCCAGTACCTTTTCGATTCCCAGGACGCGCTGATCCGGATTGACATGTCGGAGTACATGGAGAAGTTTTCGGTCTCACGCCTGGTAGGGGCACCTCCCGGCTACGTAGGCTATGAAGAAGGCGGCCAGCTGACTGAAAAAGTCCGGCGCAAGCCCTACTCCGTAGTGCTCCTCGACGAGATAGAAAAGGCACATCCGGATGTGTTCAATATCCTGCTTCAGGTACTCGATGATGGAATGCTGACCGATGGTCTGGGACGCAAAATCGATTTCCGCAATACAATCATCATCATGACCTCCAACATCGGAGCGCGTGACATCAAGAACCTTGGCAAGGGCATCGGCTTTGCTCCGAACGAGCAGGAGTTCAATTACCAGACCATGAAGTCTACGGTTGAAGATGCCCTGAAAAGGGTGTTCAACCCTGAGTTTCTGAACCGGATCGATGATGTAATCGTCTTCAATCCGCTTGAAAAGAAACACATCCACGAGATCATAGATCTCATGGCGGCTGAACTTTTCGGACGTGCGGGTGACGTTGGAATCACGGTTGAACTCGAGGAGTCGGCCCGCAAATTCCTGGTGGACAAGGGGTACGATCCCAAGTTCGGTGCCAGACCGCTGCGCCGGGCCATACAGAAGTATGTCGAGGATCCGATGGCAGAAGCCATTCTCGGTCACGACCTGGGAGAAGATGACATCCTGGTCATTACCTACGACGAGAAGAAGGATACCGGCGAACTGAGTTTCAGAAAGAAGGCGACTCCCAAGAAGAAGAAAACGACCAGGTCCACGGCTGCCGCTTCAGATAATGAAGACCCGGGCACGCAAGCCAATCCCGAGGGCGAAGCCGATGCCAACACCGGGGACGAAGCCGTCACCGATACAGACGCCGCAAAAGGCAAGGACAACGGTAAATAGGGCGTAGGCTTTGGGGCGTGGGACCTCGCGGCAGACATCCTGTCAGCCCAGGATCCAGTTCACGCCGCGTCCCTCCTCCGGGTGCGGATATCGCCACGTGACGGCGCCCTGATCGCAGGCATACAGGCACGTGCCGCACTCAATACAGTCTTCGAACTGAAAGTGCACATCTCCCACCTCGTCAAGTGTGTAGCACTTCGCCGGACACACGTAAGTTGTGCATTTATGAGGGCATACGGAATTGCAGATATCCGTGTCGACCTCAATATGGGCCCTTGCCCCGGAACGACCCTGGTTTCGATAGGCCACCAGGCCCAATCGTTCTGCAATGGAGGTCGGCTGTTCTTTCATAACGCGCGGGCTGCTTTGATTCCGAGTTTGACAAGATCCCAGTAGGAAGCATGGCGCTTCACGGCCGCATGCATCATGGACAGCGCTTTCGGCGTCGGCTCACTGCGAACCGCGAAAAACTGTCGCCCGAAATCGCACAGCACGTTGGGTACGTTGCTGAACATCGGCTCCGAGTGCAGCAGGTGCACCGCGTCCTGGAACGAACGCATGTCGTGCATGATGTAGCTGGCGTCGAGTGCCTTCCTGTAATTCGACATCATGGCGCTCGAGAAATCGCCCGCTTTACGGGCCTCAAGGACCGTTTCGGCCGCGAGCATGCCGCTGCGCATGGCATAGTCCATACCCTGGATGGCCTTCCCTGCATTCATGAGCAGATGGGCCGCTTCACCGGCAATGAGCACGCCATCACCGTACAGCTCTTTCGGGAGGCCCCGGATATCTCCGGTAGATACGACGTGGGCCGAGTATTCCACCGTTTCCGCCCCCTGTATCATGTCCCGAATCGCCGGATGCGCTTTGAAATGATTCAGCAGATCGTACGGCGTCCCACCTTTTTCGCGCAGATCCTTCATGCCGATGACCAATCCCACGGAAAGGGAATCACGGTTGGTGTACAAAAATCCACCTCCCTCCACACCCTTCGTCGCCGCGCCTACAAACTCATTGGTCAGGCCGCTTCGACCGCACAGCTGAAACCGGTCGGCGAGCCTGTCGACGTCCATCCGGAGCACTTCCTTCACGCCCACAGCCACATGGTCCGCATCCACAAAAGGGTTTTCAAGACCAACCTGCCGGGTCAGCAGATTGTTGACACCTTCCGCGAGCAGGACGCAGTTTGCGCGGAACTCCTCGTCGCCGGCCCGGATGCCCACAGCGCGGCCGTCCTCCATCAGGACTTCTTCGACCAGGACGTCGGTGGCCAGAAACGATTCGTCCGGATACGGGCTCTCGTCAATGGCCTGCTGGACCTTTCCTGCCAACCACGCATCGAAAACGGCGCGCAGGACGGTCACGCCACCGTAGGGTTTCTCGTCGAACCGGGTCGATTTGAAGTCAACGGAAAACGCCGAGTCGTCATCCAGGAACGTAAGCCTCCGATGGTTCACGAAGCGCTCGAATCCGGCATCCGGATCATCAGCATACCCCGGAACAAGGCGCTGCAGGTCCGTCCCCCAGAGGACGCCCCCTGACACGTTCTTTGCACCGCAGAACTCTCCCCGCTCAATGAGCAGGAACCGGGCACCTCCACGGGCGAGGGTCATGGCCGCACTCAACCCGGCGATTCCTCCCCCTACAATGATACAGTCGAACGGCTCTTCCATTATTTTTTTCCCGTCAGGTCTTTCCCGCGTCGCGAAGGGCTTCAATCAGCGGAGGAAGCACCTTGAACGCATCGCCCACGATGCCGTACGTGGCATAATCAAAGATCGGGGCATCCGGATCCTTGTTGATGGCCACGATCACGCGACTGTTCACCATGCCGGCCACATGCTGGATGGCCCCGGAAATACCCACGGCAAAATACAGGTCCGGCGCGACGACCTTCCCCGTCTGTCCTATCTGAGCCGTTGCCGGAAAAAGCCCCGTCTCGACGACGGCGCGCGATGCACCAATGGCCGCGCCCGTGGCATCTGCCAGTTCCAGGACGAGGTCCCGACCGGCCTCATCGCGTATGCCACGCCCGGCGGCCACAACGACGCGGGCCTCCGACAGGTCAACTTCTCCGTCACCGGAGGAGAGCACCTCCCGAAGTGTCTGCCGCAGTGTCCCAGCATCACATGAAAAGTCGACCGGCACAATCTCTCCCTCAACAGGAGATGCACTGGCCTCGTACGACCCACTCCGGACCGAGACCAGCACGAGGGGCTCTCTGCTCGATACCCGCGCCAACATCTTGGCGGCCATCACGGGCCGCACGGCCACCACGCTGTCTCCGTCCACACCGAACTCCGATACATCGGGCAGCGCACCCGCCCCCAGACGCACGGCCAGCGCCCCCATCACGTCCTTGAACGCTTCCGTGGAGGGCGCAACGACCAGGCGTGGCAATGCGGCCTTCACCACACGCTCGAGGGCATCGATAACGGGCACATTGACATGCCGGTCGAAAACCGGATCCTCAACCACGTATACCCGCACGGCACCGTGCCGCATGAGATCCGGTGCCAGGTCACGAGCGGTCGGGTGCAACACGGCCGCCACGACCTCACTTCCCGTTTCGGCAGCCACTTCCCGTGCACGGGCCATGACCTCGAACGTGGAGCGCTTCAGACGCCCATCCTGCACAGCTGCAGCAACAAGTATTGTATTCATTGTTTACCGTTCTGGAATATCCGTCAGAGTACGCCTGCTTCATCCTGGAGCAGATGCACCAGGTGGCTCGCCTGCTCCGCAGGCTCGCCGTCAATTCTGATACCCGGCTTCCGCTCAGGCGGTGCCTGCGTATCATGCAACTCCGAGCGGCCGGGTCCCGGCGTCACGGCCTGGACATTCAGCGGCTTTTTCTTCGACGCCATGATACCCTTGAGAGAGGGAATCCGGGGATCGTTCATATCATTTGAGCACGTGACAAGACACGGCGTGGGCAGGGCTATGATTTCCTGACCGGCATCGCCCTGACGCGTAACCAGCAGTGTATTTTCCCCCTCCACGGCGAGCCCAACGGCGTTGGTAGCGTACACCCTTCCCAGGTGCTCTGCCAACATGCTTCCGGCCAGGCCCGCATCCGTGTCCTGCGATTGCTTGCCCGTCAGAATGACATCATAATCGCCATCCTCGAAATGCTCCGCCAGCAGGCTGCTTACGGCGTATGAATCCATATCAGAAGCCGTTACCAGGTGTGTGGCCTCGTCGGCACCCATGGCGAGTGCTTTCCGGATGGTTTCCTTCGCGGCGTCGGGACCTGCCAGGACCAGATGAACCGTTCCCCCGTGCGCTTCGGTCAGCTGCAGCGCCGCTTCTACCGCGGATGCGTCATACGCATTGAGGACCATACGTCCCGTCTGCACGTGGGCGGCCACATCAGGGACCTGTTTGATACAAACACAAAATTTCATCTTGGACACGGGATTTTTCTATCTTTCAAGGTACGACACGCCTTCCTGACGGTCCAATACGTACGCCCCCGACAGACCGCCCGATCAACCCGGACTTCTCATGTTTCGCATTTCGTTCACAGCCGTCGCGACGGCCCTGCTACTGGTCGTGTCCACGCACCCGGACAGCGCCCGGGCGCAACTGCAGACCCCCCGCCTCGGCATCAGCCTCAACTCGCTGCTCAGCAGTGAGGACGGACTCGGCCTCGGGTTCCGGGGACGCCTGGCATCTCCCATCAATTCGGACCTGTCCCTGGCTTTCGACACCGGAATCACCGGCTTCATTTTCGAAGGCCAGGACCAGGCAACCTGGGTCGTGGATCCGCAGGTATCGCTCATCGTGACGCTCGAGGGTCAGTCGCGCGCCCCCTACCTGCTGGCTGGTCTCGGCGGATACATTCCATTCGGCGATGGCTCCACGTCAGAGGGCGGCCCCTCCATCCACATGGGTGTAGGTTGGGTGAAACTGCTCCGCGAATCGACCCTTTTCTATGAGTTCGTTCCGGCACTTGTCGTCGGCGAGGAAACGACATCGGTTGCCATCCCCTTTCGCGTCGGCATCATCTTCTGAATGGCCGGACTCTACCTCCACATCCCCTTCTGCTCGCAACGCTGTTCCTACTGCGACTTCTATTTCGTTACGACGGCCATGTCGCAGGATCGCTTCCTGAAAGCGCTTGTCCACGAAATCCAGCACTATGGGCGCGAATACGGACACCGGGAGCCGCTCGAAACCATCTACTTCGGTGGAGGCACGCCCTCGCTCCTGCCCACGGGCAGCGTCAACATGTTGATGGATACGATCTCAGAGGCCTTCGATACGTCCAGCGTAGAGGAAACCACATTTGAACTGAACCCCGAAAACGGTACACCGGCCTATCTGGATGGCCTGCGCGCAGCCGGCATAACGCGCCTTTCCATCGGGATCCAGTCGTTTTTTGGTCCCGACCTGGAAAAAATGAACCGCGTCCACAGCAGTCAGGAAGCGCGAAGCGTCCTGCGGGCGGTCAAGGATGCCAGTTTCGATTCCTATAGCATGGACCTGATTTTCGGCCTGCCCGAACAACCGGGTGAGTACTGGGCGGCCAACCTTGAAATTGCCACGTCTTTCGATGTGCCACACATTTCCACATACAGCCTGACACTCGAAGAAGGCACGCCACTCTGGAAGCAGGTCCAGAGAGGACAGGTCCAGCCGCAGGATGACGCCGCGCATGCGGATGCGTTCGCGTTCACCATGGACTACCTCACGTCGCGTGGCTACGAGCACTACGAAATCTCCTCCTTTGCCCGCCCTGGACACCGATCCCGGCACAACCACCGGTACTGGGACCATACGAATTACATCGGCTGCGGCCCGTCCGCCCACTCGTTCTGGTGGTCCGGCCTGCCCGCCTCCCGATGGTCGAACGTGCGCAACCTGAAACGGTACGAAGCACTGCTGTCCCAACACGTCCCGCCGCTCGGGGACCGGGAGCATCTGAATCTGGACGCGCTTGCAGACGAGTATGTCCTGCTTCGGCTTCGGACCGACGACGGTCTGGACCTGGACGAACTGGAACGCCGCTATGGCGTTGATCTGCTCACCGAAAAGCTGTCCGTGATTGCCGAACTGGAGCAGTCGGGACTTATACACCCCGTGCGCAACCAGACGGTGCGCCTCACAAACCGTGGCAAAACCCTATGCGATTCCATCACATCCCGGTTGCTGCCGGACTGAGCCTGGTGCTGATGCTCCTCGCCGGGTGCTCGAAACCGTCATCGGAACCCACTGGCGCACAACAGGACATCCCCTTCACACCTGAAGGAGTCCTGGACATCTACCGAGCCGATTCATCCCTCATTCAGCGATTCGTTATCGAACTGGCCGAAACGGACGCCGAGCAGGCGCAGGGGCTGATGTACCGACGATCCATCCCGGAGCGTGGAGGCATGCTGTTCGTTGATGAGGAGGAGTCCATGCAATCCTTCTGGATGCGCAACACACCGCTGCCACTCGACATCCTTTTTGTGCGCGCAGATGGGCGCATAGTGAATATCGTCGAACGCACAACGCCCTACTCGGACGAGAACATCAACTCGACAGCGCCCGCCCAGTACGTGCTGGAAGTCAGGGCCGGAACAGCCAAGCGTCTCGGCATTGACTCGACAGCCTACATTTCCTGGCAACGGCGGACGTTCAACACGGAGTAAACCTGTTTTTCCATCATGCCAATGCGTCTACTGCTGATCTTTGTACTGGCGGGCACCAGCCTTGCCGCCGCCTGTTCGAATGAACATGTACCGACGGGAGACTCCGTTTCACCCCAAACCCGGGCTGCCACCGCTCCAACCATCGATTTTCGCGTCGATGGGCAACTCAGCTTCATCCGGGATGGAGAAATCCTGGAAACACTGGACATCGAAATCGCCGACAACGACTCCTCCCGTGCGCGCGGCCTCATGCAACGTGAGGATCTCCCGGACGGGTCCGGGATGCTGTTCGTGTTTCCCGATGAATCGGAGCGCGCCTTCTGGATGGCCAATACGCCCTTGGCGCTCGACCTGCTGTTCATTCGCGCGGACGGCGTCATTCACAATATCCGACGCTACGTTCAGCCCATGAGTGCAGAAAACGTGATCTCTGACGGGCCTGTGATGTACGTGTTGGAACTCGAGGCCGGCCAGAGTGACGCGCTTGGTCTGGTCGAAGGCGACACCATTGCGTGGGAGCGGAGCGGATAAGGCGGGAAGGGGTCCTACAACCCGAAGCTCTCCCCGCACGCGCAGTTCCGAACCGCCTGCGGGTTGCTGAAATGGAAACCTTTACCCTGCAGTCCATCCGAAAAATCCAGCACGGATCCTTCCAGGTAGGCCATGCTGCGTGCGTCGATAACGATCGGAAGACCATCCACGTCACACACTTCGTCCTGCTCGCGCACCGTCGTATCCCATCCAAGGTCATAGGTCAGACCGGAACAGCCGCCGGGTACCACCGCAATGCGGAGTCGTGCAGCGGTCGTATCCACCTGCTCCTTTTCTGCCGTGGCAAGAATCCTTTGCCGCGCGTTATCTGTAATTTTTATGGCTTGAAGCGTGTTTTCCATGCGGCCTCGAACGACGCCACACGCCACAGGATCCCGTGCGCAACCAGCATGTGAAGACTCTGGAAGTTCACGAGGCAAAATGAAACTAAATGGCCGCCATTTTATTATTTGGATCGAGTCCAGACAGCCTCGTCACCCAGAGCGAACAACATGAGCACCGAATATCTGCAGGAAGTGGCCGATGCCGACTACAAGTATGGCTTTGTCACCGAGATCGAGTCCGACAAGGCAGCCATTGGCCTCGACGAGAGTACGGTCCGATATATCTCGGCCAAGAAAAAAGAACCGGAGTGGCTGCTCGAGTGGCGACTGAAGGCGCTCGATCACTTCCTTGGCCTACTTGAAAAGAATGAAAAACCGGAGTGGGCACATCTGGCCATCCGCGACATCGACTTCCAGTCCATTTCCTACTATTCCGCCCCGAAGAAGAAGCCTCAGCTGGACAGCCTGGACGAGGTGGACCCCCAACTCATTGACACCTTCAATAAGCTGGGAATTCCGCTCATGGAGCAGAAGCGACTCGCTGGGGTGGCCGTGGATGTCGTGATGGACTCGGTGAGCGTTACAACCACGTTCAAAAAGGAACTCCGCGAGAAAGGCATCATTTTCTGCTCATTCGGCGAGGCCGTCCAGGAGCACCCTGAACTCGTACGCAAGTACCTTGGAAGCGTTGTCCCCCGCACAGACAATTTCTACGCCGCGCTCAATTCGGCCGTCTTCTCGGACGGATCGTTCTGCTATATACCCAAGGGTGTACGCTGCCCGATGGAACTCTCCACCTATTTCAGGATCAACGAGGCCGGAACGGGGCAGTTCGAACGGACGCTCATCATCGCCGACGAAGGCTCCTATGTGAGCTACCTGGAAGGGTGCACAGCGCCCATGCGGGACGAAAACCAGCTCCACGCCGCTGTCGTCGAGATCATTGCGCACGAAGAAGCGGAAGTCAAGTACTCGACCATCCAGAACTGGTACCCCGGCAGTGCCGATGGCAGGGGAGGCGTCTACAACTTCGTCACCAAGCGCGGTATCTGTGAAGGTCGCGGATCCAAGATATCGTGGACCCAGTTGGAAACCGGAAGTGCCATCACATGGAAGTATCCGTCCGTGATTCTCAAGGGGGATGATTCCGTTGGTGAATTCTACAGCGTGGCCTTCACGAAAGGTCACCAGCAGGCCGACACGGGAACCAAGATGATCCACATCGGCAAAAACACCACATCGACCATCATATCCAAAGGAATTTCAGGTGGTCAGAGCCAGAACGCCTATCGCGGCCTGGTCAAGATCAATCGCGGCGCAAAAGGCGCCAGGAATTTCTCCCAGTGTGACTCCATGTTGCTCGGCGACCGCTGTGGGGCGCACACATTCCCCTATCTGGAGATCAACAACCCCACCGCCCAGGTGGAGCACGAGGCAACCACCTCGAAGGTCGGTGAAGACCAGATTTTCTATTGCCAGCAGCGCGGAATTTCCGAAACGGACGCCATCAAACTCATTGTAAACGGCTTCTGTAAAGAAATCCTGGCCAAACTGCCGATGGAATTTGCCGTCGAAGCCCGCAACCTGCTCGCCATTGAACTTGAAGGCAGCGTCGGTTGACCCAACCCAAACCACCCTCATCACGAATTGAACATGCTTGACATCAAGAATCTGCACGCGTCCATTGAAGAGGACGGGACACCCATCCTCAAGGGACTCAACCTGTCGGTAAAGCCGGGTGAGGTGCACGCCATCATGGGCCCGAACGGTTCCGGGAAGAGTACCCTGGCCTCCGTGCTTGCCGGACGTGACGGATATGAAGTAACCGAGGGATCCGTGTCCTTTGAAGGTCATGACCTGTTGGAAATGGAAGCAGATGAACGTGCCCGCGAGGGCCTGTTCCTGGCCTTCCAGTACCCTGTGGAACTGCCGGGCGTTTCCATGTCCAATTTCCTCAAGCACGCGGTCAACTCCACGCGCGAGCACCAGGGCAAGGATCCTCTCTCGGCGACAGACTTCCTGGCACTCATGCGCGAGAATGCAGCGCTTGTGGACCTGGATCCTGCGCTCAAGGCACGCAGTGTAAATGAAGGCTTTTCGGGCGGCGAGAAGAAACGGAATGAGATTTTCCAGTTGGCCATGCTTTCTCCGCGACTGGCCATCCTTGACGAAACCGACTCGGGCCTCGATATCGACGCGCTTCGGGTGGTCTCTGCCGGCGTCAATAAATTGAGACAACCGGACCGCTCGTTTGTCGTTATCACGCACTACCAGCGCCTTCTGGAATACATTGTCCCGGATGTGGTCCACGTATTGCTCGACGGACGCATTGTCCAGTCCGGCGGCAAGGAATTGGCCATCGATCTCGAGGAGAAGGGCTATGACTGGCTCAGGGAAGAAACCGGTGTCCCGGCATGAACAGTCTGAAATCCCTGGAAACCACTTTCATCGAGGCCTTTGACAAGGATCTCGGTCTGCTGCCCTCGGATACGGCCGATGTCTGGACCGCGAGCCGCCGACAAGCCATCCGCTCATTTGCGGATGCCGGTTTTCCGAAGCGGAAGAGCGAGGCGTACAAATATACACCCGTCACCAAGTGGATGAGCGAACCACCGGCCTTGCAGTCATCCAAGCCGGTCAGCGCATTGCACCTCCCATTCTCCGCGCTCGAGGGCGTTCACCTGAAAACGGTCAACGGGCAACTGTCCTCCCCACCCGATCACCTGCCCACGGGACTTACCATATCCACACTCCGCGCGGCCCTCGAAACGCACCCGGAACTCGTCCGCGGTCATCTGGACCGCCTCTCCAGCGGTTCGGCTGGCGATGCCTTCAGCACGCTTGCCGCCGCGTTTGCCCCGGACGGCCTGTTCATCCATGTGGCGAAAGGAACGGTGCTCGACGCCCCCATTTACATTCACCACGCGTCCGTATCGCCCGATGCGCTGGTGCAGCCCCGGATGCTGGTCACAGCTGCTGAAAACAGCGAAGCATTCGTGGTTGAACACTTACCGGAGACCGGTGCCGGTGCGGTGTTCGAAAACCGGATCGTGGATGTCAATGTAGCACGCCGGGCGAGACTCCGTCATCTGGTAGTATACGAGCGGGGTTCGCAGGCGCGGTTCGTCAACAGCCTCCATGCACACCAGCTCGATGAAAGCGTCTTTTCAACGAACAACATCACACTCGGCGGCGCTCTCGTTCGCAACAACCTGCATGTCGTCCCGGACGGCGAGCACTGTGAGACCCACCTCAACGGCCTCTACATTGCCCAGGGTGGCTCGCACGTGGACAATCACACACTTGTGGATCACGTCAAGCCCAACTGCTTTTCCAATGAGCTCTTCAAGGGCATTGTTGAAGGTGGCTCGACGGGTGTTTTCAACGGCAAGGTGATGGTCCGCCAGGATGCCCAGAAAATCAACGCCTATCAGTCCTCGAAGAGCATTGTGCTGGATGACACATCACACGTCTACGCCAAGCCGGAGCTCGAAATCTATGCGGACGATGTGCGCTGCAGTCACGGTGCCACCACGGGTGAACTGGACGATGATGCCCTGTTCTACCTCCGGTCACGGGGCATCCCCCCGCGGCAGGCGCGTGTCATCCTGCTGGAAGCGTTCGCGAGGGACGTGGTCGAACTCATTCCACTCGATGAAGTACGAACCTACCTGAACACGCGCATTGGCGAATTGCTCGCCGATTGACCGACTCGACGTCTCCATGGACCCTGCCACGCTGCCACGCATTGATCCCGATACGCTGAGAGCAGATTTCCCGGCGCTCAGCACGCACGTCTACGACACCACCGTAGCCTACCTCGACAATGCGGCCACGGCCCAGAAACCCCGTGCCGTCATTGACCGCATTTCCCGGTATTACGAGTCGGAGAACGCCAACGTCCATCGGGGAGTGCACGCCATGAGCCAGGTTGCCACCAATGCCTACGAAGGAGCACGGGCAGGCATCGGAGCCTTTCTTGGTGTTGACGACGTGGGCGAAATTGTGTTTACAAGGGGAACGACGGAAGCCATCAACCTGGTAGCCTCCTCATGGGGACGCCTGCATCTGCACCCGGGCGCCAATGTGGTCGTGACCGAGATGGAACACCACTCGAACATCGTTCCATGGCAGCTGATCTGTCAGGAAACAGGCGCGTCGCTGCGCGTCGTCCGGGTCACGGACGAAGGGGAAATCGATTACGAGGACTACGAACGTGCTCTCGCTGAAGGCGCCGCACTCGTTTCCATCGTGCATGTCTCCAATACACTCGGGACCATCAATCCCGTTGAGCGCATGATCGATGATGCCCACGGTCTCGGCGTCCCGGTACTTGTTGATGGTGCACAGGCGGTACCTCATGGACCGGTCGACGTAAAAGCACTTGGCTGCGACTTCTACTGCTTCTCGAGTCACAAACTTTTTGGACCCACGGGTTTTGGCGTGCTCTACGGGCGACGGGAACTGCTCGAATCCATGCCGCCATGGCAAGGCGGTGGTGACATGATCGAGGAAGTCGACTTCGACGGAACCACCTACAATCACCTGCCGCACAAATTTGAAGCCGGAACGCCCCATATAGCCGGCGCCATAGGACTGGCGGCCGCCATCGCATACGTTCGCGGCGTTGGTTTTGACACCATCCAGCAGGTGGAAGCCGACCTGCTGGCGTATACCGTGGAACGTCTCGGCGATATTGGCGGCATCAGGTTCGTCGGTACGGCCCGACGCAAGACCTCTGTCGTGTCGTTCCTGGTTGGCGAGACCCATCCGTACGACGTGGGCAGTATTCTTGACAGACTCGGCGTCGCCGTCAGAACCGGTCATCACTGTACGCAGCCCCTTATGAAGCGTCTTGGTATTCCCGGCACCGTGCGAGCCAGCATGTCATTCTACAACACGCGCGGAGACATTGACCGACTGGCCGAGGGGGTAGAACGGGCCGCTGCCATGCTGTCGTGACGATGTATAGCGGCCACCATACCATGGAGCAGGAAGCACAGGCCCTCGTCGACGAATTCGCCATGTTCGACGACTGGATGGACAAATACCAGTATCTGATCGACATGGGCGCCGGGCTTCCCCGCATTGACGACGCATACAAAACGGACGAGTATCGCATTTCCGGATGCCAGGCGCAGGTCTGGCTTCGGGCAGAAGACAATGACGGCCGTATACGCTTCACGGCCGACTCTGACGCCCAGATTACCCGCGGTCTGATTGCCATGCTCATCCGCGTTCTCAACAACCAGCCAGCACGGGATGTCGCACAGGCCGACGTCTCGTTCCTCGACGGCATCGGCATGAAGGATCACCTTTCGCCTACGCGGAAAAACGGGCTCGACAGCATGATCAAACAGATCCGGCTGTACGCGGCGGCGCTTGCCGCCAAACACAATACCACTTCACAGCACAGGGCCACGACATGAGAACTCCAGAAAAATCCACGTCCGGAAGCACACCGTCGGGGCACTCTGTAGATGCATCCTCCGCGCTGAACGCGGCCCGGTCAGCGTCCCCCGATACGAGAGAGGACGAGTCCACGGCCGCTGACGCCGTGCCAGGCGAAGACATCAGTGACGAAGAGCTTGAAGCGCGAATTGTGGAGGCCATCAGAACCGTCTACGATCCGGAGATCCCAGTCAATGTGTATGACCTCGGCCTTATCTACGGCATTGACATCAATCCCGACCGGACCGTCATGATTACCATGACGCTGACGACGCCCAACTGCCCGGCTGCCGGATTCCTTCCCGGCCAGGTCGAGCAGCGCGTCCGGCATCTCAGGGAAGTTCAGGATGCGCGCGTCGACATCACATTCGACCCCCCGTTCACGCCGGAGATGATGTCTGACGAAGCCAAGCTGGAACTGGGATTCCTCTGAACCGGATCGGCATGACAGCGTCGGCATGACAGCGTTGTCCTCGCGCGATGATCCGTCAAATGCCTCGTGTTTCTTTGTAACTTATTCACTTTGTGCCGTATCGTGTAGGTAAATCACCCACACGATCATGCCCACACCTACCACTTCCGCCGCCGGGTCACGCCCGTTTTTGTCGACCCTGCTTCTTGGGACGCTTCTTTTTGGAATACTTGTTCTGCCAGGCGCCCTGCACGCACAGGACCGCGTCGCGCTCATGACCGATATCAAAGGCACGGTGGAAGTAGCCCGTGCCGGCGAAGCAACATTCAAACCCGCTGACTGGGGAAGTCAACTCTTTGAAGGTGACCAGGTCCGTACGGGAGCCGACTCCAAAACGGCGCTGCTTTTTGCCAATGGCAACATGGTATCGCTCGACGGCGGCAGCACCATGACCATTTCGGCCACCACAACAGATGCCCCGTCGCTCTCGGGTCCTGTGCGTGAGGTCGGTGGCGATCTCCTCGCTGCCGCGTCCGACCTGGCCCTTCACCGGGCGGGGGAGGGAGAAATTGCCGTACTCGGAGGACTCCGTAGTGGTGGCGGCACCTCGGCGCTTCGCACACTCGCGCCCGTCAACACCCGCATTGCCGTGAATGCACCAACATTTTCGTGGTCGGCGACAGACGACTTCGATTCATACCGCGTGACCGTATCCACGTCGAACGGCGAGGTGTTCTCCGGCGACACCGACGGGACATCCTGGACCTGGCCTGCCCATGCACCCGAACTCACTGCGGGCACCACGTATTTCTGGCGCGTCGAAGCGGATAACATGCTCGACACGGTCGCATCTCCCCTGGCCTCCTTCGTTCTGCTGCCAACAGATGAACGTCGTGCCGTAGAGCATTCGTTGGCCGATATTGAAAACCTTTTCAGCGGAGGCACGGACAATCAGGCCGACTATCTCCTTGGATCGGTCTACGTCAAGCACGGGCTTCTGGCCGATGCCATCTCCATCTTTTCCGGCATTGCGGAGCGCAACCCGCAGTCGGCCGCAGCGCACAGGATACTTGGCAGCCTGTATGCCGATGCCGGGATGAAGGATGAAGCCATCCAGTCCCTGCAGCGGGCCGTTGCCGCCTCGGAGAATCAATGAGGTCCATGACATGCCTGTTTTCTCCGGCCGCAGTATCGTCTGGGTACTGGCGGTACTGACTATTTTCCTTCTGGCGGGACGTGCACCCCGAGCGACGGCGTACGCCCAGGTAACGGGTCCGGGGGTCTCGTCCTCCGGTGCCCCTGCCTGGGTACAGGCTCTGGAGACGGCAGCCGCCGCCAACGACGCAGCCACGGCAGGGCCGCTCCTGCGTGCCCATCGACTCGACATCGGGGACATGCTGTCCGGGTGGATACGCGCCGGGCTGCAGGAACGCATGGCCGCAACAACCCCAGACCCGTCGGGGACCACACTTCGCAGGGCGGCCCGGATAGCCGAGTGGTACCGCGAGGAATTCCGGGAAGGGGCACTCATGCTCCAGGTCGGTTTCGCGGCCGAACTCCCCGATGATCGCATTGCAGACAAACTCAGAGCCGACAGCCTCCATGAGAGCGGTGTCGCCAGGCGTGGCCAGGCCGATTTGCGCGATGCAGCCAGGACGGACCTGCTTGCGGCCGAAAGGATCTACGAGGAAATAGGCGACCTGGCGGGGCTTGCCGCGACGAAGGGGCAACTGGGATATGTCAGTTGGTTTCTGGACCGGGATGCGTACCTGACCTACAATGAAGAGGCACTTGCACTTCGTCGCCGGCTTGGCGACCGGAAACTCATTGGCAACACGCTGAATGACCTCGGACTCTACCACAGGGTCATTGCACGGCAGTACACCCGGGCGCTCGACCATTACCTGGAGTCGGAGCGGGTTCGATGGGCCATAGGCGATTCCATTCCCCTGAGCCGTACACTACCCAATATTGCACTCTCCTTCGAGGCCCTCGGACGATTTGACGACGCCGAGGCCTACTACCGGAAGGCCGCCAACCTGTACCTGGCCGTCGGTGACACGGCCAGGTGGATCACCCAGCGCAACAACGCGGCGGGCATTCTGACCGATTACATGGAGCGTCACAGCGACGCACTTGTTGAAATGCTGGGCTTGCGCGATGATCTGCGCATGGTCGACGATCCCCGGGCCGAAGCGCTGGTGACGAACAGTCTGGGCGTGGTGAGCCGACGTCTCGGCGACTTCGAAAGTGCCATCGCGTATTACCAGGATGTCATTGAACTCTCTGAAACGCACGGCTTTGACGATCTGTTGGCGGGCGCACACAACAACATCGGTGTGGTATTCATCTGGCTCGGAAGACCCGATCGTGCCGAACCCTTCTTCGAACGCGCCCTCGACGCAGCAGCCCGAACCGGATCTGCCAATGGACGTCTGGATGCGCTGGTGAACCTGGGAAGCGCATCGTTCGAGCAGCGCGCCTACGACAGGTCAATAGTCCATCTCTCGGAAGCCGCCGCGCTTGCTGACTCGCTGTCACGTGATATCACGTCGGCCAAGGTTCAGATGGGCCTCGGTAACGCCCGTCTCCGCGCCGGAGGCCCCGCCTCGGCCCGCCCTGCCTACGTGCAGGCTCTTGCCGTAGCCAACGAGTACGAACTGCCCGAGCTCCGGATGGGCATTTATTTCGGGTTCGGTGATGCCGCAGAGGCGAATGAGCAGCCCGACAGTGCCTACGTATGGTACGAGAAGGGCATTGCCGCCATTGAATCGGCCCGGGGCCTGCTGCGCGCGGAAGAAGATCGTGCGGGCTTCATTGCCCAGACGACCTACCTCTACGAAGACTATATCGACTTTCTCACGCGGATGTCGGAGGCCGATGCCGATGTCTGGATGGCGCGTTCGTTCCTCACCGCCGAGCGCTCGAAGGCGCGGGTGTTCTCCGAGCAACTTGCCGAGGCCACGGCAGGCGTCCGCCAAAGCGTGGACTCGGACCTTGCCAAGCGGGAGCAGGTCATGATTGACAGCCTCGCGTATGTCCGCTCACTCATCCCCGCGGCCGCGGACCGCGAGCGCAGGGCCATGCTCAGGGAATACCTTCGCGACCTGGAAATCCGGTTTGCCACGCTCGAACGCGACATCCGGAGTCAGAACCCGGCCTATGCCGACCTGGTCTATCCCCGACCGGCATCACTCAGCGATCTGCAAGCCTCCCTGGCGCCAGGCCAGGCCGTGCTTTCGTACAGTGTCGGCGACTCCAGTTCCGCGCTCTGGGCGGTCTCCCGGGACGACGCGCGGCTCGTGCGTCTGCCCAGCCGGAGTGCGCTCAAGACCCAGGTGGATGTGCTCCGATTCGCGCTCGAAGACCCCACGCGCACGACGCCGCGCGCCTACGGCCTGACCGCCCAGAGCCTGTATGACGTGCTTGTCCGTCCGGCCGCTGATATGCTTGACGGAGCGACAAGCATTCTCGTCATGCCGCACGATCTGCTGAATTACGTACCATTCGAAGCGCTCGTCTCGTCACCAGGCGACACCTGGACGGGGCACGACTACCTGATCCACGCAGCCGACATTACGTATGTATCGAGTGCAACGGCCTGGCTGCAGTTGGCCAAGCGGTCTCCGGTCACGTATTCGCACGATCTGCTCGCGGTCGGAAATCCAGATTTCGGTGGCACGAATGCGATGTCGGCGCTGCGCAACAACCCGCTTGAACAACTGCCCTTCACGGGAGCAGAAATAGAGAGCGTGCAGCAGGTGGTAGGCCCGGACAGCCGCTCCGTCGTCCTGCTGGGTTCGGACGCCACGGAGGAAGGCGTGCGCCGGGCATCGGCCGGCGGGACGTACCGGTTCGTGCACTTCGCGACACACGGCCTGATCGATGATAATCGTCCCGATTACTCGGCGCTCGCGCTGACGCGCCCCGACGCATCTACCCGTCCGGGAGAAGGCCTCCTCCAGGCGTCCGAAATTTTCAACCTCTCCTTCGACTCCGAACTGGTTGTGCTGTCCGCGTGTGAGACGGGTCTCGGGCAGCTCGTACAGGGAGAAGGCATGGTAGGACTGACCCGTGCGTTCATGTACGCGGGTGCCCGCAGCGTCATGGCCAGCCTGTGGGCGGTTTCGGATGAATCGACTGCCGCACTCATGGGCACGTTCTACGCGCACGCCGCCGGCGCGGGACAGTCGCCCGCAGCAGCGCTGAGACAGGCCAAGCGTGACATGATCTTTGGACCCTGGGCGCATCCTTTCCATTGGGCCCCATTCATTTTAACCGGTCGGCCGTGAGCCGATTCCTGTTTATTTCTCGTACTGGATACATACACCCTCAAACCCAGACCACCATGCCCACCTTCCGACGACTCTGCCTGACAGCGCTCATTGCCATGATGGCCGCCACGGCCCTCGTCACCGCTCCCCGCGCACACGCCCAGCAGCGGGGTGACGTCAATGATGACGAGCCCATCCGCCTGCGCGCCGAAACGCTCACCCGTTCATCCGAGGCTGTCGTCCTGGCGCACGCCGTTCGTAGCGAAAGCTTCTGGAACGACGACCGCACGGCCATCCTGACGCGCGTCACCCTGCGCGTGGACGAAACGCTTCTCGGCACTTCCGCGGCCGAGACCGACGTCATCATTCCAGGTGGCCGCGTGGGCAACGTGATCCATGACGTATCGGACATGCCCGTGTTCTCGCCCGGTGACGAGGCGATAGTGTTTGTGGAGCGCCACGCGGCGAGCGGCATGAACGTCGTCAATGGTGGTGCCCAGGGCAAACTGGACATCGTGACCAACCCGATCACGCGCGAGAAGCGCGTGCTCGGCGCGGAAGGCCTGTTCAGCACCGACGTGTCGGTACCCGCCGGCACGGGCGCACCTGCAGGCGCCGCCCCGGCTGACGGGTCCGCCGAGGACAGATCTGCCGGGGGTGATGGGTCCGGCCTGGACGCCCTCGCGCCGGGCGCAGACCGCACCCTCACGCTCGAGGCCTTCAAGCGCGCTCTGCGTGGCGCCGCACCCCGGCAATAGCCTCTCTGTCCGTCATGCTGCCGCCGACACTGACGGCCAATCCACCTTTCCCCTCTCCCACCGAGCTCCGCACCCCTATGCATACTTCCGATAAAACTGCCCTGCTTTATCTGTTCTTACTGTTTTTTGCTAAAGTGCCCACAGCAAACGCTCAGGTCATGCCGGCTTTCGGATCTGAATGGGCAAACAGTGGAAGTGTCCTGGCCTGGGACATTGCCACCGGAGACATCGACCGGGATGGTCACCTCGATTTTGTTATCGCCCGCAGGCCGGGAAATCACGAATGGTATGCAGGGGATGGTACCGGTGGATTCACGCTGCAACAATCGTGGGGAGGAAGTCGCCCCTTCTTGGGAGTCGCCCTCGCAAATTTCGACCAGTCCGCAGATGGATCCCTGGACGTGGTATTCGGCGGGGGGCATTCGAACAACGACTCCTGTGGCAATCCCGTGCCCTGTCTACCGACAGAGGTTTACCTGAGCGAAGGTACTTCATTCAATACAACAGCCGCATGGACAGACGGCCTCACCGATGGCACGTGGGGCATTGCCACGGGCGACTTCAACAATGACGGCTGGCCGGACATAGTGACGGCCAACCTGAGTGGCGCATCGAAAGTCTTTCTGAACAACCAGGCCACGGGTGCCGGTTTTGGCTTCACGGAGGCCACGCTGCCAGGCACCGCAATCCAGGCCTCGTCTGTTACTGTTGGCGAGTTCAACGGCATTGCCGGTGATGACATCGTGTTCGGTGATGGTACGATTTTACTCACTACAAATGACGCCAATCTGTTTGCCCGCACCGCTGTTACCGGCCAGACGTTTGTAAACAATGACGACCTGGATGGAGACGGTGATCTGGACCTGGTCTTTGTGGGTAACCGCGGCGAAGTCATCAGTTACCTCAACGATGGGAGCGGTTCTTTCACCCGGAAAACGGCACCCGGATTCGGTTTCGAAAACAACCCCCGTTTCGATGCTGCCCTTGGTGACATCAATAATGACGGGAATCCCGATCTCATGATCACCGGCTGGCTCCAGAATACGAGTCCGTTCGTAACGACGTACCTCGGTGTGGGCGACGGCACATTTACGGCCAGCACCCGGTTCCCGGGTGCACAGCGTGGTGTCATTACGGGGGACGTCGACGGAGATGGCGACGCCGATATCATTGCGTCGTTCAACAACTTTGTGTACGAAAACGACGCACCGCTGGACCTCGCTGTTACCAACACCAACGACAGCGGCCCCGGATCGCTACGTCAGGCCATAGCGAACGCCAATAACACGACGAACAGCGGCGGACCCGAGGAAATCACGTTCGACATACCCGGTGCCGGCCCGCATACCATTTTACTGGATGCGGAGTTGGCCATCACGGATCCCGTCGTTCTGAACGGCATCTCGCAGGCTGGCGCCACCTGCGGAACATCGTCTGCCGATCGCGACCTGCGTGTTGTACTGAAGCATTCCGGTGCTGCGCCAGCGAACGAAAAGCTTATGCGCCTTTCGCCCGACGCCAGTGGATCTACTGTCCGTGGCCTGGTATTCGGTGCCTCGAACGGTATTGCCCTCAACCTGGACGGCACGGACAACGTACTCATCCAGTGCAACTTCTTCGGTACGGAGACCGACGGCACGACGCTGTCGCAGATCGCGCGGGAGGCCATTTTCGTGGCTACAGGATCGAGCAACCTGATCGGTGGCACCGCAGCCGAGGGCAACCTCATTGCAGGAAGCGTGAACAGCGCCGTTGGACTCTCGTCGGCCAGCGGTACAACCATCCGAAACAACATCATTGGTCTGAACTTATCGGCCTCTGCTGCCATTCAGCCGGCAACCGGTGGCACGGTCGGCATCAGCCTGTTCCAGAGCCCGAACACTACGATTGACAACAATCAGATGGGCGGATTCGAGGATGTGGCCATCGTGTCGGACAACAGCGATGCACCCGACATCAGTTTCAATTTCATAGGAACGAACGCAGCACTCGGCGGCCCATTCACGAACGGAACGGGTGTTCGCTTAGCCAACAACACGGACAACGCACGCCTTCTCCTGAACCGGATTACGGCCAGCACCGGTAATGCCATAGAGGTCCTGGACGGCGCGGCGGGCGCATCTACCGAAAACCAGATCGTGAACAACCGGCTGTACGGCAATGCAGGGCTCCCGATTGATCTCAATGGCGACGGTCCGACCGTGAACGATGAGGGCGACGTGGATTCCGGGCCGAACACACTCATCAATTATCCGGAGAAATTGGTCGCGCAGATCGACGTGGACAGCAATCTTGTGCTTGCATGGAACGTCGGGACTCCCGTCGACGCATCGACCAATTACACGGTTGAGTTCTATGATGTGGATGCGACCGACGCCTTTGAAGCCGCCCGAATATTCAACAAAACGGGTTCAGGACTGGAGGTTGTATTTGCCACCGGGTCGTCGGCGGCGGGACTCGGCGTAGCAGCGGGTGACCGGTTCGTGGCGTCCCACTCGGAGTTTCCATCGGGCAATACGTCGGAGTTTTCTCCGGTCTTCACCGTAATCGGGCCTCTGACGGTCAACAACACCAACGACAGTGGCCCGGGATCGCTGCGCGAGGCCATACTGAATGCAAATGAGATGGCCAACGACGGCGGACCCGACGTGATTACGTTCGCCATTCCGGGTGCGGGTCCGCATACGATCGCGCTCGCCTCGGAGCTTCCGCCGATTACAGAGGCGGTGACCATTGACGGGTATACGCAACCTGGCGCATCGCCCAATACAACGGCGGCGCCGCTGCCCCTGGACGCTGACATTCAAATCCGGATTGATGGCAGCGCAACGCCCGGAAATGGCTTTACCGTGTCGGGTAGTGGTACGACCATCAGGGGACTCGTCGTCCACGGCTTCCCGGGACGCGCCTTTACGCTGGGCGGTTCGCTGCACGCTGTGCAGGGCAATCATGTCGGTACAGATGGCACCACATGGCTCGGGAATGATGGTGTGCACCTGAACGGCCAGGATCTGACCGTAGGCGGCCCCGATCCCGCCGACCGGAATATCATCAGCGGCAATATCGGTATGGAACCGAGCGTCGCGCGCCCTCTCGTCCAGGGCAATTACCTGGGTGTGAAAGCCAACGGTATCGAACTGATCAGTACGGAGGGCTTGGAGCGCCCGGACATCCGCATATCGAGCAATCAGGCGACGTTCGTAGAGGTACGTGACAATGTGATCGCTGGCGCCACGCTTCGCGGCATTGAAATAGCGCAGGCCAACTGCTGTGAGGCCGAGACCAACTGGACCGTAGACGGCAACTTCATTGGAACGGACCATACGGGAAACACCACGCTCCCGAACGGAGCCTGGGGGGTGTACCTGCAGAAAGGGGCCAATACCAATACGATTTCCAATAATGTGATCGCGGGCCACAGTGGTCCGGGAATCCGGGTAACCCACGGTGATGGCCAGTTCAGTGCGCAGCGCGTGACCATTACGCATAACCGCATGTACGGCAACGGTAATCCAGGAATCAGCCTGGAGTCGAACCCGCACGAAAATCCCGATGCCAACGATGGTATCGTGGCACCGGTTATCGACGAGGCCCACATTTCTGTGGACGGGCACCTCGTCATCCCCGTTTCAGGCACCCGCGATGGAACATTCGAATTCTTCGAGGCCGACGCGCAGAATGAGGAAGGAGAACGCTTTTTCGATTCTTTCGCCCTCTCAGGCGGTTCGGCCACATTTGTGATTGCCGATCCTTCGGGCGCCGGTATTGCTGCAGGCAGCTTAATCATCGCGACTCTCACGGACTCCGCGGGCAACACGTCCCAGTTCTCGACAGCGGTAGAAGTAACAGCGGCGCCCAGTGATCCCCTCCTTGTTACCTCCACCGCCGACAGCGGCCCCGGTTCGCTCCGCGCTGCCGTCACGGCGGCCAACGACACGCCCAACGACGGCGGACCGGACGTAATCACGTTTGCTCTCTCGGGAGGCGCAACGGACGTCTATACGATCCAGCCGCTGACGCCGCTTCCAGCGCTGACGGAAGCCGTGACCATTGATGGCCTGAGTCAGGCGGGGGCCGCCTGCGGAACGAGCGACATTTCGGACCGCAGGCTTAAAATCGTGCTTGACGGCTCACAGATCGCCTTCGCGCCCTCGGGACCGAACGAGTCCGGGCTGCGCATGGCCACCGGAACGAGCAGCTCCACGGTGCAGGGCCTCGTCATCCATTCGTTTCCCGGAGGCGGCATCCTGCTGGACCATGACACGGACAACAACGTCGTCAGGTGCAACAACATCGGAACCGATGTAACGGGGCTTGTGGCGCAGGGTAATACCGGCGCGGGCATTGACATCGTCGGCTTCTTCGGGACATCGACCGGCAATATGATCGGCGGGCCGAACGCCATCGACGGCAACCTCATTGCGGCCAACGGCGCCGATGAAATCCACCTGGAGCCGGGTGCCGACTCGAATACCATACAGAACAACCTGATTGGTACCGATGCCACGGGCGCCGCGCTACTGCCGGCGGCGTCCGGCACGTTTTCCAACCAGACCGGCATCGGAAACAACCAGGGCGCCTCGAACATCATTCTTGACAATGTCATTGGCGGCTTCTCGAGCGGCATCGATCTGGCCAGTCAGAACGATGGGACCCGGGACTGGGGCGGGAGCAACGAGGTCCGCGGCAACCACATCGGCGTAGACCGCTCGGGAAATACGCCCCTCCCGAACGGCCGGGGCATCTCGCTGCACGGCAGCGGCCCGGGCAGCCACCAGATCATTTCCAATACGATTGCCCATCAGTCGTCTGATGGCATTTTCCTTGACGGATCACACAACAATGTCATTGAGGGCAACGTCATATCTGGCAATATGCTCGACGGCGTCGTGCTTGTTCACAGCGGTGCGGGTAACGTATTGCGCGGCAATTATATAGGCACGGACAGCGCGCAGACACCCTTCCCCAATGGCGGCCACGGCATCGTGACTGCGTACACGGGTTCCACGCTCATCGAAGACAACGTCATTGCCCACAATACGCGCAATGGCATCCTGGCCAAGGACGATGACGTGACGGACGGCACGCCGCTCGCTACAATCACGCGCAATGCGATCTTCGAGAATGGCGGAATTGGAATTGACCTGGTCCTCGACAATCCCCTTGACCCGACCGACGATGAGGGCGACGGCCTGACGCCAAACGATGCGGGCGATGCGGACAACGGTCCCAACGGCCTGCAGAACTTCCCGGCCGTGTCGTTTGCCGGCATACGCAGCGGGCAGATCGACATCGAGTTTTCGCTCGAGCGTACGGAGGCCATGACGCTTGAATTCTTCGCGCCCGATGCATCGGGTTTCGAGGGCGAGACGTTCCTGGCATCGGTACCCGTCGCATCTACCGGTGGAACAAGCGTGCTGACAAGCATTCCGCAGGGAACGCTCATGGCCGGCGACCTTCTTGTTGTCACTGCAACGTCTGCAAGCGGCGCGACCTCCGAGTTTTCGCTGCCGGTTACAATTGCCGCTGAAAACGTGGCGGCTGCACTTCCCGATCAGATTGTGCGGGTCCAGTCGGGGCTGGTGTTCACGCTGAGCCCGGAGCTGACGGCAATTTCCGGAATGGAAACGGCCATCCAGAACGCGATTGCCTCATGGGCAGCAGTGGGCACCTCCACGGCGGCAAGCGAAATCAGTTACGGCGGAGTCGATACGGGCACAGAACCCGACATGGGCGACGGTGTGAACCTTGTTACGCGATCGACGGCGAGCTTCCCGCTCTCCTCGAATACGCTTGCCGTAGCATCCAAACTGCTCACATTCGAGGGCAACATCGAATCCGCGACCGAAGCCAAAATCATTGAAGCAGATATCGTATTCAATGCCGCGCTCATTGGCCAGGCAGACGGCATCGGCACCGACCTGACCCCCGGTATCTGGGATGCGCAGGCTGTTGCCACGCACGAATTCGGTCACACGCTCGGCCTCAGGCACTCCGGCATATCGACAGCGACCATGTTCTTTTCTATTCCATCTGGCACATCCTACCGGAGCCTGGAGGTGGACGATCGCGCATGGGTCACGCACAAATACCCGGACCCGAACAACACAGGTGGATTGGGCTCCATTTCGGGCAAGGTGACGGACAGTGAGAACGGAGGCGCGGACCTTGCCGGCGCCCTCGTCACGGCGCGCGATCCGAATACGAAAGTCCGCCTGCACGCCTATACGGATAAAGACGGAACGTATACGATACCCGGCGTACCTGCGGGAAGCTATGAGCTGCGCATCCAGCCGCTCGATGGCGTCGTGGACAACATCCCCGGCATGTACCCGGGGACGGTGAGTCCGTATATCCGTTCCATCACGGAGAACGCGTCGTTCATCACCGAGTCGTGGTCGGGTGACGATGAAAGCGACAACGAGATCGAAGATGTCGCGGCGTTGGTGGCTGTTGGCTCGAGCGCTGCCATTACCGGAATTGATTTTGCCACGAACGTGGACACCACGCCGCCCGTCGTCAACGGCGCATCGCCGCGCGGTGATCGCGTACCGACGCGGCCCGAGTTCGCCGTGACGTTCAACGAACCCATCACGACCAAGAATATCTTGTTCGAAGTGTTCGATGCTTCGAGCGAGCCCGTCCCGGGTCGCGCCGAGGTGCCGGGTGGCCAGGGAGTCGTAGCTGTTTTCACGCTGGATGCGGGCGTTTCGCTCACTCATGACGCCACGTACACCATCCGCGTGACGGGCGCCACCGATACGCGGGGCAACATCATGCCCGGTGAATTCACGCAGCCATTTACCGTCGTCTCTGCGGATCAGGAGGCACCCGCCGTGCTGGCCTCAAGTCCGAAGGACGCCGCTGTGAACGTGCAGAAAAATGTAACAATAAATGTTACATTTTCAGAGCCGATGAATAAGGCTTCCCTTGGGTCGGGAATGCGGCTCGTGGGCCCGGACGGTCCGATCAACGGCGAGTTGTTCTTCCCGAGCCTTTCCCTCGGTGGTGATCTGCCCGGCTGGGTGGTTGCGCTGCGTCTCGAGGAAGGAGTCTCGCTTCTTGACGACACCGGGTACACGATTGAGGTGGACGCTTCCGTCACCGATGTGTCTGGCAATGCGCTTGGCACTGCGTTCTCGTCCACATTCCGGACCCCGACCAGCAGTGCGCCGACCATTACGGATTCAGGCCCGGCAAATGGAGCTGGCGCTGTATCGGTGCGCACGGCGGTCTTCGCGGACTTCTCGGAGCCAGTCGTGCTGACGGCGGGCGATGTGACGCTCGTCCAGGGCATGGGAACGGGCGGCGTAACCATCGCCGGCACGGCCGAGCTGTTGAACGAAGGTTTACGAATGGTCTTTCGGCCCTTTGAGCCATTGGCGTTTTCAACTACGTACACGGCAACGTTCAACGCATCCATCACCGACACGTCCGTTCCGGCACAGTCGCTTGGTAGCGCGCTCACGCTGACCTTCACGACGGAAGCCAAGCCGAGCGTGGCCACGGTATCGTCTGTCAGCCCACTGGTGGCCATACCGGGAGCGGTAGTCGTCTTCACGGGCACGGGCTACAGCCCCATCCCGGGCCAGAATATCGTCCGGTTCTCCTCGGCAGAGGGTGGAATTGTGGTGACGCCCGACGCATCTACCCTGACCTCGCTTAACGTGGTCGTGCCGGATGGCGCTGTGTCTGGACCGGTAGTGATCAATGAGCAGGCGACCATCAACCTGGAACTCTACGATGTGCTTCCCCTGCTGGACCCGGCTGTGTCCCGTTTCACGACCGAAAGTGCTCCGCGCGATGTGGAGGTATCGCCCGACGGTGGTACAGCCTACGTGACGAATACCGGCTCGGATCTGGTGAGCGCGATCAACATCGCGACGGGCGAAATACTGGCTGAGATCTCCGTCGGTGATGCACCGCTCAAGGTCGTCATGTCCCCGGATGGGTCGCGGCTCTACGTCACGAACTTTGCGTCCCACACGGTATCCGTGATTGGCGTTCTGGAGCAGAGGGTGGTCAATACGATCGAGGTCGGACTGAATCCGTTCGGTCTTGCCATCTCACCGGACGGCAAGCGGCTCTATGTGGCCGAGTACACAAGCCAGAAAATATCCATCATTGACCTTGCGGGGGGCAGCGGTACGGAGAACAAAGCCATTGCTCGCATCAGTGTCGAGAGCAATGAACGGGATGCGGATATATCTCCGGATGGAGCCACGCGCCTGGGCGAGGAATCGAGCCCCCGCGACGTGGAGGTCTCGCCCGACGGTGGTACGCTCTTCTTCACAACCGAGACACTCGGCCTGCGGGCGCTTGTGCTCGATGCCAACGGATCGGCGAATGAGGACGCGGCGTCGTTGCGCATTACGTCGGAATCGTCGACCCGCGATGTGGAAGTCAGTCCCGACGGCGGTGTCGTCTGGGTGACGACGCTGGCGGGTGCTCTTGAGGCCTACCGCGTACCCGCTGAGCTGTCCCTTACCGCCGATTTCCAGGCGGTCGCGCGCCTTGGCGAGGAGTCGAACTCCCGCGAAGTGGAGGTAAGCCCCGATGGCGGCCTCCTTTATGTGACGAGTTTCGACCTGGGCCTCGTGCAGGTCTACTCCATTTCGTCGCAGATCATTCCGAGTTCCAGCTCGGCGTCGGGTGACATCTCGGCCTTCGGCCTTGAGCCGCTGCAGACATTGGCCGTCGGGAACAACCCGGAAGCCGTCATTTTCTCTCCGGCGGCACAGGTAGCCATTGTGACCAATGCCGGATCGAACGATATCACCATTCTTGACTTTGGCGGCGAGGCGTTGACCGTTGTCGATTCGGATGGCGACGGACTCACGGACGAACGGGAGAAGGAATTGGGGACCGATCCGAATAACCCGGATTCGGATGGTGATGGCCTCCCCGATGGGCTGGAAGTGAGTCTGTTGGGCACGGATCCGCTTCTGGCCGACACGGACGGCGACGGGCTTGACGACGGCGTCGAGGTCGCACTGGGCACGGATCCGCTGAATCCGGACACGGATGGTGACGGGCTTCTCGACGGCGAGGACCCCGATGCCGACGGCAATCTCGTGGCCGATGACAGGTTTTTCGCGACGAACGATTTTGCGGAAATCACGGAAGCCCTGCTGGCTGACCTTGCCGCCGAACCGGGTGGTCTGGCCCTGGAGCGCCCAGTCAGTGACACGTTTGTCGGGCCCATGCCCGTTCAGTTCCGCACGTCGGATGTTTCCGCCAAGATGGGTGGCAAGTCCAGGAAGAGTGGCAGGTCGAAAAAGAGCAACAAGTCCACGAAGTCAGAACAGGACGGAGATGATGAGTATGAGTCGCTGGAAGATGCTGCGCAGACAGCCATGGACAAACTCACGGAGAACCTGGATTCGGTCTACTGGCAGGCCTGGGATCTCCCGCAGTTTGACGCGGGCGAAGAAACGCTGAACCGCGACATGGTCGCCCTCAAAAAGATCCTGGCCATAATGGACATGACCGATTCGTATCACACTGAGCTCCAGTCGGTGATGGATCGGATACTGGATGCGGACGAGGCCATTCTGAAGTCCGCGCTTTCGCGCCTGGACGAGGCTGGCTGCCAGGACAACAAGCGGTGTGGAAAAGCATTTCAGCGTGCCAAGAAACATGTTGCCAAGGCCCTCGACGAGCGGATCGACGGCGACTTCGACAAAGCCGTGTCCGAACTGCGCAAGGCATGGACCGCCGTCAAGAAGGATCTCGAGAGGCTCGGTCCGCTCGGCAAGCGGGCTGCATTCGCGGTCAGCGATGAAACGCTGCCGCTGGAATTCGCCGTGCACCCGAACTATCCGAACCCCTTCCGCGCGCGGACAACCGTCCAGGTCGACCTGCCCAATGCGGCCGACGTGCACATCGTGATGTACGACATCCTGGGCCGGGAGGTAGCGGTGATCGTGAATGGGTCCATGCCGGCAGGCAGGCACCTGGTCCAGATCGATGGGGACCGCCTCTCCAGTGGCATGTACCTGCTCCGGACAGAGGCCGGAGTGCACACGTCAACCCGCCAGATCATTCTCAGTAGATAGGCCCGCCGGGGCCTGTTAATCCTGCTCCAGGCGTCTCCGGGCTTCGGCCCGGAGCGCCGGGCGGGTTTCGACCTCCAGTACGCGCTCCCAGTACCGACGGGCTTCACTCCGGTCGCCAAGCGAATCGTAGGCCCTTGCCATGAGGAGCACAGTCTCCGGCCAGTCGGGATTGAGCCGCAGCGACGGTTCCAGGTAATCGAGCGCCGTAGCCGCATCCCCGAGCGCCATGTGGGCCTTGCCCTGGTTCTTGTAGATGATGAATCGCAGCGAGGTGGAAGCGGTCTGACTGGCGCGATCGAGCACGGGAAGGGCATCGGCCGCCCGGCCTGACTCAATCAGAAGGTCTGCCAGCGCGCTGTATGCCTGCGTGAACGTACTGTCCATCTCCGTTGCCTGGGAGAGCGTTTCCATGGCACGTCCGGTCTGCCCCTGGCCGGCTTCGGCGAGTCCGCGGTTATAGTAAGCGATCGTATTCGTGCCGTCAATCGCAAGGGCCCGGTTGGCAGCGCGGATGGCACTGCCGTAGTCGTTCAACTGGTAGTAGACGCCGGAAAGGGAGCTCCAGGCCGGACCATAGGTGGAATCGTACTGGAGCGAGCGCTCGAGTTCAGCGAGCGCGAGCTCGTATTTGCCGTCGCGAAGAAACGAAATACCGCGGTCCAGGAACGAGCGCGCCTGCTCCCGAATCGTGGCCTCGATGGCGGCAGTCTCCGCCGAAGAAGCGCCGCCCCCCGACATGGCAAAGAAGGCTCCGACACCCACGAGTACCGCCCCTGTCGCTACCGCGCCTAATTTCGCATATGTGCTCTGGAAGAATGCTCCTCTGGGCGCACTGGACGAGGCAGCACCCCGGCCGGCTCCAGGTCCGACGTCCTCCGGCGCGCCGTGCGCCTGCTCCTCTGCCGACGACGTTTCCGCGGCCCGTATGCCCGAGAGCTGCGACATCACGGAGAGCCCCGACAAGTCTCCCTCTCCCGTCAGCGCACGCAGATCGGCCAACAGTTCGTGCGCCGTCTGGTACCGGGCATCGGGCGACTTCTGAAGCAGCTTATCGATAACGCGGGCCAGCGCCTCGGGGGCATCGTCACGCCATATGGTGACGTCCTCGTGGTCGGTATTTACCGCCGCATACAGGATAGCCGCGTCGTAGGGGCCATCGAACGGCCGTTTGCCTGCAAGCAGTTCGTAGAGCACCACGCCGAGCGCCCAGAGGTCCGTCCGGACGTCCACCGGTGCCCCCTGCGCCTGCTCCGGACTCATGTACGCCAGCGTTCCAATGGACGCCTCCCCGACCGTCATGGTCACATCCTGTACCTTGGCGAGGCCGAAGTCCAGGATTTTCAGGAATCCTGAATCGGTCACCATCACGTTTCCGGGTTTGATATCCCGGTGGATAATTCCCTGGTCATGGGCCGCTGCCAGTCCCCTGGCCATATCGAGCGCATACCCCAGTACGTCCTCCAGCGGTACCGGACCTTCCTTGATGATGTCCTCGAGCGTACGGCCTTCGTAGTAGGCCATGACAATGAACATGTCTCCGTCGCCCGACTCCCCGATTTCGTGCACCACAGCCACATTCGGATGGTCAAGCGCCGAAACCGCCCGGGCTTCATGGGCAAAGCGCTCGCGCGCCTTCTCATCACTGCTGGTCGAGGCCGGCAGGAATTTGAGGGCTACCGTGCGTCCGAGCACGGTGTCTGTCGCCTTGTAGACGACACCCATGCCTCCCTGCCCCAGTTCGGCAGTGATTTCGTAGTGTTTTACGGTTTTCCCGACCATGGACAACGCCCTTTCTACTGAACGCGGGGGGCATTGGAAAGCTCGTCGCTGTCGTCGTCGCGCCGCTCAACGCCCTTGCGCTCCAACAGCGAGCCACACTGGTCTATTGCGTCCACGAGCCCATCTGCCAGTTTTCCGGCCCGTACGCCACGAGCGACCGCCTCGACGACGTCGGCCCAGTCCTCAGGCGCCACCAGCCTGTTGATACCCGTATCTCCAAGTACCTCAACGCGATGCTCATCAAGTGACACCAGCAGCAGGATGCCGGTTCTGTTGCGGGTGGCGAACACTTCTTCCTCGAGAAAGGCGGTCTCCGCACGTTGATGAACCGCGAAGTCAATCAGCCCGCTCCCGGCAATGAGCCGGAACAGAAAGCCCATCCTCTGGGCAGCCCATCCGAACAGCACGCCGAAGCCGAGCATCCACAGGAAGAGAGCTGCGTCGGAGAGCAGCAGGGGCAATCCCCAGCCGTCCCAGCCGAGCACGATCAGCTCGTGAAGCATGGCTCCAAGCACAGCACCGCTCACGCCGGCCCGGTAGGACACGACGCCATACGGTGCGGAGCGTTTGACAATGACGGGGACAATCTCGCCCGATGTGCGCTCCTCGGCCCGGGTGACGGCCTCGGTAATGCGCGCGCGGTCTGAATCTGTTAGCAGGTGCATGCCGAAACATACGCAAGGCGGCACGACTCTGCACGTGTGCGTATACTGGTTGCCACAAAATTCGACCGACCCCCATGAGTCTGACGCTCTATGACCTGCTGATGTTTGTCGGCTTTTTCGCCATCGTCATTGGCGTTTCCCTCTACAAGGCGCGCAAGGAGTCGACCACGAGCGACTATTTCCTGGCCGGACGGAGCCTCGGCTTCGGGCTCATCGGGTTCTCGCTCATCGCGTCGAACATATCGACCGAGCACTTCGTGGGCATGGCCGGGCAGGGTTTCGGGTCGGTCGGCATGGCGGTCGCCAGTTACGAATGGATGGCGGCCGTGACACTTGTCTTCGTCGGGCTGTTTCTGCTTCCGCGTTTTCTGCGGTCGGGTATCTATACACTGCCGGAGTACCTGGAGTACCGGTACAACGCCACGGCGCGCATGATCATGGCTATTTTCATGATGATCATGTATGTGGCCGTGGCGCTCGCATCCATCCTCTATTCGGGTGCCATCGGGCTGAAAACGATATTCGACCTGGATCTCACGGCGGGTGTGTGGCTCATTGGTATCATTGCCGGACTGTACACGGTCTACGGCGGATTGAAGGCGGTCGTCTGGACGGACCTGTTCCAGGGCGCGGCACTCCTCATCGGTGGATTCATCGTGATGGTGCTCGGTTTTGTAGCGGTCGGCGGGCCGACGGTTTTCTTCAAGGCCAATGCCGACAAAATGCATGTCATCCTGCCCGCGGACAATCCGGACATTCCCTGGACCGCGCTTGTTCTGGGACTCTGGATACCGAACATCTTCTACTGGGGCCTGAACCAGTTCATTGTGCAGCGCACGCTCGGCGCACGTTCATTGCGCGACGGTCAGCTCGGCATCATGCTGGCGGCGGCGATCAAGCTGTTCATACCCTTCATCATCATCATTCCAGGCATCATGGCCTTCCAGCTCTACGGAGAACAGATCGTGAATGCCGACCAGGCCTATCCGACGCTTATCCGGGAAATCCTGCCGGCAGGCCTGAGGGGGATCATGTTCGCGGCGCTTTTCGGCGCCGTCCTCTCGAGTCTCGACTCCATGCTCAACTCGGCGTCGACCATCCTCACTATGGATCTCTACAAGCGGCACCTTCGACGCGATGCATCGACCCGGACGCTCGTGCGCGTTGGCCGCTGGGCCACCGGCGTGTTCGTGCTGGTCGCCTGCCTGATTGCGCCGCTTCTTGGAAATGAGCGATTCGGGGGCATTTTCAACTATTTACAGATGTTCCAGGGGTTCATATCGCCCGGCATCGTAACCGTATTCCTTTTCGGGCTCGTCGTGAAGCGTGCTCCGGCACATGCGGCCGTAGCAGCGCTTCTGGGCAATGTCGTCATATACGGGCTGTTGCTCCTGCTCCTGCCGGATGTCAGCTTCCTGAACCATATGGCCATCACGTTCCTGGCTCTCATTGCCGTCATGGGTGTAATTACGGCCATGCGCCCTCTGTCGGCGCCCGTCGTCATGCCGGTCAATAGGGAGATGGACGTGACGCCGAGTCCGCACGCCGTGAAGGCAGGCGTCGGTATCGTGGCTGCGACCGTTGTCATGTACATTATTTTCTGGTAGGACATGTTCCAACATTTTTCGTCCCCGGCCCTGCGCTTTCTGACGGCCACGATGGTGGTCATGGTGCTGACTGCCACCGCGGCGGCAACCACCGCCAGCGCCCAGGCAGGCAGCCCCTGGCTGACCGACCGCTCGCTACTCAATACCTACGTTCGTACGACGGCCGATTTCTGGCTGATAGAGGCATACGATGCCGTCCGGGGTGGCTTCTTCACCAACGTCGGGCGGGACGGCTCCATTCTGACCCAACGTGGACTGAACAAGGATGTCCTGACGCAGTCACGCAATGCCTATGCCATGGTCCGCGCCTTCCAGATGACGGGAAACGAAACCTATCTGGACGTCGCCCGCCGCACACTCGATTTCATGTATGAGCACGGGTGGGATGACACGTTCGGGGGCTGGCATACGAGCCTGAGCGCGCTCGGCATACCTGTCAGTCCGCAGGCCAACAAAACCGCCTTCCTGCACCACTACGCCCTCCTCGGGCCGCTCGCCATGTGGGAAGCCACAGCGAGCGTTGTCGATTCCACGTGGTTTGCACGTGGGCTGGCCTACAATGACAGCATCATGTGGGATGACCGCCCCGGCCTTGAAGGCTATTTTGACCACGTGGACTGGCGCAGCGAAAATCCGGCCGGAAAAGGGTTCAACGCAACCGTCGATGCCCTGACAACGCACGCACTCCAGCAACACGTACTCTTTGCAGGCACCGATCTGGACAACACCGAACGGCTGCATGTCCTCTCGGGCAACATCCAGGATCGGCTGATCGCCACCATGCCCGACCAGACCATCGGGTTCGCAGAGAAATACGATGCCGAATGGAACGTGCTCCCCAGCGAACGACTGACCATCATGGGGCATGTCCTGAAAACTGCCTGGGTGCTCTCGCGGCTCGAGGCACTCCGCCCGCCCGGCGATCCGCTCGGCGCCAACATGGCTGCCGATGCCTCCATGCTCACACGGCACGTCCTCCAGCGTGGATATGACCACGAGTTCGGGGGGCCGTACAAGGACTATGACCGCACAACCGGCGTCATGCAGCTCTACGGGCTGCCGGACAGCACGAAGGCCTGGTGGCAAATGCAACAGGCCGTCATGGCGGGACTTCACCTGGCCGCTGAGCCGGGATTCCGCGACATGGCTTCAGCCACGCTGGACTTCTTCATGGCGCATTTCCAGGACCCCGCGCATGGCGAAGTCTTTGCCGACCGAACGCGGCGCGGCGACGGCATTCCGCAGTGGGGCGACCACAAGGGCGATGCTTTCAAGGCGGGTTACCACAGCATGGAACTGGCCTGGTACACGCTGCTCTACCAGTTTCTCCGGGTGGATGCGTCGCCCACCATCGTATTCTACCGGCTGCAACCTTCGGACCGGGAGCGGTCATTCCTCTTTCTTCCCCTCGAGGATGCGGCGCGCACCATGGATATCGAACGCATCCTGCTCGATGGCGTACCGTTTCTCGAGGGTCCGGTCTCTGCACATGTGCCGGTAACGGTACCAGCAGGCACGGGTGGTGTGTTTTCCGTAACATTCGGAAAGGGAATGGTCAATACGGCCGTCGACGGGGATGAAACGCCTGCCCGCAGCACGTTGTCCGCCTGGCCCAACCCGTTCCGGTCGCGACTACAGGTCACGCTCGGTGACGCCATGGGACCTGTCCGCGTGTCGCTTCACGACGCACTCGGTCGACAGGTGTTTTTCCGGACCATTCAGAACAGTGCCGTGCCAGAAGCCCACATTACCCTTGAGACCTCACATCTGGCCAGTGGAATGTATCTGCTGGTCGTGACGTCAAACAGCGGGTCTGTATCCCGTCCCGTAATGCATATTGAATAATTCCACCAACAACCAATCCAATCCGACATGAGATACCTATTCACTGTTCTTGCAGGCCTTATGCTGCTTGCCCTGCCGGCATCGGCCCAGTTTGGCGGGTCCATGGTCGTTTCCGGGGACCAGATCCTGGCTGGCGTAGCCGGTGGTCCCGTATCGTCCGGCGCCGTGCACGTGTACACGCACAGCGGCTCGGGCATATGGACGGAAGTATCGGCCGTTCGTCCCTCCTCTTCGTCCGAACTCAACGATGGCTTCGGACGGGCGCTGTCAATCGACGGCAACCGCCTGGCCGTCGGGGCGCCAGGTACGAAAAGCGTCTATCTTTTTGAGAAGGGAGCCAATGGTTCCTGGACACAGACCAATCGCATCCAGGGAGATGTGGACGGGTTCGGAGGGGCTGTGGCGCTCGACGGCGACCACCTCCTGGTCGCCGTTCCCGGTGGTTTCCGGAATTCGGGCTCGGTCTACGCCTACCATACCATGGGCGGCGAGTGGATGGCCACCGGTATGCTTGAGGTAGACAGCGAGGAGCCTATTCCGTCGTATGCCGCCAGCATGACGCTCAAGGACGGACATGCTGTTGTCGGTGCCCCGTTTGCCAATCAGCGTGCCGGGGCGGCCTATGCCTTCCGTTTCGACATGTCCTCACACGGATGGACACCGAATGGCTCCCCCGCGGTTTCCTTCGTGGGTGGCGGCTCTTCATTCGGCGGCTCGTTGCTGCTCGTTGACAACGAGACGCTCCTTGTGGGCATGGCAGGTCATGATGGGCGCATGGGCGCCGTCACCGTCTTTTCTTCCGATCCTGAAACGGGAGAATGGGGCCTTGAGGGTCGCATCTCCCCAGCCAATGCCGCTCCTGGCGACGGCTTTGGATCGGTGCTTGCCGTACATGATGGAATGCTGTACGTGGGCGCTACAGGTGCCGGCGAGAGCGGTGCCATATTCAGCATGGCGCTTTCCGATCTGGGATCGACGGGCGCCGGGATGATGACGCTCACGCCCGCAGACGTTCCGGAGGGTGCCGGTTTTGGCGGTAATCTGGCCGTCAGCGACCAGGTACTGGCCGTAGCTGCTTCCGGCATGGACAACCGCTCGGGCCGTGTAATTCCGTTCGTTCGGAGTGGGAACGACTGGAGCCAGGGCCAGAGCTTCTTCCGCGATCCCGACGGGTATGCCTCCGTCACCGGCGGGACGGTGGAATGCACTGACGGCGAAGCGGGTGCATTCCCCTGCAAGGATGTCAATATGCTCTCGTTCATGAATATGGAAGATTTGGGCGCAGACCGTGGTATCCGGACCAACGACATCTGGGGCTGGGAAGACCCGGAAACAGGTCGTGAGTACGCCATCGTGGGTCTCTCGAACCAGACCTCGTTCGTGGATGTGACGAACCCGGAAAATCCGATTCTTGTCGGCGAACTCGACAAGACGGAAACGGCCCGCACCAGCGTATGGCGCGACATGAAGGTCTACAAGGACCATGCGTTCATTGTGGCCGACGGTGCCGGGCAGCATGGCATGCAGATTTTTGATCTGCGCCAGCTTCGTAGTTATGACGGCGATCCTATCCAGTTCGAGATGACGGCCTATTACGATCAGATTGCAAGCGCCCATAACATCGTGATCAACGAGGAGACGGGCTATGCCTACTCCGTGGGCAGCAGCTCGGGCGGCACAACGTGCGGCGGTGGTCTGCATATGATCAATATCCAGGACCCGGTCAATCCTGTCTTTGCGGGATGTTTCCAGGACAACAACACGGGGCGTCGTGGCACCGGATATTCGCACGATGCGCAGTGTGTCATGTATCGTGGCCCGGACAGCGACTACGCTGGACGAGAAATCTGCCTTGGATCGAACGAAACGGCACTTTCAATTGCCGACGTGACCGACAAGAAGAACCCGGTTGCCATCGCCTACGCGACCTATCCGAATGTAGCCTACGCCCATCAGGGATGGCTGACCGAGGATCACCGCTATTTCTACATGAACGATGAGGGTGATGAACCCCAGGGACTTGTGGAAGGAACGCGTACGCTGATCTGGGATCTGGCCGATCTCGACGAGCCGCAGCTGGTGGGCGAATACATTGCCACTACGACGGAAACAGACCACAACCTGTACAGA
>Ga0210009_1000120_pt1 | contig 99543 bp, 92 predicted proteins | sample CryGeyCG2114_065_FD_185457 | JGI IMG/M metagenome (GOLD analysis project Ga0210009, IMG submission 185457) | Groundwater microbial communities from aquifer - Crystal Geyser CG12_big_fil_rev_8/21/14_0.65 (SPAdes) (version 2) | ecosystem: Environmental > Aquatic > Deep subsurface > Groundwater ...
ATATTCGGTACCATCATAACGAACGGCCTTTATGGTCGCCATGGCCTGCTGCTGTGCCTGCTCAGTGCTTAACGCGCCGCTTTGCTCTAGTGTCTGATAATGTTTTACTATACTCAGGCCACTATCAATAATTGCCACAACACGATCTTCCCTCCCCTTAATTAAACTTTGGTTAAGTGCATTTAGCTCCATGATGCCCAGCACCACAAAACCCAGCAATGCCAGTAACGGAATGCTGAGTAACCGGCCTCCCACTGTCTGCCAAAATCCAGTCATGGTGCCTCCTAATATTCCAAATAATTTAAGCTTATAAATCAGTATGGTTGAAGTTGTATTTATTTAGCCAACTTTTAATTTGATAAAACATATCTGCATCTGTATGTGGGTCAGTTTGGGGCAATCGACTCTTTAGATCCGGACAATGGCAGTATTTAGATCTAACTTGCTCACTCCAATCACAGCATTCACCCCTGTCATAATGGTCAAAGGCAGATAAATGAACCAATGCAGCTTCCAATTCGCTTAATAAAAAAGCCACTGATATCAGTGGCTTTTTGCTTTATAGCATATGACTTAGTGTTGTTAACTCTTCGCTAACTCAAGCTGATGCACTTTCTCGGTTTGATCTACTATGGTCAATACCGCGGTATCGCCTACCACGTTACAGGAGGTCAGCACCATGTCGATAATGCGATCCAGCGCAGCTACTATGGCGAAGGCTTCTATTGGTAAACCCATTTGATGGATTAACACGCCTATCATCACCATGCCGCCGCCAGGGACACCGCCGGCGCCGACAGAGAGTAGGAAAATGCTAAATAATAGTGAAGGCAATTGCTCAGAGGTGATTGGCATACCGAAGGCGTTGGCGACAAAGAAGATGGCGATAGTGATATAAATCGCCACGCCGCCCATGTTCATCGTCGCGCCAAGCGGCACACCAAAACCTGCTACCGCGCGATTCACACCTAACTTTTCGGTTAAGGTACGCATAGTCACAGGAATCGTCGCATTCGAGCTTGCGGTCGACAGTGAAAATAGCACTTGCTCTTGGGTCTTCTCGCGGAAGGTTTTAGCCGAAATCGGGGTAAATATGCCCACCGCCATTGGGTAAACCACAAAAATCCACACTAGTAGTAGCGCGAGGATCAGCACCATGTACTCAACGACGCTCATAAACACGCTGGCATCTAAGGTCGCGCCGAGCTTGAACATCAAGGCAAACACACCGTAGGGCGCTAAGCTCATGACTACAGAAATCAGTTTCATCATGATTTTATTCGCAGTTTGAAAACCTTGCACAGCGCCAGCGACATGCTCACCGAGTGACTTGATCACCCCACCGAGCATTAAAGCCATAAAGATCACTTGCAACATATTGCCCGACATAAAGGCCGCGACAGGGTTACGCGGGACTATGTCGACAACTAATGCCATCAAACTTGGCAGCTCAGTCGCAGTAATCGCCATGCCGTCTGTGCTGCTCATATCGACACCTTTACCAGGGTCGAGTAACAGCACGACTAATAATGCCGTCGCGATCGCGACAAAAGTATTGATGATATAGAAACCGAAGGTCTTACCGCCTAAACGGCCAAAGCTTTTGAGATCTTGCAGCTCACAGACGCCACAAACAATACTCACAAATACTAATGGCACGACTAGCATCATGATCATATTGACGAACATAGTGCCAGCGCCGCCGGCAAGCTCGACTAAATTGCCCGAGAAAAAGCCGATATCGTTTAAGAAGTACTGCACTATTGTGCCGAAAATAAGACCCGCAAACAGACCTATAAAGATCCGCGTCGAAAGTGATTTCATCATGCTTGTGGTTTCCCCAGAAATGTAGTTTTTTTGTTATTCATCTTCCATGATGAGCACAATTGCCAATCCATTTTTGGCTTAGGCAGGGGATAGTGAAACATGCTAGCCGTTAATTCAATGAATAAATTTCACTTTTTCATCTTAAATTAAGCTAACCGCATCACGGAAATTTGATATTTAGTTGATTTTACATAACAAAAAATAACTATGCTCAATCAATAAGCAGGCTACAAACTTATTTAAAACCGTATATTTAAACAGAATGAAAACCAATAAATCACAATGTAAACATATTAAAAACAATTACAAACTCAACCTCAGTCTTAATGACTAAAATTCAAATTATAACAGAATTTAAAACTAGATAATTGCAATAGCACAGAGAGATAGCATGCATGATTGCTAAATATATGGCATTAACACTAGTTCAAGCCCGTGAGCTAGCAGGTGTTGCTGCTTGATGCTAATACTGTGTTGAGTTAACCAAAAAGCTAATTCTTGCCAACGCTTTAAATCGGCATGCTGAAGATATTTGGTCTGTTTCGCTTGCTTATCGAAATCATCAATTGAATTAATTTGCCCCATAGCCAACAACTCGGCAGCAGCCGTTAGCGCAAGTTGCGGCACAACACTATGGGTCACGCCTGTAAGAGTGTGTGCGATTTGTAGCCCTGCGGGATCTAAGTCGGTAAAAGCGATAATCGGCAGCTCGCCTGCCATAGCTTGCAAAAAATGCCGCACACCAATCGGTGAATGATGACCGCTGCCGCGGTAAATGACCATGAGGTTCGTTAAATCCTCAGGCAAACGCGCTTGATGGATAACGTCAAACACATCTAAGTTTTCAACCACTAAGATGGCTGCGACATTGAGTTCATGGCAGAGTGCCTGTGCAGCCTCCAATGGCAAGCGCAGCGAGGATAAAGCGGAGATTGCAACAGGTGGCGATTGAAAGCCCAGAAACTTGAGTAACACATACTCGGCTTCGGGACGGATCTTAGCGAGCTTTTCATTATGACTTTTGGCGGACATCGCCATGCGATCGACATTGAAATCCAGATCCCTGAGATCGAGTCCCATTAGCGCCAACACGCCTTGCCTTAACAGATCAAAGTCTTTGGGCGCGAAGCACAAATGCTTTTCAGACTCGTCTAACTCGCCCACTTCTAACTCGCGGTAAATCGCGCGCCAGTTAGCCGTGAGCTTAACCTTGGGAGAACGCTTAATAAAAGCCTTCTCCAATAGTTGTAATTGTTGCTGGCCTAGGCGAGCCATAACTCAACATCGCGAATGATAAAGTTACCGCTATAGATAGGATGTGGCTCACCTAATGGCTCAAGCTCAAAGTAGGCTTTATGTTCATCTGGCAGACCTTCGTAGCCGCCAATCACTTGATAAATCCAGCTCTCAGCTTCCCAAGGCAATGCCTTATCCACCAGATATTCCAGCGCAGATTGGCGCAGGCCAGACTCAATTACATCGACAAAATAGGTATCCACCGCCTGTTTAAGTGGATTATCGGGCACATCAAAGTCTTCACTTTGGGTGAGTGACACAGACGCATCTCGCTCACGTACCGCTTCAATCACGGGATGACGACTGATAGCCTTGATATGCGCGACTATGCCCATTAACTCCAACTCTTGACTGGCGTTGTGCACGTCTACCGCGGCAGGTGCGAGCAAGACTTCGGCGCGATTGAAAAGGCTCGGTATTTCCTTGTGGGACACATGGTCCGCAGGGCGATAATCCGGATGCAAGTCTGTGTAGAGCAACCAGCCCTTAAGCAAACGGGTACGGCCACGGATTTGCCTAAAGCGACCTAAGAGTTCGAGTAAACGCCCCTGCACTACGCTCAGTTCCTGGGCGCAGTCGCTCATGGTTTCCTGCAGAGTCGTCACTAAGAGTTTGCGCAGTTCACGGATATCGCCGGCGATTTCGCCAAGCTCACTAAACTGGAACATCTCTAAGCCATTAAGCAATTCAGACACTTGGCTTTGGGCTAATTCGTTTTCGCGGATCTTAGCGTTGATCGTACCCACATAACCGAACTCGTTGTTGATCCGGCCCCAGAGCACACGGATCGAATAACGCAGACTATCGGCGAAACTATACACATGCTCGCTCAAATCCGATAAATAGGCCTCGGCGGCGCTGTAATCTGAGCTATGACGCGCCTCTTTGTAATGGTCGGCCAAGGTTTTAATGGTTGCTAAAGCCGAGCCAACGTTAGAGTCGATTTGGCGATTGCGCTCGTCGCTTAAGCCTTCTTCGAGTAAGGCACGCACGGAGCGTTTAAGCCGCAGCTCCTGATCTGGCTCTGGCCGCCACAAAATACCGGCCTGTTTAAGCTTTTCAACCACGCTTGGATCGTGGGCATCCTCGTTAAGAGAACCCGCCAAATAGGCGTCCATAATGATGTCAGCATGGCGACCTAACTGCTTAAGCAGCTTAACCCCCGCCTGATGTAAGTTACTGCTCATCACGGCCTCCTTGGTCGCAGCTTTTACCTAGGTTTAATCGTGCCAACATTAGATTAAGTCCCGCTGAGTCGCCGTTTCCGCCTGCGCTTCTAGGCTTAGGCCTTCGGTTTCGTCGATAAAACGAATGACTTCATACAGATAATCCAGCTTGCCCGTGGCGATATAGATTTGCTTCTCCACATTGGGGCGCACTAAATAGCCGAGTTCGACTAAGCGTTTGAAGACTAACTTGATTTGCGCATCGCTGTTGGTACTGGTCGAGCCAAATAAACGATATTGGCTGAGTTTGGCTAACTGTTCACGGAACGCCGGCGTGTCTTCGATACGGCTTTGCAGCTCAGTTAAACGCACGGGCGCGCCTTCGCTCAGCGGCGCATCTTGGCCACTGGCTTCTTGCACTAATACCAACCATTCCACCAGCGGGATCAATGCCTGACAGATATCTTTAAACTGCGATGAAATCACTTTACGTTCGGCATCGCCGAGCTGCAAATAACCGCAGAAGAACACATCACCTTCGGCGGCAGACGCCACGGTACGGTTGATTTGATTGAGATAGGCCTCGACCCGCTCGCGGGTGCTGTTATTTTTAAGGGCACGCCAGCCTTCTTCATTGGTGGTGCGGCAAATAAACTCGCCCTTGAGTAACAGCTCAATTAACGCGCCAGTGCCAACTAATACGGTTTGGTTCGATTCGTTCATGGCGCTCATTAGATGGCCTCCTTGCTCAGGCGTTTACTCAACATATCGGCAATCGGGTTTACCTTAGGTTTTACTACCTGCAACTTCTTGGTTTGTTTGTTGATAATGTAACGGTTGGCGAACAAGTTCAGCACCTCGGACTCTGGGTTCGGAAAGGCGCCCAGCACACAAATATTGTTGTTTTCGCAGGCGTCGAAAATCTTCTTCACGTTGGTATGGTGCAAAGTGCCCAGTTCATCAATTGGCCAGTGAATGGTCACATCGGCGCGGCCACGCAGCAAACGCGTGAATGCCAGCAAGAACTTACACAAAATCAGATACGCCATACCGTGGCTTGAGGATTCGTTAAGCTGTCTGTCGGTACGGATAATCAAGTCGCTGTTACCTTCTTTAAGGCGCAGCTCGATTTCCAGCAACTTAGAGATGCCCCCCGTTAACGCGGCGCGGCCGATAATGTCAAGGGCGCGGCGCATACTGTTGGTGTAATCCTCATCGGGTAAGCCATTAAAGCCATCGGCTTTCCAATGTTTAAAGGCTTTGACGAATTGTTCAAGCTCAGGCCAGAACTCTAACTCACTGATGCGAGAACGAATTCGTACCGCCGATTCAGACACGCCATCGAGGAATAACTCTTCACCCACTTCGCGGGTAATGCGCGCACTTTGGGAGGCGATGCGACGGTCAATATCGGCTAACACATCGTAGAAGGCGGTTAAGTCGACACCAAAAATCCGCCCTTGCTCACGCAGCGCGGTAATCGATTGCGGCACTATTACGTTCAGCAATTGCTCAAGCTGTGGCACTAACTTACGGTAATCCAGCAGACGAATGCCTTTGTCGTTGATAAAGCTCGATTCTTCGCGGGCTTGCTCCCAGATTTCGGCAAGGCCAGAACCTGACTTGCTGGCGATCACTGAGTCGAAGTGTTCCACATATTGCTTCACCGAGCCCATCAGATAATCGCGTTTTAGCAGCAAATCCTCACCTTGGCGCAGACGCTCGCCTAGGCTGCCTTGGGCTTCTTCGTTATTATTCGGTAACTTAAGCTCGGCGAGTTTACGCATTACTGCGCGTAACTTAGTTAAGTTTTCAGAGGCTTCAACCTGCGCCGCATCGGACGCTTTACGCTCGGTTTCGAGTTGTTGACGGCGAGTCTTAACATCTTGAGTTTTCGCTTTAAGCTGTTGATCGATTTCCGATACCGCGCGCTTCACATCGCTAAGCTGAGTTTGCAGTTTAGGTTTACGCACAAGCCAAGTGTGTTGATACCAATCGTCGAAACGCAGTACGTCGCTGCGACGCTGCTCGGCGCGGCTAATTTTGGTTTCTAACTCGCGGATCTGTTGCTTGAGTTTGAGGATATTGTCCTCATCCACACCGCGGGATTTAAGCTCGTTTTTGTACCAGGTCTCGCAGGCTTTCTGCTCGATTTTAGCACTTTCACGGCGGCCTTCAATGGTCGCTTTAATTTGCCCCAATTGATTGTCGAGCGCGCCGATCACTTCCTGCCAATAGGCTTGTTTTTCCATGCGCGCTTCGAGCGCTTGCTCTTTTTGCTCTTCGAGCCAGAGTTCGTGCTGATGTTTAAGCTGTTTTAGCTCGCCATCGAGTTGAGTCAGTCTTTGTCCCGCATGGGCTTTACGCTCACTCAATGCTTTGTTGATTTTCTCTTGCTCACTGCGTTTTTCATCGAATAGGCGACGCAGATCGTCACGGCTATTTTTGTACGCCGTGCGGGCAAAGGTCAGTTCACGGCTGAGATTATCCAGCTCGCCATTAATGGCCACTAACTGAGATTCGGCCTCGGCCTGCATTTCCTCCGCACTAGTGTGGGCTTCTTCGGCTTTGCTTAAGCGAATACGCAGCTCTTGTTCGGAGGCGGCATATTCAGGCACATCGATCGCTTTAAGATCTAAATGCACCCCAAAGAAAGCTTCGCTCGATTCACTGACTTGATTTTGGTGTAAAAGGCTTGGATGTAAATCGGTGCGATGCAGCAGTTCAGGCGCGATCACTTTCCCTAAACTTTGCTCCCAACCTTGGGCCTCTTTACGCAAGAATTCCAATAGGGTGTGGGATTGCGGGAACAGCATATGGTGCAGTTCATCCAGCGCAGTTTGACGCTCGTTCACCCTTAAGGTGGCGATACGTAAGGCTTCGTTGGCTTGGTCGCGTTTGGCTCTGAGCTTACGCTCATCGCTGCTTAAGCGCTCGACCTTAGCATTGCAGCTTTCTTGCTCTTCATCTGCGCGGTGAATACGTTCGTCGAAAATCGCTAGACTCAGCTTTTCTTCTTCGGTGTAAGTCACGCCATCGACACGTAATTTAAGCTCGGCGGCAGTGAGTTTAAATTGGTATTCCTGCTCGCTAAAGCTAGCCTTGCCCGCATCCATTTGGTTGCGCCATTGCAACTCTAGGGCGTCGATGTCGGTGCGCGCGACTTCACGTTGCTTATCGCGGGCTTCGCGCTGCTTATCTTGATCGCTATGCAAACCTTCTAGCTCGCGGTTTAACTGCTCGCCAATCTTACTGCGACGGGCATTGTAGGCCGCCTCAATATCTTGGTGCTTCTCGGTTTGCAGCTTATGGCGTTCACTTAAGTTTTCAACATCGGTGCGCCAGTTCGGCAGCATCTCGAGGGAGGCCTTGGCCTCTTCTATGTTGGCATCTAAAAAAGCGCTGTGCTGATCTTCAATGGCATCGAGTTCATACTCGCACTTGGCCACATCGCCTTTGGCGGCCGATAAATCGAGGTTGAGCTCATCGCGCTGTTCTTTCCATTCATCGTCAAGCAATCTGAGCTTTAAATTCAGCTCTTTAGATAAGGTTTGCTGAATATCTTGGCGATCGGCTTCTAAGGTTTCATCGTTGCGATAACCACGGGACAAGCTCGATAGGCGCAGTTCAGCACTAAGCAGTTGGTTAAATTCTTGCTCGAGTTTTTCAAACTCAGGGCGAATGACTTCAAACCCTTGGATAAGTTGGCTCTCACGGATCCACGCCTCAACGCGCTGCGGATTTAAGCGTGAGCTGGGCGGATTAACCCCGTCTTCCTCTAAAATGGCGGCGATCATAGATTTGACCGTCTCCATCTTGCCTTCTTTGGAGTGCACCGCTTTGGCGAGCTTTTCGATGTGGCGCAGGGAATGCTCGCCCTCACACAGGGCAAATTGGCGCGCATAGCCGCGTAGCTCGCTGCGGTTACTGCCCGTGCTTAATAGGGTGCGATCGTTTTGAATAATGGCTCGATATTCGCGGGTGTTGAGCAAGTTAGTAGTAGCTATACCAGCACGTTTTAAATCACGGCCTAATTCCGCCATGGTATGGCACAGAATAGTGTCGCCGTTTTGCGATTTAATATAATCGCTTAGCTCAAAACCTTTGGCGATAAAGCGATAGTTAACACCCTTGCCATCGCCCGCCGAAGCCAGCACGGCTTGGTACAGTAAGCCATCGGCCTTTTGATATTCGTAAATGATGTAGCTTGAATCGTGTGGCAAATACCAACGCTCGAAACTGTCGCGGGTCGAAGGCACCACGCGGCTTGGGTATTCACCATAAAAAACAGGGACTAGACGTTGTAATGTCGTTTTACCCGAGGCGTTAGTACCACAAATGTTGGTATGGCCATTGAGGGCGAGTTCCACCACGCCCGGAAGGTGCGTATCAATCAGCACAATACGAATCAAGCTTGCCATTTCATTCCTTATGCAAACGGGAGCGTCTTATCTAAGCTGCAGAAGCCTTCTACAGGACAAAGCAAAACAATCCAAGAGGGCCACAGACCTTAACAAGCACGGTAAAAAAGTGCTGTTAAAATCATGGCCTAAAAATAGTGCCCCTAAAATAAGGCAATCGCGGTGTATTGGCAATTAAGTGGCGCTGCACTAATGCCATGGCTCACATCTCAGCCCTGAGCTAACCCTATAGCTAGGCTTAAATCAGACGGCCAATGATACGACAACTTAGCCCAAATAGGCGGCTAACAAAGCGGCAATTAGCGCAGTAAAAGGTAAATTTTAGCGGATTGATTAGGCCTTATCACTCTACTTGACCATAGCAAAAAGCCACTGAAGGAAGATCTCAGTGGCTTTTGTTAAACTCATTTCTTTATATCAACTTGGCAAAAGGTTACAGGCTTGGCAACACTTCGCCGCCATCACCTAATTCCACGCTATCGACCCGTTGTAATCCCCGTGGCAGCTTAGCACCACGGCGGCCACGCTCACCACGGTAATGCTCTAGATCGCTCGGTTTCAGGGTGAGCTTACGCTTTCCGGCCCAAAGCGTCACAGGCGTGTCACTGGGCACTAGCTGCAGATGCGTCATCAGCTCGTCACGACTCTTAGCACGTTCCGTTGGGATCCCAATAATCTTATTGCCTTTGCCCTTTGAGAGTTGCGGCAAGGCTTCAAGGGAGAACAGTAACATCCGCCCTTCGTTGGTGATCGCTAGGATAGACATCTCACGATTTCGATCAATCAACTTAGGCGGCAACGACTTAGCATTGGTTGGTAAACTGAGCAGCGCTTTACCCGCCTTGTTGCGCGACACCATATCGTTATAAGTGCAAATAAACCCATAACCCGCATCCGTCGCTAACAGGAAGCATTGCTCCTCTTCCCCCATAATGACATGCTGCATGGTCTCACCCGGCGCCATATTAAAGCGGGTGGTGATGGGCTCACCTTGACTGCGCGCCGAGGGTAGGCTGTGGCTATCGGTCGCAAAGGCCCGCCCCGAGGAGTCGATAAACACGGCGGCCTGATTACTGCGGCCCATGGCACTACAGAGATATTGATCGCCAGCCTTATAGGATAAGGACAAAGGATCGATATCATGGCCCTTGGCACAACGCACCCAGCCCTTTTCAGACAGCACGACAGTCACTGACTCACTCGGCGTTAACTCTTGCTCTGTTAATGCACGGGATTCATGGCGTTGTACTATGGGTGAACGACGTTCATCGCCATAGGTCTGTGCATCTTGGAGCAATTCTTTCTTAATCAAGCTTTTTAAGCGACGCTCAGAACCCAGCAATTGCTCTAACTTTTCGCGCTCAGCTTCAAGCTCATCCTGCTCGGCCTTGATCTTAAATTCTTCTAACTTGGCTAAATGGCGTAACTTTAATTCGAGGATCGCTTCGGCTTGTTTATCCGTTAAGGAAAAACGGGCCATTAACTCGGCTTTAGGCTCATCGTGGAAACGAATGATTTCAATCACTTCATCAATATTGAGGAAGGCGATCATCAGGGCTTCAAGGATATGCAGGCGTGAAAGCACTTTATCTAAACGGTATTCGAGACGGCGCCTTACTGTATCGACACGGAACTCTAACCACTCGGTTAATAAGGTTTTTAAGCCTTTTACCCTTGGTCGGCCGTCTAGACCAAGTACGTTTAAGTTTACCCTAAAGCTTTTTTCTAAGTCGGTCGTGGCAAACAAGTGCGCCATCAATTGATCGCAATCGACACGATTGGAACGGGGCACCACCACTAGACGCACGGGACTTTCATGGTCTGATTCATCCCGCAGATCGGCCACCATAGGCAATTTCTTGGCCTGCATTTGGGCCGCGATTTGCTCTAGGATCTTACCGCTGCTGGCCTGATGTGGCAGCGCGGTAATGATGATCTCCCCTGCCTCCACAGTGTAAACGGCACGCGCCTTTAACGAGCCGCGGCCCGTTTCATACACTTTTGCAATATCGGCAGACGGGGTAATGATCTCGGCTTCGGTGGGATAATCTGGCCCAGGCACATAGCTCATCAATTGCTCGAGTTCGAGCTTAGGATCATCGAGCAAGGCCACGCAGGCAGAGACTAATTCCCTGACGTTGTGCGGCGGAATATCCGTCGCCATACCCACAGCAATGCCGGTAATGCCATTGAGCAGAATATGCGGTAAACGGGCGGGTAAGACCTTTGGCTCCTTTAAGGTGCCATCGAAGTTCGCGCCCCACTCGACCGTACCTTGGCCAAGCTCGGATAATAACACTTCGGAGAACTTAGATAGCCGCGCCTCTGTGTATCGCATCGCCGCGAAGGATTTAGGATCATCGGGCGCACCCCAGTTACCTTGGCCATCAACCAAGGGATAACGGTAGGAAAATGGCTGCGCCATCAGCACCATAGCTTCATAACAGGCGCTATCACCGTGGGGATGGTATTTACCTAATACATCGCCGACGGTACGGGCAGATTTCTTATGCTTAGATTGGGCCGATAAACCTAACTCACTCATGGCATAGATAATACGGCGCTGTACAGGTTTAAGCCCATCACCAATATGTGGCAGGGCTCGGTCCATGATGACGTACATGGAATAGTTCAGATAAGCCTCTTCGGTAAAGCGCCGCAGTGGCATTTGCTCTACCCCATCTAGGCTTAACTTGATTGCGTCAGTCATTTTCTTCTAGTTCCTGTGTCTCTTCAGTACTATCGCCATTTTTAAAGAACAAGCGATACACGTTACCTTTTAAATCATCTGAGATGTACATGGCACCATCATCGGCCGATAACAAGGCATAGGGGCGAGCGACGGGGAATTCACCATCGAGGAAACTCACCACGGTTTCACGTCCCACCACCTGCTGATTTTCAAGCTTAAGCATCACCACTTGATAACCCACTTTGCTCGAACGATTCCAAGAACCATTCTCTGCGACAAACAATTGATTATGATAAATTTCGGGGAATTTATCCCCGCGATAAAACGCCAATCCAGTCGGTGCAACATGGGCGGGCAACTCATACACTGGCACGGTCACCTTTAGGTTTTTCGGTTTTTCGTAGGCGGGTTCAACAACGGATGTTGCATGTAGGTAAGGGAAGCCATAGTGACTCCCCACGACATCGACACGGTTGATTTCATCGGGGGGTAAATTATCCCCCATCCAATCTCGGCCCTGATCGGCAAACCATAACTTACCGTCTACGGGCGACCAATCAAACCCCGTCGCATCCCGCACTCCAGAGGCTATCTGTTCGCTCGCACTGGTATCGACATTGATCGCAATAATACTGCTATAGGGTGCGGCCGCCTCACAGACGTTACAGGGGGCTCCGATGGAGACATATAGCCTACCATCGGGGCCAAAATGCATGGCACGGGCACTTTTTTTGTCCAATTCGGGCAGATCGCTGTAGATTTCCTTCGGACGACTCGGACGGCGTAAGCGTTGTTCTATGTCTGTGAAACGCAAAATTTTATTTTCACTGGCAACGAACAGATCGCCATTATGGAATGCCAGCGCATTGGGGGATTCAAGCCCTTTAGCAATAACATAACGCTTATCTACACGGCCATCTTGATTACTGTCGACGAGCGCATGCACTGTTCCGCTTTTATGGGAGCCCACAAATAGAGTTCCATTCGAGCCCATGGCGAGCTGTTTTGCATCGCCGACATCCGAAGCGTACAGGGATAAACCAAATCCCTTAGAGACGGTAATCATGATCGACTGCGACCCCGCTATGGCGTTCTGGCTGGGTCCAAAAGCCATACATGCCAGCAGGGATAGATAGGCGGAGAATACCTTTAAGCAATTATAATTATTAGTTTTAATATACAACATTGTTATTTTCTTTATGCCTATGTTTTATTGTTATCGGCAATATTGCACAACACTAAAGTAACGCCATGTCGCCCTTATCCTCGAGCCAAGATTTACGATCAGGAGAACGTTTCTTCGCAAGCAACATATCCATCAACGAATCCGTTTCTTCAACATCATCAATCGTCAACTGTACTAAACGACGGGTGTTAGGGTCCATAGTCGTTTCACGTAATTGGAGAGGATTCATCTCACCCAAGCCCTTAAAACGTGTCACTTGGACTTTACCTTTCTTATTTTCCGCACTAATACGGTCGAGCACACCTTCTTTTTCTGCTTCATCTAAGGCGTAATAGACGTCCTTACCAATATCGATACGAAACAGTGGTGGCATGGCAATGTACACATGGCCCTGCTCGACCAATACACGATAATGCTTTAAAAACAAGGCGCACAACAAAGTAGCAATGTGCAATCCATCGGAGTCGGCATCGGCGAGAATACAAATTTTGCCGTATCTTAACTCCGAAATATCACTGCTATCGGGGTCGCAACCAATAGCGACCGAAATATCATGGACTTCTTGAGAGGCGAGCACTTGTGATGCATCCACTTCCCACGTATTCAGGATCTTCCCCCGCAGCGGCATAATGGCTTGGAATTCACGGTCCCGCGCCTGTTTAGCACTGCCCCCCGCAGAATCCCCTTCCACCAGGAATAACTCACCGCGCATGGGATCTTGGCCGCTGCAATCGGTGAGTTTCCCCGGCAATGCAGGGCCAGAAGTCACCTTTTTACGTGCCACTTTTTTCGCGGCTTTTAGACGGCGCTGGGCATTGTTAATACACATTTCGGCCAAGGATTCGGCCAGTTCGGTATTTGAGTTTAACCACAGAGAAAAGGCATCGCGTACTATGCCAGAGACAAAAGCCGAGCACTGGCGGCTGGAGAGTTTCTCTTTAGTTTGTCCTGCAAATTGCGGATCCTGCATCTTTACCGACAGGATAAAAGCCGCCCTGTCCCAAATATCCTCCGGGGATAATTTAATCCCGCGGGGGATCAAATTTCGAAACTCACAGAATTCACGCATGGATTCGAGCAAGCCTTGGCGAAAACCATTCACATGGGTACCACCAAGTGGCGTGGGAATGAGGTTGACATAACTCTCGTTGATCGACTCGCCACCTTCAGGCAACCAAGTGATGGCCCAATCCGCCGCCTCTATTTGCCCCTTAAAACTGCCCACGAAGGGTTCTTCGGGCAACATCAGGTTATCGCCGACAGCGGTTTTAAGGTAGTCAGTTAAACCGCTTTCATAAAACCATTCATGCACTTCATTAGTATGCTTATTGGTAAATTTGATCCGTAAACCAGGGCAAAGTACGGCCTTAGCACGCAGCAAATAAATCAGCTTTGAGTTAGAGAAGTTGGCCGAATCAAAATAACTCGCATCGGGCCAAAAATGCACGCTAGTCCCGGTATTGCGCCGACCGCAGGTACCAGTGACTTTAAGATCTTCAACCTTAAAGCCATTTTCAAAAGCAATATCATAGACTTGGCCATCTCGCCTTACCGTGACTTCGACCCGGCGAGATAACGCATTGACGACGGAAATCCCCACGCCGTGCAAACCACCGGAGAACTGGTAGTTTTTATTGGAAAATTTCCCCCCGGCGTGCAATTTGGTCAGGATCAACTCTACCCCGGGAATACCTTCTTCTGGGTGGATGTCCACAGGCATACCACGACCATCGTCGGTCACTTCGAGGGAGTTATCTGTATGCAGAACAACTTCAATTTTAGTGGCGTGGCCCGCTAAAGCTTCATCGACACTGTTATCTATGACCTCTTGGCCTAAATGGTTAGGTCTGGAGGTATCGGTATACATACCTGGACGGCGTTTAACAGGATCGAGTCCATTAAGAACTTCAATGGCGTCAGAGGTGTATTGATTCGTCATAGTGTACGCTATAAGTTGTTATATCCGGCCATGTTGCGGCTCTGGATGACTATTTGTCAAGGTAAGTGTAAAAAATGGCTTACAGTTTGCAAATGCTGCCCATAACCCACAAAACTGTGATCACCACCAGCCTCAATCCGTAATTGGCAATGATGATATTTATTCAGGGCATCACGGTAGTCCAGCACTTCATCGCCCGTTTGCAATAGTACCAAAAAACGATCCGGATTGCGGATAACGGCGGTATTAAATTCAGCCACTTCCAGCTTATGTTCAGGCAAAACCTGATAATGCTCCCCAGTGTACGGGTTAAACTGGGGTCCCATAAATTCGTCGAATAACTCGAAGGGCCTCACCGCAGGATTTACCAGCACAGCTCGGCCACCGTAGTGCTCGGCCAAATAACTGGCGAAATATCCCCCCAAGGATGAGCCAATATAAGTGAGGGGCTCATTTGCCTGTCGCGCCGCCATCACATATTCCAGTAACAGCGACATTGCTGCCTTAGGGGTATTCGGTAATTGGGGCTGGTGAAAGACTAGCGACGGATGATGCTGCGCCATATATTGCGCAGTCATCACCGCTTTATCGGAAAAAGGTGAACTGTTGAATCCATGAATATAGAGCAGCATAGTTCCTCAAGCTGCGGTCACTCGCGTTAATAACCGCTGGAATCTTTGTCGGGGGAAAAATGGTTACCCGGTACGCGATACACATTGGTGCTGATGCTACCATCGGCCTTCAACTCCAGCAAACGATAACCGGGTTGCAGTCCGTCTAAGGCAAAATAAGGTGATAGAGGCTTAAATTGAATGCAGGTTGAAGGTGTTGCCATGAGTTTCAGTGCGCCATGGGGCCCATCGTAATGGGTGTCGATTCTCTGGTGTACATGCCCCCAGAGTAAGCCTTTTACCTGTGGATACCGGGACACACGCGCTAAAAACTCGACACCGTTATCCATACAATGTTGATCTAGCCAAGTGCAGTTCACCAAAATAGGGTTATGGTGCATCACTAGCAAGGTATGGTATTCAGGATGGGCAGCGATGGCATGCTCAATCAGCTCGAACTGACTCTCGGCCATACTACCGCCGGGCTTTCCCCGCACAGTTGAGTCCAACATCAAAATCTGCCATTTACCCGCCAAAATGCGCTGCTGACCGAAGATCTGCTCCCCCTGCATATGCAGAAACATGATCCGAGGATCATCATGATTTCCAGGGAGATAATGACAGGGTAAATTGAGGGGCGTCACTGCAGTAACAAACTGGCGGTATGATTCGGCCGAGTAATCTTGGCTTAAATCACCGGTTGCTAACATCAAATGTGCAGGATAGTCGACAGCCCTAATCGTATTAAGCACAGCGGCAAAACTTTTGCCTGTGTTGACTCCTAAAAGCTGGGCCTCAGGATCGGCAAAAAGGTGCGGATCCGTGACTTGCACGATACGCACACTTTCTTCTTCAGCTATGGAGTAAGAGACAGCCTCTTTCAGCACATTGAATACCCAATTCTAAGACTGGCACACCAAACGTTGTTGGCATCCAATCTTCAATAACTCTTCCAGGAATGCATTTACCTGGTACTTTTCATCACTATGATACATGCGTAAATTGGGGTAATCATACACTGGGCGTAATTGGTAAATCTGTTGACCAGTTAACACTTCTGCTAATTTAGCATCGTGATAAATTCTCACTAACACCTTGGGAGTATTAACAAACTCTAGAATTTCGAGGGGGCGAGATATCTCAACCAATTGAGTATATTTGGTATTTTCTAAAATACGCACCACTAATATACCGAACTCACCTTCAAGCTGCCATGATTGATTAACGGCAATATCGAGTGGTAACCACTTCAGCATATAACCATAATTACGACCGCACAGTGCTAGAAAGTCACTGACGTTCGGTTGGTAACGTGGTTTTTGATGCGAAGTCGAAGTAGCCAAATGTTTTTCCAACTTAAACCAGTTGCTGATAGTTTAATTGCAACCACTGCAATCCAATGACGGTCGATGCATTGTCTATTTCCCCCGCAATCACACTATTATAGGCGTGCTCACGGTCTAAAACATGCAATCGAATATCTTCATGTTCTTCAGCCAGTCCATGCAATCCACGGGCGTTGCTGGAATCCACCTCGGCCCAATAGAAATAAAAACGCTCGGTACTGCCACCAGGACTCGCCAAGTAACTGTTAATAAAGTGCATATTGCTAGCAACTAGGCCAGTTTCTTCTAACAATTCACGGTGAGCGACATCGAGCGGTGATTCTTCGGGCGCAATCATACCTGCGACTAACTCCATAAGCCAAGGAGATTTAGAGGTTGCTAATGCAGGAAAGCGCACTTGCTCAATCAATACTATCTGATCGCGCTTAATGTCATAGGGTAACACTACCACAGCATGGCCCCGTTCGAACACTTCACGGATAATGGGCTGGCTCCAACCGCCAGCAAAGAGTTTATGCTTAAACGTGAACTGTTCTAACGCAAAAAAGCCTTGATACAATGATTTTTTTTCGAGAACTTCAATATCCATTTGCGAAAAAACAGGGGGGGTCATACTCTATCCTTAAAAGTTGAATTTGCGTCTATTATCAAGGCAATTTGACACATTTTTAAAATAAAATCTGTTACACTTCGCATTTGACTTGAAAGTGTCGGAGTTTTTAGACTCTACGTCATTAAGTTTTAGCTGTATCGGGAAGCGTCGGGAAGCGCAAACCGCCTTGGTAAAGGCATTACTTAGTCTAAACGAAGTTAAAATATTTCTCCTTTGGGAGATTTTGTCTAATAAGGACAGCAAATGAAATTTAAGATCCGTTCTTTATGCGCAGCATTGACTCTCGCCGCTTCGACTCAAGCGGTACAAGCAGATGATTTACTGCAAATTTATCAACAGGCACTGACTAACGATCCGCTCGTGTTGCAAGCCCAAGCTCAGCGTGATGCTCTGTTCGAGAAAATTGAACAAAACCGTGCACCGCTGTTGCCAACCATTAGCGCCAATGTCGGCTATGACAAGGCGTGGAATGACCCTAAGAATGACACTAGCGGTTTAATGGGTAGCATTAAACTTAACCAAGTGATCTATGATCACAGTGCTTGGGTGGGTTTAAGCCTTGCTGAAAAAGCCGCCTCTCAAGCCGATTCAAGCTATGCATCTGCTTTACAAACGCTTATCTCTAGAGTCACTCGAGCGTACTTCGATGTATTAACTGCTAAGGATAACTACGAGTTCCAGGGCGCGGAAAAACGAGCAATTGAACGTCAACTCGAGCAAACCAAACAACGTTTCGCCGTTGGTTTAACCGCAATTACCGACGTACATGAGGCCCAGGCTCAGTATGACTTAGCCTCAGCCACTGAGATTTTAGCTGAAAATACACTGGCCAATAGCTATGAAGCCCTGCGTGAAATCACGGGTATCGATCACAAGACATTGAACGTACTCGATACCAACCGTTTCTCTGCCGTGACACCCGCACCAACGTCTTCAAGCGAATGGTTAAAGATTGCTGAAACAAACAGTGTCGATCTTATGACTCAACGTATTGGCAAAGATATAGCTCAAGAGACTATCAGTCTCTATAAAGCGGGCCATATGCCATCGCTGAGCTTAAATGCGGGTTACAACAAGGGCCTTGAGCAAAAAACAGGTAGCATTAACGAGCCAGATTTTGACAATGTCAACGTTGGCGTTAACTTAAGCATTCCTATCTTTGAAGGCTTTAAAGTGACTTCACAAGTCAATGAAGCGCAATATCAATTCGTTGAAGCCAGTGAAAAACTAGAGCAGACCTACCGTGGTGTTGTGAAAAATATTCGCAATAACTACAACAACGTAGGTGCATCTATCAGCTCAATTCGAGCCTATGAGCAGTCTGTGATTTCATCTGAAAGTGCGTTAAAAGCGACTCAAGCGGGCTTCGAAGTCGGTACTCGTACTATCGTTGACGTATTGAACCGTACCCGTGATTTGTACGACTCAAAGCGTAAATTATCCGATGCCCGTTATAGCTATATCTACTCGATTGTCGCCCTGAAACAGGCGGCGGGTACATTGAATGAAGATGACGTTATCGCCATCAACAATGGCCTAAGAGCCGAGTAAGCGTAATCGCAACATAAAAAAACCGCCAACAGGCGGTTTTTTTATGGCTGACTCATTCGTGTTAGCGCTTAGAAATCAATTTCTACGCCCGCAAAGTAACCATCAAACTTAGTGTCGGCACTGATCCCTGAGAAGTTATTCACATCGAATAAAAATTCGCGGTAACCCACACGTATACGAGTATCGACCGCAACACCATCAAACTCCCAGCCTAGGCCAACAGAGTAATCGTGTACGTTCGACTCATTAACACCGAGCATTAAATCCGCAAAGCCAAATAGGCCTAAGCCTGGCATACCCACATGCGTACTGGCATAACCCATCACAATACCGCTATCGACATCTATCTCTTCTGGATGGCCCGCGTCTTGTACGCGCAGTGAACTATGCATCAGCTTATAGGCTGCGCCGAGATCGAATGACACTATGTCGTTGTCCAGCAGCTCATAATAAAGCACAAAATCGGTATTGCTGAGATCGGTATAACTCGTCACATTACCTTTAAAATCATGGCCATTGAAGCTGAAGTCTGCATTACTCAGACTGCCTTTCTGATCTAGGCTGTTTTCACGAATTTTAACATTCGGAATAAAAGGTAACGGATGTTCAACCGCGAGCCAATAACTGCCTTGGGCCGATGAACTGTAGTCAAAAGTTTGCTGCGGTTGGCCATCATCGGCAAAAGTACCGCTAGTATCGGCATCCCAATAGTCACCACCAATTTTAAACCCAACCACAGTGGCCGCTTGAGCCGAGGTGGCCATAAAAAATCCTAATACCGCACTGGCGAGGAATGTTTTTTTCATCATTAACCTTGAGATAGCAAGTTCGTTAAGTCAATCACCGCGGCATTTGCACGGGATACATAGTTAGCCATAACCAATGAATGATTAGCGACTAGACCAAAACCACTGCCATTTAACACAACAGGGCTCCAGACAGTTTGCTGAGTCGCCTCTAACTCACGAATGATTTGTCTTAGGCTCACTTCAGCATTTTTCTTTTTCAAAACGTCGGCAAAATCGACTTCCACGGCACGCATAAAATTCAGCAATGCCCAAGAAGCGCCTCGGCTTTCATAGAAAACATCATCGATCTTCCACCAGCTAGTCTTGACCTGATGGCTCGCTAAATTGGGGGTCGATTGGCGGGCAGCGTTATCACCGGCCAAATCGGTATTAAGACGTTCTTGACCAACGCTAGCCGATAAACGCTGAGACATACTGCCTAAACGCTTTTGCACCTCTTTTAACCATTCATTGAGATTGTCGGCACGGGCATAAAACTGTGCGTCTTGGTTATTAGGGTCCATCATGCGGGCACGGTACAGCTTGAGTAACTTTATTGCATCGCGGTATTCGCTTTCGGCGCTCGGCACTAGCCAACTTGTATGGTCGATATTGAGCTTAGCTTGCGCTTCACCTAAATCTTTATCGGCCGCCGATTGGGATTGGGAGCGACTAAACTCTTTGCGCATGATCAGCGCCAGATCGCGCGCTTGCTCGAGTGCACCGTATTCAAAGGCGGGCATGTTATCCATAAAAATAGAAGGGGGCATCACATCATTGGATAGCCAACCACCTTGCTTATCCAGCAGGGTTTCAACCGTCAAAATCAATGAGGTTGTTGTAGCATAACCGACTACATTTTTCTCTGTGGCCGTAAGCTGTTGAGGATTGATAGGATCGGGTTCGATACTCCACCACACACTCACGCCATAACCGATTAAGACTAAAAATAAACCGACACCGATAACTTTTTTCCATGTAATTTGCATCAAGCGACTCCTTAATGATGGTGATGATGCTCTTGCTCTGCAGTATTTTCAGCTTGTTTGCTCACGGGTAATGTGATCGACATTTGTTCGCCATCGTTAAACTGTAATTGCAGTTCCACTTTTTGATCCAAAACGAGGGGGGCCTTTAACCCCAATAGCATAACGTGCTCGCCCGATGGTGAGAGTGTCAGCTTGCCATGGGATGGGATATCAAAACCTTCGACATGGCGCATTTTGACCATACCTTGTTCTTCAATAATGGTGTGCAGTTGCGCTTCCTTTGCCACATTCGTCGACACAGCTGTCAGGCGGACGGCTTTCTCGGTGTGGTTTTCGAGCGTAAAGTAGGCTGCAGTATTTGGTACAGTATCTGGCATCGCTCGGACATGACCTTCGGTCATAACCACACTCGCCAACACAGAAAATGATGCACAGGATAATGCGAGACAATTAAACATCTGTTTGAATATTGGTTTCAATGTCTTAAACTCCATGTCTACCCAATGTCGTCGTAAAGGAAAACAACCCATGAGTCATATACAGGTTCGGGATGATCAGGGCGTGCGAATTATCAGCTTTAATCGCCCCGATAAACGCAATGCACTTGATCTTGATATGTATAAACAACTGACAGAATACCTGATCGAAGGTGAGGCAGACAACGACATTCGTGCCTTTATGCTCCACGGTCAAGATAATTGCTTTACCTCTGGCAATGATATTGCAGAATTTTTAAAAAATAGTGACTTAGGTCCGAATCATCCCGCGGTACGTTTTTTATTTTGTCTATTAGAACTCAAAAAACCGCTGGTTGCCGCCGTTTCAGGGGCTGCGGTTGGTATTGGTACTACGGTACTGCTGCACTGCGATTTAGTGTATGCCGATAACACGGCAAAGTTTCAACTCCCCTTTGTCAACTTAGCACTGGTACCTGAGGCGGGGGCAAGTTTGCTTCTACCTGAACTCGTTGGTTATCAAAAGGCGGCTGAACTACTGCTGCTCGGCGAAAGCTTCGATGCCAATACGGCCCACAGACTCAATATGATTAACGATATCATCGCCCAAGAAGAATTATTGAGTCATGCCCTTGCCCAAGCTAAAAAACTGGCGAACCAACCACCACAAGCCCTGCAAACTACCCGTCAATTGATGCGACCACATAAAAACCGAGTTCAGCATCAGATGCATCAAGAGTTAGAGCAATTTAGTGTTAGGTTGAAGAGTGATGAAGCGAAAGCTAGATTTAAGGCTTTTCTTAAAAAATAATCTTCACTTAAATCGTCAAGCACTTGCTATTGGCATGGGGGCCAGAGTGCCCTCTGTTGATAGCATCCCGAATTGTTCGGGCACAATAATCTTTAGCCGGCATTGATCCGCTTGGATTTATATCGGTCTCTTCCATTGGTCCACTAATAGTGCCAATACAAAGTAAATCAATAAACTCACACCAGGCATAAATACAATGGCTCCGGCCCATACTGCGCGAGTCCAAAAACAGGACCAACCAAATTTCCATGCCATTCCAGCTGCAACGCCACAGACTAACCGTTCTGGGTTTTCCATCCGCACTTTAGCTCGTTTCATTTTAGTTTCCCACATAGCAAGATACTCACTCATTTGTCGCTGAAACAATGCCACTGAAACCAGCAGATAATTCCTGAGAACAACGCAAGGCTAATCACTGGTAGCAGTAGCAAAGTCATTAATGGGGCTACAAACCACATAGGCAGCTCCTATTACTTAGCGCTATATTCGTCGCTTGTGGCCGATTCATCTTTATTGTCGGCACTGAGGCTAAGCTGACTATTGAAGTCATAGATACTTTCAGCAAGCTGAGTTTGTAGCGATAACACTAACTCACGTTTAGTGCTGACAAGCAGTTCTTGTGCCTGGGTGCTCAGCGTTTGCTCGATTGCCCCCATCACATCCGCTACTGGCGCGGCTTCGGCATGTACTGCAACGCTACCCGCTAACGCACCGATTAACATACTCACTTGAACTGATTTTTTAAGATTTAAAGTAAACATGATGTCATCCCTTTCGATTGATTAACTTGACAAAGAGACTAATACAAAGGGCATGCCAACTTATTCAAAATCATTCAACAACATGATTTTAAACAAATTATCGTATTTTTATGGGATAAATCTATTTAGGCAAGGTTTTAGAGAATAGTGAAGTGGTGAAAAATACTACAAGCATTAGTGAATCTCACCACTTTTTAAATCGCATAATTATTGAGCAATCATTTCGGTTTGGATGCTCTGATAAGCCTGTCTAATCACTTCAACACCCGCACCGTTTTTATGGGCATTTTCGCTCAAATAACGGCGCCAAGCGCGTGCACCGGGTAACCCCTGGAATAACCCTATCATATGGCGAGTAATGTGATTGAGCCGTCCACCGGATTGAAGATGGGCTTCAATATAAGGCAACATGGCCTCAATAATGGCTTCACGGCTGATCACCTCACTTTGACTACCGCAGAGCACCTGATCCACCTCGGCGAGAATATAAGGATTCTGATACGCCTCGCGCCCCATCATCACCCCATCGAGATGTGTTAAGTGTTCTTTTGCCTGCACAAGTGTTGTCACGCCGCCATTGATGCTGATGTTCAATAAGGGGTAATCGCGCTTGAGTTGATAGACACGCCCATAGTCGAGCGGCGGGATCTCACGGTTTTCCTTCGGACTTAACCCCGAAAGCCAAGCCTTGCGCGCGTGAATGATAAAATCGCTGCATCCCTTTGCCTGTACCTTATCGATAAAGTGAGTCAGAAATTCATAGCTATCTTGTGCATCAATCCCGATACGGGTTTTTACTGTGACAGGAATATCAACCACTTGCTTCATGGCATCCACGCATTGTGCCACTAATTCGGGTTCGGCCATCAAACAGGCACCAAAGCGGCCATTCTGTACTCGATCCGAAGGACATCCCACATTGAGGTTAACTTCATCATAACCCCGCTCGGCCGCAAGTTTAGCGCAGCGAGCTAGTTCCGAAGGATTCGAGCCCCCTAATTGCAATGCCAGAGGATGTTCTTCTTGGTTATAGGCTAAGTAATCACCACGACCATGCAATATAGCCCCCGTCGTCACCATCTCGGTATATAACAAGGTATTGGCCGACATTAAACGGGCGAAATAACGGTAATGGCGGTCAGTCCAATCGAGCATGGGCGCTATGGAAAAGGTGCGTTCGAGCCTATTACTATCAATATTACTATTTTTCAACACGTTACTATCAACTCTGGTTATGGAAATCCATCAACAATGACCCCGTATCTACGGGTGAGGCCCCCCAAACTTAAGACACTAAATTCGTCTTAACTTAAGGGCTAACTCCGAACTTAAAAACGGAAAAACAGCAAACGAGCTAACGTTTGCTGTTTTAAATGCCCCACAAGGCTCGCTGGCAGTATACCCTAAATTAGCCGTGTTGGGGAGGTTAACCCTAGTTGCAAATCATGTGCTACTTAGATGGCTCGGAACGCTTATTCACCGCTTGGGCGACTCTCAGATTGACAGCAAATTAAGGTGAGCAAAGAGCAGAAAACTAAGCCATATCAGTCCACAGCGAGGTTTATTGCTGATTGAAAACACACAAAAAGCCAAAAAACTTTGCAGCATAGACACACATGCGTCACTATGAATGAAGCTAGCTATACCAATCTGTAGACTGTTTTTACATTTCTAGGGGCCTAAAACATCTGATAAATGATAAGAAAATCGTTAAATTAGGCTCACATTTCTATTTGTCTCATCTAAGCTGATAGAGTGTGATCAAGATTGCTGTGGTTAAGCAATTTTTCTACTAGCCTTAAACGTACCATTAGTAGGTGGCTTAGGCTCAAAAGAGGATAAACTTAGGCATGAACGTCAATTTTATTAATCCTTTCCTGCAATCTCTACTCAATGTCATTTCAACTATGGCGAGTATGGATTTGACGCCAGGTAAACCCCAAGTGAAAACCGATAACTTAGCCAAAGGTGATGTTTCCGGTTTAATCGGTATGGTGGGGCCACAAACTAAGGGTTCGCTGTCGATTACGTTTGAGCAAAAACTCGTTCTGCAAATTATGCAAAATATGTTGGGAGAAAACCCAGGTAAGATAAATGAGGAAGTGACAGATCTTGTTGGAGAAATAACCAATATGGTTACAGGTGGTGCTAAAAACCTTTTAGGGCAAAAAGGCTACGAGTTTGAGATGGCAACCCCTATGGTGGTATCGGGAAAGGGACATACTATTTCCCATAAGGCTAACGGCACTAAAATTATCATGCCATTCACGAGTCCGTACGGCACAGCCTTTATCGAAATTTGTTTTGAAAGCTAATTTTCAACATGAGATTTTATCGCCGCTTTACTTAGGCCATTCTGCACCTTTATCTCAATCGTTACCCAATCTGCTTTATCACAGGGTATTGCACACAGGCACCAGCTCGCCAAATGCATTAATACAAAAGCCTGTCAGCATCCCTGCTCCTCGAGCATAAGCACATAACCCGCAGCGTACCCAGCTATGCTCGCCTAATACTTAGCGCCCCTCAGCAATACTTAGCGCTTTCTATAGCAATACTATTCGGAAGAAATAACTAGGCTAAACACACCGCCACCCTTGGGGTGAGCTTAGTCACTAATTCGTAGGCAATAGTGCCAATATGTTCGGCAACTTCCTCTACAGGAAGTGCTTGCCCCCAGAGTAAAACATCGTCGCCGACTCTATCCTGGGCATCCTGACCTAAATCGACGGTCAACATATCCATAGACACTCGGCCAACAATAGGTACTCGACGACCATTGATCCACACGGGTGTCCCTTCGGGCGCATTACGGGGATAGCCATCGCCATAACCAATAGCGACAACCCCTAAACGGGTATCTTGCTTGGCCGTCCAATAACAGCCATAGCCTACGGGTTGATCCGCTTTATGATCACGCACGGCAATAAGACGAGAAACTAAATTCATCGCGGGGATAAGCCCATGATTTGCACCACAATCGCCCGCAACGGGTGACACACCATAGAGTGCAATACCGGGTCTAATCCAATCACCTTGGCTTTTAGGCCAATAAAGTGCTCCCGCCGAATTAGCAAGGGTCCTAAAACCCGGTAAACCTGTGATTAAGGCGTTAAAGGCCGCCATTTGTACCTCTGTGTACAGGTTTTCAGGTTCATCGGCACAGGCAAAATGAGTCATCAGGTGAATGGGTTTAGCCACATTAGCGCATGCGACCAAGCGAGCATAAACTGCCGAGAATTGCTCAGGCGTCACCCCTAATCTATGCATGCCAGAATCGACTTTAAGCCAGACTGTGACGGGTTTGCTAAGCTTGGCCCGCTCTAACATTTCAATTTGCGACTCATGGTGAACCACAGTATCTATATCGTGGGCAACCAGTAAGGGTAAATCTGTGCTACGAAAAAAACCCTCGAGCAACAGCAGGCGCGCCTTTACGCCACCTGCACGCAATTCCAAGGCTTCTTCTAAACGGGCCAAACCAAAACCATCGGCACTGACTAAACAGTTAGCGACATTCAACAATCCATGGCCATAACCATTGGCCTTAACAACAGCCATCACTTGGCTTGTACTTGCCTGTTGTCGCAACACGGCCAAGTTATTTTGCAGTGCACTACTGCTAATTTCTGCACGGGGAAAAGGTTTCAAAATTTACCTTGTCTATTTATCAAGAGAAAAGTCAGAAAATAAAAAGCCAGAGAAATAACAAGAATACATAAGCTTCGCTTATCTTCTATCGCCACACACTTAATCTTCTTCAAACTGCGGACCAGCATAATTATCGAAGCGAGAATACTGACCTTGGAAAGTTAAGCGCACCCGCCCAATGGGGCCGTTACGCTGCTTACCGATAATGATTTCGGCCGTGCCCTTGTCTGGAGAATCGTTGTTATACACTTCATCGCGGTAAATAAACATGATGAGATCCGCATCCTGCTCGATAGATCCCGATTCACGCAAGTCCGAGTTCACCGGGCGTTTATCGGCTCGCTGTTCGAGGGATCGGTTAAGCTGTGACAGGGCGATAACGGGGATTTCAAGCTCTTTGGCTAAGGCCTTAAGCGAGCGAGAAATTTCGGCAATTTCAAGGGTACGGTTATCGGATAAGGCGGGCACTTGCATCAATTGCAGGTAGTCGACCATGATCATCGATAGGCCACCGTATTCACGGGCGATGCGGCGTGCACGGCTTCGCACTTCGGTCGGGGTGAGTCCCGAGCCATCATCAATATACATTTTGCCCTGCTCGAGCATGATGCCCATGGTCGATGACACCCGCGCCCAATCCTCATCATCGAGCTGACCAGTACGGATTTTAGTCTGATCGACGCGCCCCAAGGAGGCGAGCATACGCATCATAATCTGTTCCGAGGGCATCTCAAGACTGAAAATAAGCACTGGCTTGTCTTCATTCATCGCCGCCTGTTCGCAGAGGTTCATCGCAAAGGTCGTTTTACCCATAGAGGGACGGGCCGCCACGATAATCAAGTCGCCGGATTGGAAGCCTGCGGTCATTTTATCCAGATCGCTAAAACCACTCGACACCCCAGTCACCCCATTATGTGGGTTATTATAGAGTTGCTCAATCTTATCGACGGTTTTTTCAAGGATGGTTTTAATGCCCTCGGGACCTTCATTGGCATTGGTGCGCTGCTCGGCAATTTTAAACACTTTACTTTCAGCCAGATCGAGCAAGGCACTCGAGTCTCGACCTTCGGGATTGTAGCCCGCATCGGCAATTTCATGGGCCACGCGGATCATCTCCCGCACAACGGCCCGCTCGCGGACAATTTCAGCGTAGGAGACAATATTGCCGGCACTGGGAGTATTCTTAGCAATTTCACCTAAGTAGGCAAAACCGCCCGCCTCTTCAAGCTGATTTTCAAGCTCAAGTTGTTCGGATACGGTAATTAAATCGATGGGCTGACTGGTTTCCACTAGACGGTGCATCGCCGCGAAGATCATTCGATGCGAGCGCGAGTAAAAGTCTTCTTTTACAACGGTTTCAGCCACTTTATCCCAAGCGTCGGCGTCTAACATTAAGCCGCCTAATACCGATTGTTCAGCCTCAATAGAATGCGGTGGCAGCTTGAGTCCATCGAGCTGCAAATCTCTTGGCTTACTTTTAGGCTTAAAAGCACCTTGCTGTGACATTAACGCTCCCGATTTCCAACAACTTAACAAAATATGATATAAAACCCGCGTCAAGCAAACAGGTGGTTTACACTCGCCTGTTATCCTGTTTCAACGGACACTCTAACAATCAATAAGGAAAGAACATGCGTATTGCATTGGTTGCGGCCTTAGTTTTGACATCCGGTATAGCGAATGCCGATGAAGGACAATGGCAACCTTATCAAATGCCTTCAATTGCAGACAAACTCAGTGAACGCGGAATCGATATTTCTGCTGAAAAACTAGCCGATCTCACAAGCTATCCCATGAACGCCGTTGTAGGGCTGGGCTATTGTACCGCCAGTTTTGTCTCCCCCCAAGGGCTAGTTGTAACAAACCATCATTGTGCCTACAAGGCGATACAATATAACACTAAGAAAGAGCATAACTATCTAGAACAAGGCTTTTTAGCGACATCCATGGACAAGGAACCCACAGCCGGTCCCAATGAGCGTTTATACATCACCGAAGCCGTCACCAATGTGACTAGCGAAGTGACTCAAGACTTAAGTCAAGATCCCCTAAAACGCTACGAAGATATTGAAAACCACAGTAAAGCCTTGATCAAAAGCTGTGAGGTCGATGCCAACTACCGTTGTAATGTCCGCAGTTTCCATAACGGCCTAGAATACTACTTAATCAAGCAATTAATGATCCGCGATGTGCGTTTAGTGTATGCGCCACCAGAAAGTGTTGGCGCCTACGGCGGTGATATCGATAACTATGAATATCCACGCCACTCGGGTGATTTTGCCTTCTTACGAGCTTACGTGGGTAAAGATGGTCAACCCGCTGCCTATAGCGACGATAACATTCCTTACCAGCCAAAGAGCTACCTTAGAGTGAACGCCGACGGCGTAAAGGCCGGTGATGGCGTGTTTGTGGCGGGCTATCCTGGCACTACCAGTCGTTACAATCTCACCAGCGAACTTAAATTTGCCAGCGACTGGCTCTATCCAACCCAGGCAAAACGCTATCAATTACAGATTGATACTATCGAAGCCATGGGACAGGAAGATGCGGATATCGCCATAAAATACGCCGGTAATATGGCATCGATGGCCAATCGGATGAAAAAACTCAACGGCCTGCTCGCCGGTTTTAAAGCCACGGATATCGTCGGCATTAAACAACACCGTGAAGATGATTTTCTGGCCTGGTTAAAGAAAAATCCTACCCTTAACCAAAATTTGATTAGCGAACTCGAAGTCTTACTGGCCGAGCAGCAACAGCAAACCCAAACCAATTACTACTTTACCAACGCCCAATCGAGCACTTTGCTCACCGCGGCAAACAACCTCTATCGCTTAGCTAAAGAAAAGCAAAAGAGCGATTCGGAACGTGAAATCGGTTACCAAGATCGCGATTTGGCCATGTTTAGCTCGCGGCTTAAACGCATCGATTCGAGTTTCGATGTCAAAGTGGATAAAACTCTTTGGCAACAAGACTTAAATGCCTATTTATCGCAACCAAATCGCGTCGCCGCCTTAGATAATATGCTTAAACTCGACGATATGAACGTGAGTTTAGAGGCGAAACTCGATGGCTTATATTCGCTGACGACGCTAACCGACCAAGCGCAACGTCTGGCCTGGATGGACGCCGATGCCAACGCATTCGAAACCAGCAGCGACCCTTTTATTTGTCTCGCTGTCGCGTTGTATGACACTAATATGGCTGAGGAAAAAGCGGAAAAAATCTTAGACGGCAAGTTATCAACTGCTCGTCCAGACTATATGGCGGCCGTGATCGAATACTATAAAGCCAACAACTGGCCAGTCTACCCTGACGCCAACGGTACGCTGCGGATCAGCTACGGTATGGTCGATGGTTATCAATCCCGCGATGCGCTCTATAAACAACCCTTTACTCGCCTCGATGGCATAGTAGCCAAGCACACGGGCGTTGAGCCCTACAATGCCCCGAAAAAACTCCTCGATGCGATTAGTGAACAGCGGGTTGGCGATCATCTAGTGAAATCTGTCTATCAAGATCCCCGCAGCTGGATCTGCCGTCTGTTCTCTTGCTTAGATAAGCCTGAAGAATTTAACTCAGTGCCAGTTAACTTTTTATCCAGCGTCGATACCACAGGCGGTAACTCGGGCTCCCCCGTCTTTAACGGTAAAGGGGAGTTAGTCGGCCTTAATTTCGACTCCACCTATGAAGCCATTACTAAGGATTGGTTCTTCAATCCGACCATCACCCGCGCCGTACACGTGGATATCCGCTACATTTTGTGGATGATGGACGAAGTCGACCATGCGGATAACCTTATCCAAGAGTTGGATTTAGTGAGGAATTAATCCTCTGAGCTAAATCAGTAACCCTAGACAAAAACCGCTCACTGTTGCGCAGTGAGCGGTTTTTATTTGGGCTCATATTTTAGAATCAAATGCGCTTGAAGATTAAATGAGTGTCGATATTACTTATTCCCTATCAAGCCAATATCATGGCCCAAACTGAATTTCAGCCATAAAAAAACACCGCCGAGGCGGTGTTTTTTTATGCTTAAAGCGAGTTGTAATTAAGCTTCTGCAACGATAGAAACTTTAACAACAGCTTTAACTTCAGTGTGTAACTGAACTTCAACTTCGAAGTCGCCAGTAGTACGCAGAGCGCCTAATGGTAAACGAACTTCTGATTTAGCCAGCTCAACACCAGCAGCAGTCACTGCATCAGCGATGTCACGGTTGCCAACTGAACCAAACAGTTTGCCTTCATCACCGGCTTTAGAAGCGATAACAACCGCTTCTAGTGCAGCGATTTTCTCAGCACGTTGGTTAGCAGCAGCTAAGTCAGCAGCTAATTTAGCTTCTAATTCAGCGCGACGAGCTTCAAATACTTGAGTATTTGCTGCGTTTGCTACTACCGCTTTACCGTAAGGTAAAAGGAAGTTACGAGCATAACCCGCTTTAACAGAAACTTGATCGCCTAAGCCACCTAAGTTTGCAACTTTATCTAGTAAAATAACGTTCATTATCAAATCCTCTATATTCGATTAGGAATACTGCAATTACTGATGTAAATCAGTGTATGGCAGTAGAGAAAGATAACGAGCACGCTTGATAGCGCGAGCTAGTTGGCGCTGATATTTAGCACTAGTACCAGTGATACGGCTTGGAACGATTTTGCCGCTTTCAGTGATGTAGTTCTTTAAAGTAACGATATCTTTGTAATCAATTTCTGCAACACCTTCAGCGGTGAAACGGCAGAACTTGCGACGACGGAAATAACGTGCCATGTGACAGTCTCCTAAGTTTTCAATTCGACATTTTCGGCATGGATGACTAAGCGGTTTTGACCATTTCGCCCCTGTTGAAGGGTCATAAAGCCTTGCACTTGTACTTCCACACCAGCTTTCAGATTGTCTGCGACGCTTTCAAAGCGCGGGCCACTCAATATCACTTGTATTTGTACGTAGACGTTGCGGAGCATTTCGGCTTCATAACGCTGCGACTTGTGTTCCAGCATAATCACACTATGTGCAATCCCCGCTGGGCTTTTAAAGCGTCTGGAACGGGTTATGGTTCCGGACAACACCAAGCTATTGGTGGTCACAGATAAACTTACTCACCGATTTCTTCAGCGTGAGCTTCATCGTATGAGCGTTCGCCAGCTGGGCCACGACGTGAATCGCGCTCATCTCTAGCTCTAGCCATTGGAGATGCTTCAGTAACGGCAACTTTAGTACGCATTACCATGTTACGCAGAACTGCGTCGTTGAAACGGAAAGCTGTTTCTAGCTCTTCGATCGTCTCTGCAGGTGCTTCAACGTTCATCAGAACGTAGTGAGCTTTATGCAGATCTTGGATTGGGTAAGCCAGTTGACGACGACCCCAATCTTCTAAACGGTGGATTGTGCCGTTAGCTTCGGTGATAACACCTGTGTAACGCTCAATCATACCTGGTACTTGTTCACTTTGATCTGGGTGAACCATAAATACGATTTCGTAATGACGCATTTATTGCTCCTTACGGTTATGTAGCCTCGTTATTGGCTCAGTCAAACCAAATAGAGGCAAGGAACGAAAAATAGTGACTGATTTGAGCGCGAGATAGTACAGAAAGCAGACGCGAAACTCAAGCAATAACTTTGCCTCGAATGCCAATACGGGTATGATGGCGCCTCACCTATATATGGACCTCTAAAATCAGCCAACCAAGAATAAAATACAATGCTAAAAGTTATCGCTCTAATTAGTTTATTTTGCCTATCTTTTTCGGCAGTTGCGCTCGTTCCACCCGATTACCAGGAACCGCCGAGTGATTTTACTGCGGAAGTTGAAGCAGGCTTGCAACTGAATACGGGCAATACCGAGTCCAGCAGTTTTAATGGTCGAACCCAACTGATTTACGATACTAAGCAAACCAAACAAGAAGCCACACTCAAGGCTTATTTTGCGTCCGAAAAAAGCCAGACCACCTCAGAAAAATATGAACTGCAGTTGCAGAGCAACTATAAGCTCACCAAGGGTTATATCTTCGGACGCGGTGATTTTACCTGGGATCAATTCGGTAGTTACACGCAAATCTCAACTATTTCTAGTGGTTACGGTTTTAATGCCATCAACAGCTACAAGACCAAACTCAGTCTCGAGATCGGTCCAGGTTACCGATATAACATGCCAGCCGAGTCGGTCACTATCCCAAATCCTGATGCCGAAAAAGATGTCATTCTACGTACCGCAGCAAAGTTTTCTCAAAAACTGCAAGAATATAGCAGTCTCAATGCCGATCTTACCGCCGAGGTGGGCGAGAATAACAACACCCTCACGTTAGATATGAACTATAAGAATCTGGTGTTTCAAGACTGGGCATTTAAGATAGGTATGAACATCAAGTATACCGAAATCGTACCAGAAGGTAGCCAACAGACCGACACTATCACCACATTCAACTTGCTCTATACCTTTAGATAAATCCTATAGAAAGCGGCTTGGCTGAAATAATCCCCCCCTCAGCCAAATCCCGTTGCAACACAATTTAGTGATCGACACATAAAAACGATAACTTAATCGATAAATACCAACAATTTGCAACACTGAATAAATACTAACTCCTGATATACTCACCCCGAGTAATCTTACAAGGAGTCGTTTATGGCAAACCCGCTACGCACTTTCGCCTCTCTCTATAGCACGACCCTATTAACTGTACTGGCAGGCGGTTTGCTCACCACTTATTTAGGCCTTAGGCTCTCGGTGATGCATGTTCCGCAGTTGTGGATTGGTAGCATGATGTCGGCCTACTATGTCGGTCTTGTCGCAGGTTCCAAGATCGGTCATAGACTTATTGCCCAAGTGGGTCATATCCGCGCCTTCGTCGCCAGTGCTGGGATTGTCGCCGCCTCCGCGCTTGGCCACGCACTCGTAGATGAGTTAGCCGTTTGGCTCCTATTAAGGCTTATCGTCGGTATGGGCATGATGTGCCAATATATGGTGCTCGAAAGCTGGCTCAATGAACAGGCTGAAAGCAGCCAACGCGGCACAGTGTTTGCCAGCTACATGATAGTCTCCTACTTCGGTTTGATATTGGGTCAAGGTGCCATCAGTATTTATCCCGAGCTTGGCTTAGAGCCATTACTGCTTATCGCCATCTGTTTTGCCCTGTGTATCGTCCCCATTTCATTAACACGCCGCATTCACCCTGCACCCTTAGTCCCTGCACCGCTGAAAATTGCCCATTATTGGAAAAAGGCCCCACAAGCACTGACAACTATTGCCATAGGCAGCATGATCGTGGGCTCCTTTTATGGTCTCGCCCCAGCCTATGCGAGCAACTTAGGTTTACCGCCGGAGAAAGTCGCCACCTATATGACGGCAACAATTCTCGCGGGTCTATTGGCACAATGGCCGATGGGAAAATTGTCCGATATTATGTCCCGCAGCCGCCTTATCCGTATTAACTGCGTACTCCTTGGGATCTTAGCCTTAAGTATCGCCCTCACTCCCTATCACCCGGTAATTTCACTGGTGATGACATTTCTATTCGGTATTTTAGGATTTACCTTCTATCCGCTCGCCACAGCACTGGCCAACTCTCGGGTTGAACAGGGCGATAGAGTGGGATTATCGGCGACCATTTTGCTCACCTTCGGCCTAGGAGCCAGTATCGGTCCACTTATCGCCTCGACACTGATGCAGTGGCTTGGCAACAGCATGCTCTATGGCTTTATGTCTGCCTGTACCTTGGTCCTGTTCTTACGGCTACGTTACGTCCATTCACAGCAAAAAACCGAAACCAATGTCACTCAAGACTACATGATGGCAACGGGAGACTTAGTCTCCTCACCGCTGGCGGCGGCACTCGATCCTAGGGTAGATGTTGAATCGATCCAAGAACATATGACCCCCACAATCAACGAAGACGAAACGGAATTTGACTTAGGTGCCGATGGCGTGGAGGACGAGATGATCGAAAACGACAACGATGAAGAGCAGCTCGCCTTCTGTTTCGATATTGAGCAAGCAGAGTCAGTGCCAGAGTCAGTGCCAGAGTCAGTACAAACGGATGATGCCGATAACGGCCAAACTATCCAAGAAAAAACATTGGCTTAAAATGACAATAAAAAACGGGCTAACTTGATATCAAGTTAACCCGTTTTTTATGCCAGCCTGTTATCACTACACGCTGAGGAAATGTCGAGTGCCGATGTATTAGCTGCGACGTTGACGCACGGCTTCAAACAAGCAAATACCCGTCGCAACTGAGACGTTCAAGCTAGACACACTGCCCGCCATCGGGATGGAAATCAGTGAATCACAGGATTCGCGGCTTAAACGGCGCAGCCCTTTATCTTCCGCGCCCATCGCAATCGCCAGCGGCCCCTTAAGATCGGCTTGATATAACTCACAATCCGCCTCGCCCGCCGTGCCAACTATCCAAATACCTTTTTCCTGCAAATGACGCATAGTACGCGCAAGATTAGTCACTTGGAATAAGGGCACTGTTTCGGCCGCACCGCAGGCCACTTTACTCACGGTAGCGGTTAAACCAACGGAGTTATCCTTAGGGACGATAATCCCTTGTACACCCGCCGCGTCCGCATTACGTAGGCAAGCACCTAAATTATGGGGATCGGTAACACCGTCTAAAATCAGTAAAAAGGGCAATTCTGTTTTAGCCAATAAATCGTCTAAATCATGCTCACTCAGTATCTTAGCCGCTTTTACACGTGCCACTATGCCTTGGTGTTGACTGCTTTCAGACTTATCGTCTAACGCTTTACGGGAAGCCACTTGGATCGTCGTGCCAAAGGCCTTTGCCTGATTAGCCAACAGGGTCAAACGATCATCTTCACGGCCCTGCAATAACCAAAGCTCAATAATCCGCTCAGGGCTATGCTTTAACAGGGCTTCAACTGCGTGGATCCCAAAAATAATATCTTGTTTTTTCATTTATTTCTTTCTCGTGCTCCGCTTGGCGGCCTTAGGCTTTTTCGCCGGACTTTTTACATCTTTCTTTGCTTTGACACTCGCCTTGGGCTTAGCTCTAGCCGAACTGGTTTTCGATTTAGCCGTCCCAGCTTTAGCCAGCTTAGCGCCTTCACGATTGACCCGCTCACGGGCCGTCAACGGCTTATCGCGGCTTGGTGTGGCTTTACGTTTGCCGCCCTTAGCGTTATCACCGATCATCATCAGATCGATTTGCCTATCATCCAGATTTACCGCGGCGACTTTGACTGTTACAGGGTCGCCAACCTGATAGATCTGCCCCGTATTCTCACCGATAAGGCGCTGACGCATAGGGTCAAACTGATAGTAATCGTTACCTAGGCTGGAAATGTGCACTAAGCCATCGATAAATAACTCATTTAAGCGCACAAATAGGCCAAAATTGGTCACAGAGGCGATCACCGCTTCGAAGGTATCGCCGACGTGATCTTGCATAAACTCACACTTGAGCCAATCGCTCACATCGCGAGTCGCTTCATCGGCACGGCGTTCTGTAGTCGAACACTCTTCACCTAATTGATCGAGTTCATCGAGCTGATAATGATAACCACCATCCTGCGTCCACTTCTCAGTGGCTTCACCCCTTTCCTTCGCCAGCAAATAACGGATCACACGATGTAAGACTAAATCCGGGTAGCGGCGAATAGGCGAGGTAAAATGCGCATATTCTTCTAAAGCCAGACCGAAGTGACCTTCGTTATCCGGCGTGTAAATCGCCTGACGCATAGAACGCAACAACATCACTTGGATAAGTTCAGCATCGGGGCGATCGGCAATTTGCAACATCACGTTCTGGTAATCCGACGGAGTAGGTTCGAGACCCCCTGTCATTGTCAAACCGCGTTCAGCAAGGAACTCTTTGAAGTTCGCTAATTTTTGTTCGGATGGTGCGTCGTGCACTCGGTACAGCACTTCGCCTTTGTGTTTCTTAACAAACTTGGCCGCTGAAACGTTAGCTAAAATCATACATTCTTCAATGATTTTATGGGCTTGATTACGACCACGCGGCACGATTTTATCAATCTTGCGCTGCTCATTGAAAATGAACTGCGTTTCCATGGTCTCAAAGGCAATCGCACCACGCTCGGCCCTTTGCTCATCGAGCGTGAGATACAATGATTGTAAACACTGCAAGTGCGGGAACAGGGCTTCATGTTCAGGCGCAATCGGCCCACCTTCTAACATGGCTGCCACTTGGGTATAAGTGAAACGGGCATGGGAGTACATCACCGCCGGATAAAACTTATAACCCGACAATTTGCCTTTAGCAGACACTGTCATCTCGGCGACCATACATAAACGGTCGACCTGAGGATTAAGCGAACATAGGCCGTTGGAGATTTTCTCCGGCAGCATAGGGATCACTTGCGATGGGAAATACACTGAGTTGCCACGGGCACGCGCTTCGGTATCTAAGGCCGAATCGGTACGCACATAGTAGCTCACATCCGCAATCGCGACCCATAAACGCCAGCCACCACCGGCTTTTTTCTCCGCATACACGGCATCGTCAAAATCGCGGGCATCTTCTCCGTCGATAGTCACTAATGGCAGATGGCGTAAATCCACACGACCGACTTTATCGGCTTCAGTGACTTCATCGGGGATACGGCGCAGTTTCTTCTCGATCGCGGCGGACCAAGTATGGGGTAAATCATAGTTGCGCAGGGCGATTTCAATTTCCATCCCCGGCGCCATTTGCTTACCGAGCACTTCGGTGATTTTACCCGCGGCTTTAACAAAACGCCCAGGGCGGCGGGTTAACTCCAGCACCACCACATCGCCTTGGCGGGCGCCATTGCGGTCTTCATTGGCGACTAAAATCTCTTGGGTAATGCGCTTATCATCGGCAATCACAAAGGCCATGCCGCTATCAACATGGTAACGGCCGACAATTGCGGCGCTGCGTGGCTGAATAAGTCGCACGATACGAGCTTCACGGCGGCCCTTGCGGTCCATGCCCGCCTTTTGCGCCAGCACTTTATCGCCGTGGAAATACATCAGCATATCGCGGTTAGAGATAAATAAATCATCACCTCCTTCGTCGGGTTTGAAAAAGCCGAAACCTTCTCTATGCCCAAGGACTGTGCCGGAAATAAGATCCATCTTCTCGGGTAAGCCATAGCTCTGCCCACGGGTGAACACGAGTTCGCCATCGCGCTCCATCGCCCGTAAGCGGCGACGCAGGGCTTCAAGCTGATCTTCCTCGTGGATGTTTAACGCCGCGGCGATGCTGTCACGGGTGACAGGTGATTTCTGAGAACGTAAGTAATCGATAATATACTCACGGCTTGGGATAGGGTTTTCGTACTTATCCTGTTCACGCTCAAAATGAGGGTCTTTAATCATTCAATATCCAAATAATGTGTCCCTGCTTTCAGAGACATCCTAATGGGTTCGCAACTGAGCTTGCTGGGCCCGCGCCACTGCACTAGGGGGCATTTTAGCTGCTAACACCTGCAGTAAAGACAAGGCTTTATTCTTAGTCGCCTCATCCGCAAAAACATCGTTATATAACCAGTGGTAGGCCATCTCATAATCCCGGGGACTACCATAACCTTCACCGAATAAACGCACTAACATCATACGAGCGGGTAAGCTGCCACCCGCTGCAGCCGGCAGTAAATAGTTAACTGCACGGTCTTTATTACGAATAACAAATTTACCACTCTGGTAATACTCGGCAAGTTTTACCATAGCCTCAGGGCTACCTTGCTCGGCCGAGTCCCGTAGCAAGTTCATGCCCTTCTCGGGATTAGCCTTCACGCAGGCCCCATGATTGAGCATTTCGCCCCATAGGAACTGATATAGCGGCTGTTTCAAGACTTCGGCACGCGCTTCTATGTCTTGGACTAGCTGGCAGTCATCACGCTTCACTTTAGCTAAGTATTGATTGCTATTGATCAACTCAAGCAACTGAGCTTGACTGTAAATATCCACAGCCTGTGTTTCTGCAAAACACATGGAAGATACTAAGGGCAGTAGTGCAACTAATGTTGTACGTAGCATAACGACTCTCAATGACAATAGGGTGAATACTTGCATCGGCAGTATAACCTATTTCTTGAGCTTGAGCTGATTTCTTGAGCTAAACATCTAACCACAGGAACGAACAGAGAAAGGCATAAAGCAGCGGAGAAAAAGGCCGTGAAACACGGCCTTTTAAGTCTTAATTGAACGGACTCACTAAAATCATCGTCTCGTTACGATCAGGACCCGTAGAGATAATGTCGATAGGCGTTTCTAACAACTCTTCAATACGCTTGATGTAATTGATCGCAGCCTGTGGCAACTGATCAATCGACGTCGCACCAAAAGTCGACTCGCTCCAACCCGGCATAGTTTCATAAACAGGCGTAACCTGCTCATAACCTTCTGCAGCAAGTGGAGTGACTTTTGCAATAGTGCCATCAGAGTGTTGATAACCTACACAAATCTTCACTTCTTTCAGACCATCGAGTACATCTAACTTAGTCAAGCAGAAGCCACTCACACTGTTGATTTGCACCGCGCGACGCATTGCCACGGCATCCAACCAACCTGGACGGCGCTTACGACCCGTCGTCGCACCAAACTCATGGCCTTTAGTGCCTAAATGATCACCCACTTCACATAAGAGTTCAGTCGGGAAAGGACCGGCGCCCACACGAGTGGTGTAAGCCTTCATAATACCTAGGACATAGTCTAAGTGACGTGGACCAAAACCGCTGCCCGTCGCAACACCACCGGCAGTAGTATTTGAAGAGGTTACAAATGGGTATGTTCCGTGGTCGATGTCGAGTAATGTACCTTGCGCGCCTTCGAACAGTATTGGCTCACCGGCTTTACGGGCGGTATCCAAGAGTTCAGTCACGTCAACACACATGCTCTTCAGATAATCGGCCATAGCCAATGCATCTGCTAGCGTTTGCTCATAATCTACGGCTTCAACCTGATAATACTCTGTCAGCATAAAGTTATGATATTTCATCACTTCTTTCAGCTTTTCAGCAAACAGTTCTGCATTGAATAGATCGCCTACACGTAGACCGCGGCGGGAGATCTTATCTTCATACGCAGGTCCGATACCACGGCCAGTAGTACCAATCGCTTTATTACCGCGGGCTTTTTCACGGGCGATATCTAGGGCGCAGTGGAAAGGTAGGATCAGCGGACATGCTTCAGAAATCAGCAGACGTTCCTCAACGGGAATGCCACGATCTTTAAGCATGTTGATTTCTTTCATCAGGGCATCGGGGGCAAGCACCACACCGTTACCAATAATGCATTTCACATTATTGCGTAGAATACCCGATGGGATCAGATGGAGTACGGTTTTATCGCCATTGATAACTAAAGTGTGACCCGCATTGTGGCCACCTTGATAGCGAACTACATATTTTGCCTGTTCTGTTAGAAGGTCGACAATCTTACCTTTGCCTTCGTCACCCCATTGGGTGCCGAGAACAACTACGTTTTTGCCCATTGTTTGCTGCAAGGTTGTGGTTAAAAAAGAATTCTAACAGATTTTAAACGGCAAGTGGTAAGGCATTTATGAAAAAATGATCAAAATGACAGCTCCCGCCGTGACTAAAGCGCCGCCTATTCTGCGTAAAACTTGCTGATCTTGGTTAGAAAGTTCATTCAGATAACGACGCCATTTATTAGGAAATAACAGTGGGCCTACGCCTTCTAGGATCAACACTAATGCAATCGCCAGCATAAATAATTGAAATGTCATCTTCCCCTCTCAAGTTCAAGCTTATTCCCAGATGATAGCCAATTTTAGCCAATAAAAAACCCAGCATAAGCTGGGTTTTTTGATATTCCACAAACGTATTAACGCTTAGAGAATTGTGGCTTACGACGTGCTTTACGTAGACCCACTTTCTTACGCTCAACTTTACGAGCGTCACGGGTAACGAAACCAGCAGAACGTAACGATGGACGCAGAGCTTCATCTAATTGCATCAGAGCACGGGTAATACCGTGACGGATTGCGCCTGCTTGGCCAGTGATACCACCGCCTTTAACAGTTACATAGATGTCCAGCTTGTCAGTCATTTCAACTAACTCTAATGGCTGACGAACAACCATACGAGCAGTTTCACGACCAAAATACTGATCCAAAGGACGTTGATTTACAACGATGTTGCCACTACCAGCTTTAGCGAATACGCGAGCTGTAGAGGTTTTGCGACGGCCAGTGCCGTAGTACTGAGTTGCAGCCATTTGCTTAATCCCGTTTAGATATCAAGAACTTGAGGTTGTTGTGCAGCGTGGTTATGTTCTGCGCCAGCGTAAACTTTCAGTTTACGGAACATGGCACGGCCCAGAGGACCTTTTGGTAACATACCCTTAACTGCCTTCTCGATGATCATTTCTGGCTTATGCGCTTGCAGCTTTTCAAAGCTGATTTGCTTAATGCCACCAGGGAAGCCTGAATGCGAGTAGTACGTTTTGCCTTTCGCTTTGTTACCAGTAACAGTAACTTTCTCAGCGTTGATAACGATGATGTAATCACCAGTGTCAACATGAGGAGTGTATTCTGGCTTGTGCTTTCCGCGTAAACGGGTAGCAATTTCAGTAGCGATACGACCTAAAGTTTTGCCGTCTGCATCAACGACGAACCAGTCACGAGTTACAGTTTCTGGTGTAGCAGTAAAAGTCTTCATTATTACAAAAACCCAAAGTTAATTTTCTGTCTCACATGTTGTTTGCATTTGCAAACAACACAAAATTGCCTTTCGGTACCCCTTCGAGCACTTAATCCGGCTTACAACTTCCGCCCAATTGGCGGAGTAACGTGGGCAGGTGGCGGAGTATAGACAAAGCTGAGTTAAAAATCACCTGATTTTTTGCCAAAAATTATAAAATTTCGCTCAATCTGGCCCGTCATCCAACGGATTAACAAGCCACTGGCAATTCGAGGAGGAAATTGTAGAAAACACATACCACACAAGGTTAAGGTAGGTGCTCTGTTTTTAAATAATCGTGGGATTGCATTTCAATAAGACGTGAACGGCAACGTCTAAATTCAAAACTCAGCAATCCATCGGCGTAAATATCTTCTAGCGGCACTTGGGCCGATACAATCAGTTTGACATTGCGCTCGTAAAACTCATCCACCATAGCAAGAAAACGCCTAGCAATATCATCGCCAGTGAGAAAAGCGCCCATTTGCTCTATACCGCTTACGAGCACAGTATGATAAATCCGTGCTAACTCCATATAATCCCGTTGGCTACGCGGCCCATCGCACAGGGCTCTAAAATCTGCGAGTAACACGCCCTGTGCTTGTTGGCGAATTTGGATTTCACGCCCTTCAATTTCAATGGCTTCGACCGACACTTCAGCCTCAGGCGCCAATTGTTGGAAGTAATGCAACAGGTTAGTATCGGCCTGCGCATCCAAGGGATAATGATAAATCTCCGCCTGCTCTAACGTTCGCAGTCGATAGTCAATGCCTGAGTCCACATTTAACACTTCACAATGCTGATTGATTAAAGCGATTGCCGGTAAGAAACGGACGCGCTGTAAGCCGTTTTTATATAGTTCATCGGGAATGATATTCGATGTGGCGACTAACACGACTCCCTCTTTAAATAGCGCTTGGAAAAGAGTGCCAAGTAACATCGCATCGGTAATATCGGAGACAAAAAACTCATCGAAACAAATCACTCTGTACTTGGCCGCCATCTGTTTAGCGATGACGAATAAGGGATCCCTTGTGCCTTTGAGGCCATCTAAATCTAAGTGTAACTGGTGCATAAAGCGATGAAAGTGGGCCCGCAGTTTTTTATCGCCAGGCAGTGCATCATAGAAGGTATCCATCAGATAGGTTTTACCGCGCCCCACTCCGCCCCAGAGATACAGGCCTTTAGTCGCAGCAGGCGCCGATGTTAATCCTATTGCCGTAAACAACTTAGTGATGAGCGAACTGGGTTCCTCTGCGGCGGTTAAATCCTCATAGACTCGTTGCAACGCCTTAACGGCAATTTCTTGGGCCGGATCATGGGAAAAACCATCTCGGGTAAGATCTCTTTGATAATGCAGCCAAGGGCTTAACTGAGGCACTGTTTAATTCTCTTATAACCTTTATTAAAACTGTGACGATATTAGCACGGCAAATGTGGCACAGGATATATTAATGCCGCATTGGGCAAACAAGGTAAATTAATCCTCCCTTTAAATCTGCCCCCTAAATTACAATGGCCTATATTCAATGGCGCTATATTGACTTCCTAGTGTTGAAAAATACGCTCAGCGCCCATAGTTTTCACTTCTGTTACATTCAAGGAAGAGCCGATAAAATCGCCACAAAGAAATTAACCTTTGTTAATATTGATGAACTTTTTCAAATAGGTGCGTGTCCGAATGGTTACCTAGGCAAATAGCCGGTACCGATACAGATTTGATCTGGTGCGCACACTATAACGACGCATTACATCCAGATCCTTGATCCCTTATTTGGAGTTATGAATAGATGAAAACAAAACTATCTGTACTTTCAGCCGCAATGTTAGCCGCTACCTTGACTATGATGCCTGCCATCTCACAGGCCGCCATTCCACAGACGGTTGAGGGACAATCCATTCCAAGTCTTGCGCCTATGCTTGAGCGTACGACACCCGCAGTAGTATCAGTAGCAGTGACGGGAACTCATGTTTCTAAGCAAAGAGTACCTGATGTTTTCCGTTACTTCTTTGGCCCCAATGCACCGCAGGAGCAAGTGCAGGAACGCCCTTTTAGAGGCTTAGGCTCAGGGGTCATCATTGATGCGGATAAAGGCTATATAGTCACCAACAATCACGTGATTGATGGTGCCGATGATATTCAAGTCGGACTGCACGATGGCCGTGAAGTCAAAGCCAAACTCATTGGTACGGATTCAGAGTCTGATATCGCATTACTGCAAATTGAGGCCAAAAATCTTGTTGCCATTAAATCTTCTAACTCCGATGACTTGCGTGTCGGCGACTTTGCCGTTGCCATTGGTAATCCCTTCGGTTTAGGGCAAACAGTCACATCCGGTATCGTCAGTGCCTTAGGTCGAAGTGGCTTAGGCATAGAAATGCTGGAAAACTTTATTCAAACCGATGCCGCGATAAACAGCGGTAATTCCGGTGGCGCGCTGGTTAACTTAAACGGTGAATTGATTGGGATTAACACCGCAATCGTCGCACCGGGCGGCGGTAACGTCGGTATTGGCTTTGCGATCCCCGCCAATATGGTGAAAAACTTGGTTGCACAGATTGCCGAACACGGTGAAGTACGCCGCGGTGTACTGGGGATTTCGGGACGCGATCTGGATAGCCAACTCGCACAAGGTTTTGGTTTAGATACCCAGCACGGTGGCTTTGTCAATGAAGTCACCGCTGGCAGCGCCGCGGAAAAAGCCGGCATTAAGGCGGGCGATATTATTGTCAGTGTCGATGGCCGTGCGATTAAGTCATTCCAAGAGCTACGCGCTAAAGTCGCCACTATGGGCGCTGGTGCTAAAGTTGAGCTAGGACTGATCCGCGATGGCGACTCTAAAACGGTTAAAGTGACCTTAGGCGAAGCCAGTCAAACCACAGAGGCTGCCGCTGGCGCAGTTCACCCCATGCTGCAGGGAGCTTCCCTAGAAAACTCAGCTAAGGGCATTGAAATTACCGAAGTGGCGCAAGGTTCACCCGCAGCCATGAGTGGCTTGCAAAAAGGCGATGTGATTGTGGGAATTAACCGTTCTGCGGTGAAGGATCTCAAGTCGCTCAAAGCACAACTTAAAGATCAAGAAGGTGCAGTAGCACTGAAGATCCTCCGCGATAAGAGCATGCTGTACTTAGTGTTACGCTAATCGACGCTCGCGTCTGAAATTTCAGCAATTTTTCAGACACTGATCTGCATAGGGAACCTAGGTTCCCTATGCTTCGCGCGGTTAACCATGTTAATCTAACTCACCTTTTTCAATATTTATCCTGCCATGACAATAAAAGACACTCTGTTATATCTAGGTAAAGCCACCCTTTTCGGTCTTATCATGGCGGCAATGTTCTTATTGGTCACCCGTTATTTCGATGACCAACACCTCGGTAATAGTCTGCTTCAGCCCCGAGCGAATAACACAGTCGAGCTATCCTTTGCCAAGGCCGTGCGCCGCGCAGCCCCTGCCGTAGTCAATATTTACAGCCTCAGCATAGATCAGAGTCGCCCACTCAATTCAGGCTCACTCCAAGGCCTAGGCTCTGGGGTGATAATGAGTAAAGAGGGCTATATTCTCACGAATTATCATGTAATTAAAAAAGCCGATGAAATTGTGGTCGCCCTGCAGGATGGCCGTAAATTTACCTCGGAAGTGGTGGGTTTCGATCCTGAAACCGATCTCTCTGTCCTTAAAATCGAAGGCGATAACTTACCGATTGTCCCCGTTAATCTAGATAGCCCCCCCCAAGTCGGTGACGTGGTGCTCGCCATTGGCAACCCCTACAATTTAGGCCAAACCATTACCCAAGGCATTATTAGCGCCACCGGCCGTAACGGTTTAAGTTCGGGTTATTTAGACTTCCTGCAAACCGATGCCGCGATTAACGCGGGCAATTCCGGTGGCGCCTTAATCGACACCAACGGTAGTCTGATTGGGATTAACACCGCGGCATTCCAAATAGGTGAAGAAGGCGGTGGCCACGGCATAAACTTCGCTATCCCGATTAAATTAGCCCACAGCATTATGGGCAAGTTGATTAAGAACGGCCGCGTGATCCGCGGAGCATTAGGGATTTCCGGCGAGCCGATTAACCCTGTAGTAGCACAAATTCTAAATCTGCCCGATTTGCGGGGGGTATTAGTCACAGGAGTCGACCCTAACGGCCCTGCGGCACGGGCCCAGTTAATGCCAAGGGATGTGATTATTAAATATGATGGCGAAGATGTTCCCGGCGTAGAGATGCTGATGGACCGCATCGCAGAAACCACCCCAGGTAAAAAGGTGATGATGACGGTCATCCGCCAAGGTAAACCGCAAGAGTTACCGGTCATTATTGATGAAAAGGTTGTGGTTGATAATTAAGCTCAGTAACTGACCTTGTTAACCTCAGAATGAGGCATGTATAAAACCTCATTCTGAGTCATCCTAAAATCACCTATTACCTCATCCCTCAAATGGCAGAGCTAAAATAGCACTGTAATTTCTAGCTTACTTTTGCCCCAAAGCAAGATAACTTTGTTGTCAGTTTGCAGCATGAATTGTCATTGCTTCCCCAGTGACACGCCGTCAACTCGTCCCTGAGGGCTCTACTAAAACATCCATGTTTTAGAAGGTCACTGGTGCAACAATGCCAATCTAACTAACCCTCTAGCTGTTCGTTCAGCTAAAAAGATATTGCCCCATTCATAGCCACAGTTCTAGGGCGTGTGATCAGCTACTATGGGTTAATTGACCAAATTTTAGTAATGATACATAGTCTCCACTATTACTGGATCAGATCAACAAGTGGTTTTACGCTAAATATAAAAATTCTATACGGAGGTCAGCTACCATCAATAGTGGTAGCTGACCTATGTCTCACCGGTTTAAGCTCAGAATAGCTCTAGTTGATTTGCGAGATATTTTATTATTTAGCCAGTTTTGAGGTAGTAAATCTTGTGTCACTATATTTGACTTATTATCTCCATTATTTCCCCAAGTAATTTTTAGTTTATTCAAATCACTAAGTCTAGATTTGAATAACAGTTCTATCTGGTTAATGCGTTCAATCTCTCGAGTCATGTAGCCAATAGGAACGCTAATTCCACTATCTGAGTTTGGCTGTCCATGGTACTGGACAAGAGCAAAAATGCCTGGAATTACAAATAGCTCAACCCTATCGAGATGGAGAGGATCCGATAAGCCATATGGGAATATGTTTTTTAAATTTTTTGGGGCGTCCCAATTATTTCCATGGTGAATTAGTGAAATTTTTGCGTTGATGTCATTTTGTTCAAGAATATTTTTTAGATCTTGAACAAATCGATCTATATCATCCGAATTCGCCCCCCAAAAAGGAACGTTGCTTGGCATCCATAATGCTTTGAGATCAATATCATCTGTGAGTTCTCGAAGCGTGTTACGAATCCATATCAGGGCCTCACGACGATTTTCCAATAAATAGAGGGGGCCAAATACACCTCTAGTATCAGATGAACCATAGCCAGTTTTACTATTATCTCTAGCCGTCATCCACGCGGAATAGTCAACCCGGTAACCATCAACGAAATTTTTGAGTACAGAGTCGTCCACCAAACGGCAATAAGTTTCTGCGTTGGTACCCTTTTCTTCAATAATATTGCTACCAAGAAAATCTGCGATATGAGATTCCAACTCGCTACTTAGAGGGCGGCTTTGGCTAGAGCCAAGCCGTTCTAATGATCTAACCCATTGTTTAGGCTCTCCCTTAGTAGGCATGTAGTTGAACTCAATATCAACAGGTAATAAGAGAACTTCACTAGCGGTACAGCCCATCACTTTGTAAAGCTGGGTACGTTGGCGTTCATATTCATTATGGCGAGTTACTTCAAGATAACTTCTAAATTGTCGGCTGAATTCCTCAATTATTTTATCTACTCCTATGTCTTTCGAAGAGTTTGGCATAGGGAGTTCAGGTAAACCATACATTAATCGGCTAAGCTTTTGTTCTTTACGTACCGTTAAAGCGAATGAGTCTAGTACTACGTGTTCTGTTTGTTCAGTGTATCGTACCAGCATGGGAACGCCGTCTTTTTGGCTCGTTAGTAGTGGACTAGGAACCAGATAGCCTTGTTGATCCATTGAAGCTAGACGTTTGTCAGCTAATGATTCTAACAATTCTTCTTCTTCTCGTTCAGATAGGCCAAAAAATTCACGTAGCTCCGCTGGAGACAATCGTTCAAAGAGAATCAGCAATCTGCAAGCAAATAGCTCAATGGCGGGCATTGGCTTTTCTTCAGTCCATGCCACGTTCATAATATATTTCCGCGCAGGTATCAAAATGCTTATTCGATTTCCAATACGAGGTTTAACTTCTATAGAACTTGAGTTCATGCTGATATGACTTCCTTGTTGGATTCAAGAGACGTAATAATTTGATAATTGCGATGCCCCTGCATTGTTTGTTTTGATATGAATTCATAAACACTACCCAATGCTGAATCATTGTGTTCTCTACGCCACATGCGGCTAGCGCCCAGAATAACTAAGCGCTCCTGAGCCCTAGATATGGCAACGTTAATTCGAGAGGTGTCTCTCAAAAATCCCTGCAATGTATTAGGGTTATCTCGTACCAAACTAAGGATAATAATTTTATTTTCTTGCCCTTGGTATGAATCAACAGTGTCAATTCTTATTAAATTACGTAATGGACCCATCCATTCAGCTTGATTGAGTTGTGTTTCAATCTCATTCTTTTGTGCTCTATACATTGTAATGATGCCAATTGGATGTGGTTGTTCATTCGTGACAGTTTTTTGAAGATCTTCAACAGATTCTGCATCGACTAGAGCTCGCAACAATTGTACGAGTACATCAATTTCATACTGATTTGTATAACCAGGCTCGGCCTCTGTTTCGCCTTCATCTGAAGTTGTGTCAATCCAGCTAACACCTTTATTCCATGGGAATGGCAACTCGTCATACCAAGCTTTAGCCGGCCCTCGACCAGTATATAGTTTTCCAATTTCATCAGCGTAAAAACATGCTGAGACCAGATCTCCAATGGGTTCAATCATACGATATTGAGTATCTAGAGTAACCCCCCCACATGCTTTGAAAGCTCTCTCAAAGTCAGATTCCAAGAAAGCCTCTTGGCTTATTTCAAGCTGCTTACTTGCATGTTTTATGTGCCCATTTTGGTAAAACGGTGGTAACTGTTTGTGATCGCCAACTAATAAGACTCGTTTAGCACTTTGTAACGCAACCATTAATTCACTAGCTTGTGCTCGGCCGGCTTCATCAACAATAACCCAATCAAACTGAGTTTGATCCAGTTCCAAACTACGACGTCCTACTCCTACTAGGGTACCGCAGGCCAACTGTTTGGTTTTTAGCATAAATCGATCATAACCAGCTTCCCCTGAACGAAGAACGTCGAGCCAATCTTGACTTAAAGATAACAAACTGTGCAGTCGCTCAACCTTAGCAGGGTTATTTACTCCATGGCTTTGAGCTAATAGCTGCAACAGTTTATCCAATAGAGACTCACTTTCTGTTGGTAACTCACCAAGAGCACTTTCAAATTGATTACGAACTATTGTTTCGATAGTTTCTAAAGTTTGGTCTTTGCGGTGCATTAACTCAGTTAACTGATCAGTATTACGATCATTAGACTTGCCGCCCGTTAATAGTAACTCTGAATATTGGCGCTGGTACTGTCTAAGTTGTACAAGTAGAGGCGCTAAAGTGCGGTGGAGTCGGGTAGCATCTTGAATTAACTCATGTGGTAGCTGCAGTCTCTTAGATAGTGCGCAGATTCGTAGATCGTATTCTCGATGAAACTTGTGACGGATTTTTTGCTGTAATGCTCTGGTGTGGGTAGGCAGCATACGATCATCGATTAAGGATTCACTGCCAATACGGATGGTATCTAATTCTAAGCCCTTATCAGAGCATAGTTCACGAGCCTTAATTGCAACATTATCCACAGCTGAGTGTTGTTGACCTACGAGCAAAATGTTATTTGCACCAGCATGTTCAAAAAGATAATGAATAAACTTGCTAACGAAAGTCGTTTTACCAGTACCTGGAGGTCCTTGTAGGACTCCAACAGGGCCTTGGCCAACTAAAAACTGGAATGCTTCTAGCTGTTTATTATTTGTTTCTTGACCCGGGACATCATACAAATCTCTCAAGGCCATAACGGTTGGCCTTTCTGACATTTCCTTAAGATCAGGCTTATGGCGACTATCGAAATAGTCCACTAAATTGGGAATGACTGATTTTTTAGAAATCACTCGGTTTAAAGCCTTCAGACGCAGTTCTCTTGAGGATTTACTTCGAATAGACTCTAGTTGAAGTATTCTTCCTGACACAAACTGCCTAGATGCCCAATTATTCACTGGCTGGACAGCTATATAACTGGCCGTAGTTTCGTTAATTAGTATTTCACCAAGCTTTTCATCAGAATTTGATTGATAGACATAATAGGTATCTTCAATATCAATTTGTAGATCACGTCCGTCAAGACATGAGTACGGGTACATTGGATGTCCGCTATCGCTTATTTTTTCCTCTGCACCAAATTCAATCTGAAAAGATTGTCGAAGTTGGCCTTCTGTTTTAGCCAATGATTCCCATAAGTTAATAGGGGATAGCTCTTGGCGTTCTTCTTCGGTTAAGGGTTCATCTGAAGCTTCGTTGGAAAGATTGAATTGTTCAATAATGGCATCAATCACGGCTTCGGTATCAAGAATTTTGTCAACTAAATCACATCGCTCATTTAACTTGCCATTGTTCAGGACGATTGGTTGAGATAGTCGCGCTACAGACCGTTGTTGAGCGCTAACAACATCACTAAGTGGGATTGAACTTGTGTATCGAACCCAAGTAATCTTACGTTTTATAACGTCTAGGTTCACTTTTAGAGAGGCGCTGCTACCAGTAAAGAAACATTCTAGCTCTTTTTCTGTGTCATTCTCGTTATTTCGTCCTTTGCTCCATTTGAAATTGAAATAGTAGCCGCCATCAATCGGTTCAAATAATGTAGGCGTTTTAGGGAAGTTGGCATCTCCCCAACTTAACAATATCGACTCTTCTGTAGATTTATTTTCTGTTATTTCAATTGGTGTTGTTAATATAGCGTCACTTTGTAGCGCATTCAGTAGTGGCGCTAGAGCAACTGGTATTTTGTTCTCATTATCTCGAGCTCGAATTAGTTCGTCTCGCACTGATTCTGGCAGTTCTTCTTCAAATAATTCTTCAACTATCTTAAAGATGGCGAATCGATCACGGCCATAAGCGTCAGTAACAGAGGGGTTGGCTGGGCCATACTCTGTGTTATATGCTTCCGTTTCGCTACCGTAGTCAAGCGCATCCAAAAGAACGACTTGTTCTGCATTAGAGTCTTTTAGCAGAATATTTTCAGGATGCAGGTCGCCATGAGAAAATCGCTTCTCATGGAAGTTCATTACACTAGTAACTAGGTTGATGGCTAATTCACGTTTTTCTTCTTGAGATAAGGTCAAATCAATTAAATAATTTGACCATGTTTCACCTTCAATATACTCGGTAACGATAAATAAACCCTGAGAGTTCATTAAACCAAAATCCAAAAGTTTTGGCGTTGGTAATGTAGTCTCTTGAAACATCTCTAGACGTTTAAGAAATTGAAGAATACGTCGATTTGAACCTATCTTTTCTGGAGAAATTTGTACATTTCCCCATAGTTTTACCAATATTTCTTGATTGTCTTTCTTAGCAACAAATGCTTTTTTATCGCTTGTCGTTGCAAGGGCTTGTAAAGCATCGTTGAGCTTTTCTGGAGGAGGAGGGAATGCTTGTAATATTAGGTAAGGATTCAGTTCTTCGCGCCTATGCGGACTATGCTTTAACTGTTCATAGATCTGCTGTGATTCTTTATCCTCAGAGATGCTGGTCCCTGTGAGAATGTTGAACTCTACTAACATGGTGTGAGCACCTTCATAGCGCTCAATTGCATCCCAAGATAGTGCTTTTTCAAACCACGGAGTTAAGCTGCCATCGAAAGGGTCATTTTTGGGAACAGTCCATTCTGGAACACCGTTAACCTGTTGGAGTTGTTGATTAAAACAGATTTGATATGCGACAGATGCTAAAAGAAAAACATCTAAGCGAAAAGCATCAATGAGTTCGCCGTCACACATAACGTCTTCGGGAAGCGAAATCGACGAACTTTGTAATAATTTACGATGATCGGAAACTGTACCGGTTTCAGGAAAGAATGCAGCTCCAAAGCCAGAAGCCAAAATGCTATGATGGTTTTTTGCATACCAAAGGTTATGCGGATCAATATCTCTATGAGCAATTTTTAAGGCATGCAAATCACTAAAAGGAGCGAGGAGCGCTCTTACACGATCAATCCGCTGCTCCTTTGACCAAGATGCAGAATCACAAGATATCACTTCATCCAGTCGCTCTGTATTTCGAGGTAGCTCATACAACTCACAGAAATCTTCGGTGACATCATCAACAGAAACATCGTTTACATACCTGAGAAGATAATCACGCATAGTGCTATTATCTCGGATAAATTTTCCAATTCTATTTTCCCGAAGTGCAATATTTGACCAAGTAGATTGTAATGCGTTTAACGTCCCTAATTGACTGAAGTCCCAGCGCCGAATTAATCCTTTTGAGGCAGGCATTGTTCTATCTTGGGCTGAGAACTCCCTGTATATAGAGTTTCTGTGGGCAAACCATGGTTTATCTGCAATTACCTGAAAATTTCCAACAACCAACTCCTTTTTTTTAATCTTTGGTCCTTCAAAAAAATTGTAGATAATTGGTAAGGCGTTAGGAGAGTTTGGTCGAGGACATCCTCTCGTATTAAAGAAGTGGTTTAGATTCTTATTTGCAACAAGGGCCTCATATTTATCAGTAGCTCGTATAGCCAGAAATTCTTCGAGCGTGTGGACGAAGAGTCGTTCAGCCTGAGGGAGATTATCCGGAGTTGCATTACCACAGAGTACAACATGAGCTTCAACTGTCAGCCAATAACCTAGCTTGTGTGCCAGCTCTCTATCAAGTAGCTTCTGCAGGCGTAGAGCGTGTTCGCGCTTGATCGCAAAAGGGCTTTTTCCACGATTTTGGCCATTTTGAATCCACATACCATTATCATACTGAATTACACCATTCCATTCTTTTAGCTCAACGAGAAGTAGACGGTCATGGGTAATAATAAGACAATCAATCTCCATTGGACCTTGAGAATCCGAAGCCACAAGCCCCGCAAATCCATGCCAGCTTTTTTGAAATTCTAATTCCATTTTATGAATAGCCTTGAGCTCGCTTGCGTGAAGCCCTGCTCCCCCTACCTTTCTAACTTCCATGGCTAGTTGTCCCTTGTCTGAGTTTTATAATTTTTTTGTTTATATCATAAATTTACTTAATTTAGTTATTAAAAGTCTCACAGGGTTATTCCAAAAATGTGACATTAAACCCATTGTCCATCATGGTTCAAATGGATATACGGTTATTGCTATCTTTGCCATGGTCCTTCGTGGTTGGTTTAATTTGGTTGTTGTTCCATATTTTATTGTTAGTGGCTACTCGATATCTGAAGTTGCCCTTTAGTTATCTTGCAATTGCTAGCCAATTGTAACTATGGTGGTGCCGAATCAGCGCCTATGGTTGCGAGTTCTTGCAACAAAGCTTAATACCACTTGCTGTTTTAATCGCAGTTTTGGTTATTATGCATGGACGAACTTTGTTGCACGGGCTTGCGCTTAGTGGTTACAGCAATTACAACGTAATCATTTTCATTCATCTGTCTCAGGTTTATTGGTTAACAATGCCATTTGTCCAAAGACAAATCACAGCCAGCTTCATTGAAGCTAAAAAGTGGTTTTCCATACTTTTGGTAATCCGAAATGTAGAAGTTAGAGTAAAAAACCTAACTCGAAAATGTCCCAAAACGTGCCGCGTATTTCTTTAAAACAAACAGGCCACACCGATGTTAAACAGGTGATCCATGGTGATTTGCGAGACGACCGTCCGCCCCATGGACGGACTTGAACAACATCCTTGTTTAACTGCCAGTTCACCGTCCATGGCTCTCGTTCATAAGCTTAGAAACCCTAGGTTTCTATTCACCGTGTCGGTGAGCAAGCGTCATGGTTCTTCTATATGAGCCTGCATTTAATTACCAAACAATAAGTCATTAGTGATATTAGCCCTTCTATATTTAACGTTCTTCTATCCCTTTCCTTTTAGCTGAACAAATTGCGGGCAATAAAAAACCAGCACTAGGCTGGTTTTTTATTGGGAGCTAGTTCTAAGCAAATGTTATTGCACACGCTCTACCTGCGCGCCCAACCCTTGGAACTTATTCTCTATGTGCTCGTAGCCGCGATCTAAGTGATAGATACGATCGACGATAGTCTTGCCATCGGCCACTAGGCCCGCAATTACCAAGCTCGCTGATGCGCGTAAATCCGTCGCCATCACCTGCGCACCACTCAAAGACTCAATCCCTTGAATAATGCAGGTATTGCCTTCAAGCTCCATGTTCGCACCCATACGGATAAGTTCTGGCACGTGCATAAAGCGATTTTCGAAGATGGTTTCGGTAATGGTCGCTGTGCCCTGGGCTAATACGTTTAGCACGCAGAACTGCGCCTGCATATCGGTTGGAAAACCGGGGTATGGCGCCGTCTTGATATTCACTGCTTTTGGACGTTTGCCTTGCATATCCAGTTCAATCCAATCTTCGCCCGTCGTAATCTTAGCGCCCGCATCCTCAAGCTTAGCGATCACCGATTCCAATGATGCAGGGTCAGCCTTTAAGCAACGAATGCGCCCACGGGTCACAGCGGCGGCCACGAGGAAGGAACCGGTTTCGATACGGTCTGGCATCACGCGGTAATTACAGCCCTGTAAACGCTCAACCCCTTGAATACGCAGGGTCGCACTGCCTACACCGGTGATTTTTGCGCCCATGGCAATCAAGCAATTCGCCAAGTCGATGACTTCAGGTTCGCGCGCCGCGTTTTCAATTACGGTTTCGCCATCGGCTAACGCCGCCGCCATCAGTAAGTTTTCCGTCGCGCCAACACTCACCATGTCCATGAAGATGTGAGCGCCCTTTAAGCGGCCATCGACACGGGCCTTGATGTAGCCTTCTTTCACTTCAATCTTGGCGCCCATCATTTCGAGGCCATGTAAGTGTAGGTTCACCGGACGCGCGCCAATGGCACAGCCACCGGGCAATGAAACGTCAGCGGTACCATAGCGTGCCAATAACGGCCCTAAGATCAAGATAGACGCACGCATGGTTTTCACGAGATCGTAGGGAGCGCAAAACTCATTCAGATTCGTGGTCGAAATGCGGATCTGTCCGTCGCCAAGCTCGGTCACATCGGCGCCAAGACAACGCAGCAATTTGCAGCTGGTGCTCACATCGCGCAAATTGGGGACATTCGACACAATAAAATCAGTCTCGGCTAACACGCCTGCCATCAAAATAGGCAGCGCAGCGTTTTTAGCACCTGAAATGATCACATCACCAGCAAGCGGAGGGCTTGCTTGAATCGCTAATTTATCCACTTTTCCTCACTACTAGCTGTTGAAAATTTTCTCGCGTTTCCATTGAGTCGGCGTGAAAGTTTTAATCGTTAATGCATGTAATTCACCGCTGGCAATGTGTGCCGTTAGCGGTGCATAGATGGCTTGTTGCTGTTTGACTCGGCTCATACCATCGAAACATTCGCCCACGGCGATCACTTTATAATGGCTGCCATCGGAGCTAGCGTGAACTTCTTCAAGCCCTAACGCATCACGTAAAATCTGTTCTATTAAGCTGCATTCCATAAATCTAGTACCTTGTTTTCAAAGCGCTTCTTCGGTGAAGAAGGACTGTAAATCGTATAAATCGATTAATTTTTTAAGCTGCTCAGAGGCCAAGCAAAGTGTCAGCGGCGAGTTATGGGCACGCACTAGAGCCAGCAAAAAAGCCACTCCGGCGCTATCACTATATTCAAGCCCTGACAAAGACAACTCTTGTGTCTGCTTTTCCAGCAAATTTTGCCGCTGTGGCCACAACGCTATCACTTGTGTCTGTGATAGGCGTCCCTTGATATGACAAACCCTGCCCTGCTGCACAAATTCAACCACGGCGATTACTTCCCTGATTTAGATTGTTTAACCACTTTTTCTTTAGTGCGCTCTTCAAGCATCTTAATCACGGGATCAATACCCTGTTGGCGGATAAGGTTAGAGATCTCAGATTGCTTAGATGACAGCAAGCTCACCCCTTCGGCCACTAAATCAAACGCTTTCCATGAGTCATCCTTCAAACGGCGCACTTTAAACAGTAACTTTATCGGTGGACGACCCGCTTCGATGATTTGCACGTTGACGTCGACAATTTTCTCGCCGCTAAAATCGGCACCGGGTGAAAATTCAACTTTCTGATTCGTGTATTCGGTAAATGCCTGTGCATAGGTAGAGATTAAATATCCCTCGAAGGCAGTGACAAATCGATTGCGCTGATCTTCTGTCGAGTCTTTTAAATACTGACCTAATACTTTGTAAGAGGCATATTTATAGTCGACGTATGGCATTAATTCTTCGCGTACGATCACCTTTAGATGATCCGCATCGGCATCGATTAAGGCCTTATCTTGGTGGAAACGATCGAAGGTTTTATTGGCAGCGGCTTTCACCATGGCATAAGGATCCATAGTGTTAATCGCTGCATCGGCAATAGCATTCATTGCGGTAAAAACCATCACTAACGGCAGTAAAAAGCGAGATAAGCTTTTAAACATAGTGGTCACCCCTATTTATCCTTTGAACCCATACTATATAAAAACTGACCAATCAGGTCCTCTAACACTAAGGCAGAACGAGTATCGTCAATCTTATCGCCATCCTTAAGCATACTGACATCGTCATCCATAAACCCGGGGGTTAAACCGAGGAATTGTTCACCGAGCAAACCCGAAGTTAAAATAGCTAAGCTACTGGTTTCAGGAAATTTATCATAACGTTTGTCCATCACAACCGTCACCACAGCCACCAGTTTGACAGGGTCGAGGTCAATATTACTCACCCGCCCAACCACAACGCCGCCCACCTTGACCGGTGAGCGCACTTTAAGGCCGCCAATATTAGTGAAGTTGGCCGTTAAGGTGTAGCTACTGTCGCTGGTTTTCACCTCGATATTGGCGACTTTGAACACCAACACAAGGAAGGCGGCTAAACCTGTTAAGAGAAACACACCCACTAACAATTCAATTTTTCGTGTCAACATGCTCAGTTACCACTCTGTTAATCCATCTAACCTGTGTCGAAATCCGCAGTGTTCCGTTAGCGGCCAAACATCAGGGCTGTCAATAAAAAATCCAATGCCAGTACGGCGAGGCTTGATTGCACTACGGTCGATGTCGTTGCCCGGCTAATTCCTTCCGGATTAGGGATCACTTGGTAACCACGATATAGGGCAATCCAAGTGACCACTACGGCAAACACACCACTCTTGATCAAGCAGTTAACTATGTCTTTGCGCCATTCTACCGATGCTTGCAAAATCGACCAGAAGGCACCGTTATCGATCCCTTTCCATTCCACACCGACTAAATGGCCGCCATAGATACCCACAGCCGTAAACATCAACGCCAGTAAAGGCATGCTGATCACCCCGGCCCAAAAGCGCGGTGCAATAATCTGCCGCAGTGGGTCGATAGCCATCATTTCTAAGCTTGAGAGCTGCTCGGTACTCTTCATTAAGCCGATTTCAGCGGTCAATGCCGATCCCGCTCGTCCGGCAAATAACAATGCCGTGACCACGGGCCCAAGTTCACGCAACAAACTCAAAGCCACCATAGGCCCAAGGCTTTCTTCCGTCCCAAAACCGACTAAGATGTTGTAGCCTTGCAGCGCCAGCACCATGCCGATAAAGAGGCCCGAAACTAAAATGATCACCATAGATTGCACGCCGACCACATAGATCTGACGCACCAATAATGGAAACCCTTTACGCACCCTAGGCCAACGGAAAATTGCGCCCCAAAGCATCAACCCTGCACGGCCAAAACCGAGCACTAGCTCAATCGCACTGCGGCCCAAATCGGCAATACGGTCTAATAACTTCACTTGCCAACTCCTTTTGCCATCAATTCTTGCTGATAGTTATTCGCTGGATAATGGAATGGTACAGGGCCATCCGGCGCCCCTTGAATAAACTGTTTCAGCTGCGGATTATCGGCATATTTGAGTTGCTCAGGTGTCCCATGGGCGATAACTTTTTTATCTGCAACGACATAGACATAATCGGCAATACCTAACACCTCATCCACATCGTGGGACACCACAATTGAAGTAAGATTAAGTGCATCGGACAACTCACGGATAAGCTTCACTAACACGCCCATGGAGATAGGATCTTGCCCAGCAAAAGGTTCATCATACATGACCATTTCGGGCTCAAGGGCGATGGCTCTGGCCAATGCCGCGCGGCGTTGCATACCACCGGATAATTCGCTAGGCATCATTTGCGCCGCACCTCGCAGCCCGACCGCCTCAAGTTTCATCAACACAATAGTACGAATAATTTCTTCGGGTAAGCCTGAGTGCTCGCGCAGGGCGAAGGCCACATTATCGAAGACGTTAATATCGGTAAATAAAGCACCACTTTGGAACAACATACTCATGCGCTTACGTAATTCGAATAATTCGTTACGGCTCACACCATGCACATCGTGACCATCAAACAATACTTGCCCATGATCGGGGGTGAGTTGACCACCGATTAACTTTAATAATGTGGTTTTACCAATACCGCTCGGCCCCATAATGGCGGTCACTTTGCCCCTAGGAATAGACAGGCTAATATCTTCATATATGACACGTTGACCACGGCTAAACCCCAAATGACGGATCTCAACCAACGGCGTTTGTTCTTGAGTCATGCTTGATTCCGATATTTGAAAAGAGGTGGTCTGCGTCTTCCCGATGCAGACCAATCGAAGAGCCGCAAATTGTACGTAATTGTGCTTTAACCTACAACAGAATCGACACTATCGTCCGACGATACTTTCAATTTGCCTCATTTCCAGCGAAAATGCGCGCGAAGTTTTCTATCCCTGAGGGTAAAATGTTACTTAATGTTTTCAAGCGGGTTAGGAAATTCGTAACGATTGTTGAAGTCATCACTAAATAGCCCAGTATTCTGACCGACGACATGGATGCTAAAACCTAACCCTGATGGCCATATTCGAAGAAGCCACGGCAAGGCGATAGGCCATATGGATAATTTCATAGGCATAAACGGTAAAGACGATGATACTGCTCAAGACATTGAAGCACTAAACAGTGCTATTCTGCCCCCTCAATGGGGCGACAAAGACAATGCAAGAAGAGAGATAGACATGGTAGACCAATCACAACTACGCCAGTGGGGCTGCAAAGTTATCGATATTGAAAAGTCGGCCCTCGATAATCTATATCAGTACGTGGATTCAGTTGAATTCGCACAGGCGTGCGAACTGATCCTCAACTGTACAGGCAAAGTTATTGTTATGGGCATGGGTAAATCCGGCCACATAGGCAATAAAATTTCCGCCACCCTCGCCAGCACGGGAACGCCCGCCTTCTTCGTACATCCAGGGGAAGCCAGCCACGGTGATTTAGGCGTATTATCCGACAACGATATTATTTTAGCGATTTCCAATTCAGGTGAATCGAGCGAAATCCTCGCCTTAATGCCAGTGATCCAGCGTAAAGCCATCCCCGTTATCGCCATGACAGGTAAACCTGATTCCAATATGGCGCGCTTGGCTAAGATCCATTTATGTATTGAAGTGCCGGAAGAAGCCTGTCCACTCGGGCTCGCCCCCACCTCGAGTACGACAGCGACCTTAGTGATGGGCGATGCTATCGCTATCGCCCTGCTGCAGGCCAAAGGCTTTACCCGGGAAGATTTTGCCATGTCGCACCCGGGTGGCGCGTTAGGACGTAAGTTGCTGTTAAAAGTCAGCGATGTTATGCACCGCGGTGACGACTTACCACTGGTTAATCACGATATTTGCATCACCGAAGCCCTGTATGAAATCTCCAAAAAAGGCCTAGGAATGACGGCCATTATCGATGATAACCACAAACTGGTCGGTATTTTCACCGACGGTGATTTACGCAGGGTAATAGATGCACAGGTGAACCTACGCACGACGCCCATCGCCGATGTCATGACACGAAACTGTGTCACTATTACCGACAACGTACTCGCGGCACAGGCACTGCAAGTGATGGATGCTAAAAATATTAACGGCCTGATAGTGATAGACAAAGACCATCATCCTATCGGTGCACTCAACATGCTCGACATGGTTAAAGCGGGAGTGATTTAATGCCACAGCAAGGATTTTATGGCCCCATCAGCGATGACATTTGGCAAAGGGCGCAAAAGATTAAACTGCTCATCTGCGATGTTGATGGTGTGTTTTCCGATGGACGCATTTATTTAAGTAATGCCGGCGAAGAACTCAAAGCCTTTCACACCCGAGATGGTTACGGTGTACGCTCACTGTTGACCAGTGGTTTTCACATTGCCGTGATCACGGGTCGTCAATCTAAAATTGTTGAAAACCGCATGACGGCGCTGGGTGTCACTCACATTTATCAGGGTATTGACAATAAACTCGCCCCCTACGAAGAACTGTTATCACTCTATAATGTCACACCTGAAGAAGTGGCTTATATAGGTGATGATATAGTGGATCTGCCCGTGATGAACCTTGTCGGCCTAGCCGTCTGTGTCGCCGATGGTCATCCCTATGTACGCCAACATGCCCATTTTGTGACCCACCTCAATGGTGGTCATGGCGCACTTAGGGAGTTAACCGACTTGCTGTTACTTAGCCAAAATAAGTTCACCACGGCACACGGGATGAGTATATGAGTCGTGTGACCCTCGCCATCATCGCCTTTTTTGGCACCGCACTTATCCTCTATTGGCAGGTGCAGCACAAACGTGGTGGTGATACGGATGCTAGCTTGAACAATGCTGACAGACCCGATTACGTTATCGAAGACTTACACAGCGTTGAGTTCAATGATCAGGGTCAAGTGAATAGCCGCGTCACAGCAAAACACATGGAACACTATGAGCTAAAGAATCAGACCTTCTTCACTCAACCGGTATACCTTGTTTATCCTGACCAAGGTAAAGCACAATGGAAGATCCGGGCAGATCAAGGTCGGCTCAATAAAGATACGGGCAAGGTTGTATTAGAAAATAATGTTATTATTGACGCCATTAGCTCACAAGAACCGATACAGAACCTGTCTACCAGTTTTCTGGAACTCGATCTCAACACTATGATAATGACCTCAGACCGTATCATTTATGTCACAGGGAAAGATTTTAATATTCAAGGGCAAGGCCTTTATGCCGACCTAAACGCACAGGAAGTGCAATTGACCAGTCAGGTAGTAGGAACCTATGAAGCAAAATAACGTATTACTTGCCAGCCTCATGCTAATGATAAGCATGGGCGCCTTTGCTAAAGTCGACGACCTAAAACAGGAAGTCAAAATCCAAGCGGTCAGTCAAACCGCCGATATTAAAAACAACCAAATCATCTTCTTTGGTCCGGTTGAAGTTACCCAAGGCTCGATTAAAATCCATGCTGAACAATTGCGAGCCTTTTCGACGGAAGGTGAAAACAGTAAAATTTTGGTGGCCACGGGTAATCCTGCCACTTATACCCAAATTTTAGATGATGGCCGCCCCGCCTCAGCCAGCGCAAAAGAAATCCGCTACGAAATGGCGACTCGAACCCTAACGCTGACGGGATCAGCCACCCTAGATCAGGCGGGTAGCCAAGTGACGGGAAATCTTATCCGCTACAACATCAGCCAGCAAAAACTCATCGCCGAAAGTACTGGCAGCGGAAATGATCGGGTGATCACTATCATTCAGCCCGAAAGCTACCAAGATGATGTCAAACCAGAACCCCCAACGGATAAACCTGTGAAACAGCAGGACTCTAAATGACCCAGATCACCCTAAGAGCACAAAATCTAGCGAAGAGCTATAAGAGTCGCCAAGTGGTAAAAGATGTCAGCCTAACGGTCAAAACGGGCCAAGTCGTTGGGCTGCTCGGCCCGAATGGTGCGGGCAAGACCACCACCTTCTACATGGTTGTCGGACTGGTTAAAAGCGATAAGGGCCATATCTTTATCGACGATGACGATTTAACCGCCGATCCTATGCATTTGCGGGCACGTAAAGGGATTGGTTACCTGCCACAGGAAGCCAGCATCTTTCGTAAGCTCACAGTACACGACAATATCATGGCGGTACTGCAAACCCGTAAAGAACTAAAGACTGAGGAGCGCGAGGAAGAATTAGAACACTTGCTCGAAGAGTTCCATATCACCCATATTCGCGATAGCCAGGGCATGTCATTATCCGGCGGTGAGCGTCGCAGAGTGGAGATAGCCAGAGCCCTTGCCGCCAACCCTAAGTTTATTTTGCTCGATGAACCCTTTGCCGGTGTTGACCCGATTTCGGTTATCGATATCAAAAAAATTATCGAGCAACTTAAGAGCCGTGGGCTAGGTGTCTTGATCACCGACCACAATGTGCGCGAAACATTAGATGTGTGTGAACATGCCTATATTGTGAGTCACGGAAACCTGATCGCCGAAGGCACACCCGCAGAGATCTTAGACAATCAGCAAGTTAGGGCTGTGTACTTAGGTGAACAATTCAGGCTATAGTTACTTAAATGGAGCCAATGATCATTAAATTTAACATCATCCGGCTCCCTTCATAATGATAACAAGCGACCTCATTCTAAAATAATAACCTAGGGATCAGCGGTAACATGAAAGCGTCACTCCAGCTCAAACTGGGTCAACAGTTAACTATGACGCCACAATTACAACAGGCCATTCGTCTGTTGCAACTGTCGTCATTGGAACTGCAGCAAGAGATCCAGCAAGCCTTAGACTCTAATCCTCTTCTCGAGCTGGAAGAGGAGCAATTTGACGCACCTAGCGAACGCAACCAGACCATAGCCGATACTGATTTCAGCGAGTCCAGCACTCTGCCACCCGAACAGGATAGCTCCACGGTCGACACGGCGGAATCGTTGACTAAAGAGTCCATGCCCGACGAACTCCCCATGGATACCACTTGGGATGAAGTCTTTACCGCCTCACCGAACTCGGGTCCAGGGGGCAGCCGTGAAGATGATATGCCCTTCCAAGGCGAAACCAGCGAAGGCCTATACGAACATTTAGAATGGCAAAAAAACCTCACGCCCTTTTCTGAGACCGATTTAGCCATCGCCACCGCCATTATTGATGCCATCGACGATCAGGGTTATCTCACTCAAAGTACTGAAGATATTCTCGAAGCTATGGGCAATCCAGACATCGAATTGGATGAAGTCGAGGCCGTGCTTAAGCGCATTCAACACTTCGACCCCGTTGGCGTGGCCGCGAGGGATTTAAGCGAATGCCTGCTTATCCAGTTATCCCATTTCTCGCCGGATACACCGCACCTCGAAAACGCCCGCATGTTGATCAGAGACCATTTAGATCTGATCGCCGCCCGCGATTTTAGACTGTTGATGCGTAAGACAAGACTCAAAGAAGATGAATTAAGGGACGGCATTGCCCTGATCCAGACGCTCAACCCTCGTCCAGGTTTATTGATCACGCCAGTCGATGAGGAATATGTCATCCCCGATGTCTCTGTCTCGAAGAAAAATGGCCGCTGGGTCGTCGAACTCAACCCTGACTGCATGCCAAAAATCAATGTCAATCAACAATATGCAGCAATGGCCCGCAGCACTAAGAGTCAAGCCGATAGCCAGTTTATCCGCGGCCATCTGCAAGAAGCTAAATGGTTTATCAAAAGCTTAGAAAGCCGGAACGAGACTCTGCTCAAAGTGGCGAACTGTATCGTGCAATATCAGCAAGGTTTCTTCGAATACGGTGAAGAAGCGATGAAACCTATGGTGCTCAACGATATCGCCGAAGCCGTTGAAATGCATGAGTCCACCATCTCGCGGGTGACCACCCAAAAATACATGCATACCCCTAAGGGACTTTTTGAACTAAAATACTTCTTCTCAAGCCACGTCGGAACCGACGATGGCGGCGAGTGCTCATCCACCGCAATCAGAGCCTTTATAAAGAAACTGGTTGCCGCGGAAAACCAGAAAAAACCATTAAGCGACAGCAAGATGGCGCAGCTTCTGGCAGAACAAGGGATTAACGTAGCCCGCAGAACCATTGCGAAGTATCGAGAAGCTATGCTGATCCCTCCTTCTAATCAGCGTAAAAGTTTATAGCCTACTGTGGATATCGGAGGACGTTTCTATGCAAATAAACCTAAGTGGACACCATATAGAGATTACTGAATCGTTACGGGCATATGTAGAGGAAAAGTTTTCAAAACTTGAACGTCATTTCGAACAGATCAATAATGTGCACGTTGTGCTCAATGTTGAGAAAATGCAACAAATTGCCGAAGCGAGAATTAACCTCACCGGTGGTGAAGTTTTTGCAACTTCAGAGCATGCAGACATGTATGCTGCCATAGACGTCCTGATAGACAAACTTGATCGTCAGGTTATTAAACACAAAGAGAAGTTAACAAAACACTAATAATGGAACTTTGTACCATACTGCGGCCGGAGTGCACTACCTGCGCCACTCCGGGCAGTAAAAAAAAGGTACTGGAACTCATCAGTGACTTAGCCGCTGCCCAGTACCCCACCCTCTCATCTCAAGAGATATTCGAAAGCCTTGTGGCGCGCGAAAAGATGGGGAGCACAGGTATAGGTAACGGTATCGCCATTCCACATGGTCGATTAACCGATATAACACAACCCATTGCGATACTCGTAAAATGTGAGGAGCCGATAGCCTTCGATGCTATCGATAAGCAACCCGTCGATATTTTATTTGCATTGCTCGTACCAGCGGATCAATGTCAGCAGCATTTAAGCACCTTGTCCTGTATGGCTGAAAAGCTCAGTGACAAACAAATATTGAAGCAATTGCGCAAGACGCATGATGAAACGGAACTCTATCAGGTAATCACTGGATGAAACTGGTCATAGTGTCAGGGCGCTCGGGCTCAGGCAAATCTGTCGCACTGAGAGTGCTTGAAGATCTCGGCTACTACTGTGTCGATAATCTCCCTTTGCCTTTGATTGGCAGCCTGCTTGAACAGCTCAAGGGCAGTAACGATCTCGTCGCCATCAGTGTCGATGTACGCAACCAGCCTGAGCAAGATAAAGTGTTAGTGAGACAACTGGCGAGTCTGCCCGAGGGCACGGAGCTGACCAGCTTCTTCCTCAATTCTAGCGATAAAATCCTGCTTAAACGCTACAGTGAAACCCGCCGCTTACATCCTTTATCTAAGAGCCGAGTCTCACTGCAAGAAGCCATCAAACTCGAAGGTAAATTGCTCGAGCCCCTATCGCAGCAAATGGACCACTACATAGATACATCGAACTTGAATATCTATGAGTTAAGCGATCAGGTCAGGCAGATTTTGCTCGGCAGTATCGATAAGGAATTAGTGATCAACTTCGAGTCCTTTGGTTTTAAACACGGCATGCCCACCGAAGCCGACTTTATGTTCGATGTGCGCTTTCTGCCCAACCCCCATTGGGAACCCGAACTGCGTCCCCTTACAGGCCTAGATGAACCGGTCGCCGAATTTTTAAATCGCCAGCCACTGGTCAATAAGTTCATCTGGCAAATTGAAAATCTGCTAGAAACTTGGTTGCCCCATTTAGAACGCAATAACCGCAGCTATCTGACGATCGCCATTGGTTGCACGGGTGGCCAACACAGATCGGTTTATGTAGCCGAGCAACTCGCCAAACGTTTTAGCAATGGCAAACATAAAGTCAATTCGCGCCATCGAGAGTTGAGCCATGCCAAAGCTTGAACGCCAAGTCACCATCTGCAATAAACTCGGTTTACACGCCCGCGCCGCCACTAAATTGGTGGTGCTGGCATCGGAGTTTGATGCGACTATTACGTTAATCCAAGGTGATAAACGGGCCTCAGCCGCCAGTGTACTGGGTTTATTGATGCTCGAAACTGGTATGGGTAAAACCATTAAACTGATTGCCGAAGGCCCAGATGCCGCGCCCGCACTCGATGCCATTTGTGCACTCATTGACGCTAAGTTTGATGAAGCTTGCTAACCCTAGAACTTAGGGGTTGCTAGCAGTATTTCACCTTTGGTTTCAGTTGGTTGAAATCAAGTCCCAGCATATACATTTGCCACTCGACCTTATCCGTCCCGCTCAATTACAATATGCTACTTTTGTTCTTTTGCCAGATGTCGGCTCTACGTCGGTTAAAGATCCAAAGCTGGTAGGCCACAGGTTCACAATGCTATGGAGGATAAATGCCCGTAGAAGCTTCAGACAGCCATCAAGTCGGGCAACGCCTCGACCAACTGAGTCAAGCCCTGAGTAGCGGTATGTTTGTCCATGTGCGGCAAATGCTGCAAAACATGGCCTCTTCCGATATCGCCCTGATCCTCGAATCTTCGCCCCCAAAGGCGAGGCAAGTGCTGTGGCAACTGATCGATCAAGAACAGTTAGGCGATATTCTCGATGAACTCAGCGAAGAACTTAAAGATCCACTGATCAGCACCATGAGCCCCGAACGAGTCGCTAAGGCGACCGCCAGCATGGACACAGATGATCTCGCCTATATTCTGCGCAGTTTGCCAGACACTGTGTATAAGCAAGTGTTGCAATCCATGAGCCTGCAAAATCGCCAGCGCGTTGAGCAAGCACTGTCCTACCCGAATGAAACGGCGGGCAGCCTAATGAACACAGATACAGTGACGCTCAGGCCCGATGTCAATATCGACGTCGTGCTGCGCTATCTACGCCAACGTGGCAATCTGCCCGACACCACAGATACCTTATATGTTGTCGATAAACATGACAAAGTGCTCGGCGGTGTTAGGCTTGCCGATCTGCTTACCCGTGATCCTAACACCCCAATTCGTAACATCATGGATCCCAACATCGAGAGTATTCCCGTTGGCATGCCCGACAGTGAAGTCGCGCAGTTATTCGAACGCCATGACTGGGTTTCTGCTCCTGTGGTGGATAGCGATGGCAAATTACTCGGCCGGATCACGATTGACGATGTGGTCGATGTGATCCGTGAAGACGCCGAGCACTCTATGATGGGGATGGCGGGGATGGACGACGACGAAGACACCTTCGCCCCGGTGCTTAAAAGTACCCTTCGCCGCTCACTCTGGCTCACCATCAACCTGTTCGCCGCATTGCTTGCCGCTTCGGTCAGTAATATGTTTGAGGGGACAATCGAACAATTTGCCACCATCGCGATTTTAATGACCATAGTCCCAAGCATGGGCGGTGTGGCGGGCAATCAAACCCTCGCACTCGTGATCCGCGGTATTGCCCTTGGACATATAGGACAAAGTAACGCCCGCTGGCTGATCGGCAAAGAACTCGCCATTGGTTTCCTCAATGGTTTGATGTGGTCGATTCTGGTGTTTATCGCGGTACTCGTCTGGAAGGATGACTTAGCACTCGCCAGCCTGATCGGTGGTGCCATGCTGATCAATATGACCATTGCCGGGCTTGCAGGCGCGAGTATCCCACTGATATTAAAACGACTTAAAGTTGACCCTGCACTCGCTGGCGGCATGGTGCTCACCACAGTGACCGATGTGATAGGCCTGTTTGCCTTCCTTGGTTTAGCGACACTCTACCTGATGCACTAATGCACTAACGCTTCAACACTGCTAGCGCTTTAACCGTTTATACTCATTACAAAAATGGCACCGAAAGAGTGCCATTTTCTATCCCGTGGAAAACAAAAAAGTCGCCCACAGGCGACTTTTAGTAACAAGCATAATAATTAACTGGCCTACTGGCCCGTCGGTGTTAGCACAATTTCCACTCGGCGGTTTTGTGCACGGCCTTCGGCGCTCGCATTGGAGGCGATAGGGCTCGCTTCACCCATACCCTGAGACTTCACTCGAGCCGAAGCCACACCTTTGCCCATCAAGTAATTGCCGACTTCACCCGCACGTACCTGTGATAGGCGTAAGTTGTAAGAATCCGAGCCACTGCTATCGGTATAACCTAATACGTTAAGCTGGGTTTTACTGTATTCCTTTGCCACAACTGCGACAGAATTCAGCACGCGTTTAGCACCATCGCTTAGCTCGGTTTGATCTACACCAAAGGTCACTTCATTTGGCATATTGAGAATAATGTTGTCACCGTTACGGGTCACACTCACACCTGTCGAAGCCAATTGCTGACGCAATTTAGTTTCTTGTACATCCATATAGTAACCAATGCCACCACCAACAGCCGCACCAGATGCTGCACCAATTAAAGCACCTTTGCCGCGGTCGCTCTTGCTAGAAGAGGCGACGCCCACGGCTGCGCCGGCAACGGCACCAATTAAGGCGCCAGTCGTTGCTTTTGCAGTTTGTTGTTCATTGGTATAGGGATTCACTGTGGTACAGCCAGATACCAATAACCCACTGATGATCGCCGCAATAGTGAGCTTAGATGATGTAAATGAACCTATTTGAAAACGCTTCATCTTAATGACCTCATAACATGATTGATGACGGTGAATGTCCACAAAGAAGGCAAAAATTTCACAACTAACGGCATGGACAAACAACCACTGAACATTCAAAAAACGCAGTATATAAGTATTCTCCTTGGAGACAATCATTAATCTCTACGCAATACCATTAATTGATAATTAAGTCAGTAAAGATACAGGGATAGCCCAGCGGACTAAATAAACCACAGGCAAAAATACCGAGTGCAAAGCCCTGAAATAGTGCGCTTTGCACTATTTTTGACAACGAGCAAAATTAAAGTCGTTTAAAACAAATTCATAATTTATTGATTTTCAATCAAAAAATAAAAATTAGAATATTGGCACGAATTTTACATACTACTAAATGAGTAGATGAAATCTGAACCTATCGTAACAGATCAGAGCCTAGCTTAGGTTAGCTTGATCAAGGAAACACCCGATGTTCCCATAGGTATTAAGGAGGAAAGATGAAGAACATTATGAATCTTATTGAACTGTGTCGCCATGAATGGATCTATTTACGCCATGTTGGCTATAGCCAGTGGGATTTAGAGCAGCGGCGTTAGTCACTAAGGAAAAATCAACGCCATTACATCGAATATCGCTAGAACGCAGTAAAGAGGGATAGCACATGGGAATCATCGACAATAGCCTCAAGCTCAATGTCATTTCCGAAGTGAAAGTAAAAGGTCGTTTACTTTCGGATGTGGCTCGCCAATACGGTATTTCGGCTAAAGCCGTGTACCAGTGGGTAAGGGAAAGCGACCAACAACCACAACAAAGAGAATGTGCTCTCATGGGTGAGATAGCCCAGCTGCAGAAAAAAATAAAACAGCTTAACAATGAATTACGCACCATAGGTTAATGTTTACATTCCTATCGGAGCCCAAATAGACAAGGCCGGACAGGATGGTATATCGCCCTGCTGATAACGCTAACGATGTAAAAGATGTGCTCACAACAATAATAACAGCGCCCTTTTTCGTCCGGCCTTGTCATCCACTTTAATTGCTAACCCAACCAAGGTTGGGAAATCATTTAAGTGTTAATACGTTAAGTGTCGATATAAAGAGAGAAAGCAAAGGTTTTGGCAAGGCTTTAGAGGGAGTTATCTCCCCCAAGATCAAATATGTGAGTTGTGCTCCCCCAAGTCACTAGCATATTACCCTCTTGGGTCTTGCCCTTTTATTCACGGGATCAATGAAGATCTAGCGCTATAGTGAGTGTGGCGCGCCAAGGAAGGCAGTGACTTGTGTTAGTGGGAAGCAACCTATTTCAGTAAGATCCGAGCAACTAATAATCTTCATTCGCTTCTTGGATCCGCATCTTCCGTTCCTGCGCTTCTTCATAAGCTGCCTGAATTTCTTCTAATACTGAACTGACATCCGCTTCGGCAAGCACTTCAGTAAACTCACCCGTGAGCAGGGTATCGGGTTTTAATTCACCCGCTTCAAATAAAGCCCACATCTCCTTGGCATACTGAGTCCTTAATAATTCGGGGGCGTATTGACCATAATACTGAGTCATATTGTTGATATCTCTAGCTAACATCCATTTAGCATGATTATTCGCCGCCGCATCGACCGCTTGGGGTAAGTCGATGATTACTGGGCCCTCACTATCGACTAAGACGTTGAACTCAGACAAATCACCGTGCACTAAACCCGCACATAACATACGCTTGACATAGGTCATCACCAAAGCGTGGTCGCGCACCGCTTTTTCGGCAGACAGGGTCACATCATTTAAACGTGGCGCCACATTGCCTTCGGCATCGGTAACCAACTCCATCAGGAGGACACCATCGAAACAGCCATAGGGTGTCGGCACCCGAACACCAGCGTGGGCTAGCCGATATAGCGCATCGACCTCGGCGCTTTGCCAGGCTTCTTCCATTTGATCGCGGCCAAATTTAGAGCCTTTTTCCATCGCGCGGGCACGGCGACTATTACGGACTTTACGGCCTTCTTGATACAGCACCGCCTGCTTAAAACTGCGTTTGTCCGCTTCTTTATAAACCTTGGCGCAGCGAATATCCTCGCCACTGCGTACCACGTACACAGTTGCCTCTTTACCGCTCATTAACTGGCTGATGACCTCATCGACCAGTCCTTCATCAACCAGAGGTTGGATTCGTTTCGGAGTTTTCATAGCGCCCTTATACCTTACTTAGGCTTGAGATGGAATACTGCGGACAAATCTTCATAAAAAAGCGGACTCCTAACGGAAATAGGAAAAAATGATTGATTAAATTTAAGTAAAAACTAAAACACATGGAACAGGAACACAATAACAGATTTATCTTGGTTTAAAGTCAACAAACATACTGAAAATTAACCTTAAATTTCCACATGCTTACTTATAGTTAACTGAGCCAAGCACAGGTCAACCCTATTCTCCAACGCCACCACAGACGCAATCGTTAGACTAACAAAACCAGCACAAATAGGGCAATGGGGCTACAGCCATAGCCGCCGCGTTGAGCATTTGCCGCACATTGTAAGAGCCTTGATGATAACTATTGATCTCGGCACCGCTTTCATCCCTTGGCTTCACCTTCCCGAAGCATTATTCTGATCCCCCTTTTATTCCTCGAGAGCATTGAATGCGTTATTTACAGCTTGCATTGGCATTATCCGTCCTATCTTTAACCCAATGCACGAGTCTCTCACTCGAAGAATGTCGTAATAGTGATTGGTACACCCTAGGGCTCGCGGACGGCAATCGTGGTGCTACGGCGACCCAACTCAATCAATACCAAAAGGATTGCCACGAATTTAATCTCAAAGTGGACGCGACACAGTGGCAACAGGGATATCAACAGGGGCTCATTAATTATTGCCTACCCGAAAATGGTTATCGCGTAGGATTAGCGGGGGAACATTACTATGGGGTCTGTAGCAATAATCAATTTGTAGAACGCTATAACCAAGGATATGAACGATATTTAGTAAATAAACGTTTAGCCGAAATCGCCGAACGCTTATATGCCATCGACACTGAAATCGGCAGCATCGATAATAAATTGAATAATCTCACCGATAAAGCCGCACTCTTAAAACAAAAAAATGTGCTGCTCAATGAAAAAAATCACCTGTTAGATGAAAGATTGCGCTTACGCCAAGGGGATATTCGCTTCGACTTTAGATTTTAACCCCTAAGAACACTGAAGCAGCCACGGTCATGTTAATCAATCTCACAAGGGCGTGTTCTGCTGCGTAACAAGCATAATTAGGTTCCATTATTTAGCATTAATCATACTGACGCTATGGGCAAGGTTAACACTCTCCACCTTAGGAGCCCGGAGGAAAAAGCCGTAATACAATAGGCTTGCACAGGTCCAGGCAACCGCGAGACTCCATAAATCATGGCTTAAGAAATGGGCGCCGCGCAGTTCCTGTGCCATCCCAAAAACCACACCCAGTAGCAACCCAAATACTAACCCCACTTTGGCATAACGGGGGTGATATTGTTTCAATACATAATAGGTCGCAACCCAAGCAAAGCCACCACTCGAATGTCCACCGGGAAAGCATTGCCCAAACTCAGCCCCTTCGGGTAAACGGGCAAATAGAGAGGAATGCATGAGCCGGCCACCAAACTCCACCACATCCCATGGGCAGGTCATATGGGTTAGGTTCTTGCCGATACGCACTAATAATACGCTAGCAAGCACACTACAGAATAAATAGATCAATCCTTTACGATAGGGGCGAATAGCATCGCGACGGAAACTAAAAACAATCCCTAGCACTACGACTAGGGCCAGCAAGATCACTAAGTTACGCCCAGCTACATGCAACAGATTTTCAGTGAACCAATAGCCTCTTAATGGCCAAGAATCGACACCCCCCTGCCACTGAAATAATATGCTCGCCATTTTCATATCGGCGTGAGTCCATTCAAGTCCAAAAATGATCACCGCGAAAACCAGAAGTGGGGAAAATAAATGGCTCTTGGCAAAGCTGAAGAATGTCGTTTTATAGCTATCTTTCAATGTGTTATTCACTAGAAAAACCAATTACTAGAATATCTAGTACTAGTGTAATAGTGAATTCTTATCGAAAACTTAAGGAGTTTAACAATATCAGCCAGACAACCATATTCAACTTAATTGAGGTAAAAAATTCGAATCACCGGCAAAAAGGCTATAGTTTATACATAACATTGCGCCTCTAGGATTGAGCACCCATGCCTTATCATATCGCCCTTCAGCAATCCCAAAAAAAACGGATACTCGCCGACATTGCTATCGATACCGACGGAATCATAGTGCCCGCAGCAATGCTCGAGAACTGGCAGCAAACCTTAGATTTACTCTCTGAAATAGTCGATACCCCAGCTGCACTCATCATGCGGGTACATCAATCCGACATAGAAGTCTTTGCCTCGAGTCATAGCCTAGGCAACCCCTATAAACAACATGATAAAGACAGTCTAGGTCATGGGCTCTACTGCGAAACAGTGATGAAAGAATGCAGAGAACTGCATATTCCTAATGCACTTAAAGATAAAAATTGGGATAAAAACCCTGATATTAAACTCGGCATGATCGCCTATTGTGGCCTGCCATTGCGCTGGCCCGATAACACGGCCTTTGGCACTATCTGCATGCTAGACAGCAAAGAGCATCATTACAGTAAACAGTTCCGTAGTTTGCTCAGCCGTTTTCAGAATGGGATTGAAGCTAACTTAGTCACGCTATTTCAACAGGCTAAACTACAAACCCATAATCAACAGCTCGAACAGGTCGTCCAACAACGCACCCATGAACTGGCTGAGCTTAGCGTTAAGCTGATCCGCGAAATTGAAACCCGCACTTCAACCGAAAGCTCCTTGGAATACCATAAAAGTTACGATCCACTGACAGGCCTACCAAACCGTATTACTTTGATTAATAGCCTCTCACATATGCTTGAAGAAACTCATTCCAAGGGAAATGTTTCTGTTCTCTATGTGGGATTGCGCAATTTCAAATCGATCAACGACAGTTACGGTTACCTGATTGGCGATAAAATTCTCACCATTCTCAGCCAGCGTTTACAACATTATGCCGATGAAAACACCTTTGTCGCCCGCATCGCCGGCGCCGAGTTTGTGATAGTTCAGTCCCATACTTCCCCACACACTCAAGTCAATAAATTAATAAATCAGATCATAAACTGCTGTAACACTCCTTTTGGTGTTGCAGATTTTGTGATCACTATTCCCTCAAGCATAGGCATAGCGCAGGCCTCCAGCGATGGAATAGATGCCTCGGTGTTATTGCAAAAAGCGGGCGCAGCCATGACGATCAGCAAAGCGGAAGGTTCTGCCTATAATTTTTTTAATCAAGATGTTCAAGCGGCACTGCGCCAGCGCTATCAACTCGAATCACACTTAGTAGATGCCCTGAATAAAAATGAATTAAGCCTCCACTATCAACCCTTTATCAACTTAAAAACCAAGGCTGTGATCGGTGCCGAAGCCTTGCTGCGCTGGCATAATCCGCTCCTTGGCAATGTTTCCCCCGACAGATTTATTGCCTTGGCAGAACGTAATGGTCAGATTATCGATATTGGTAACTTTGTACTACACACGGCTCTCTCCCAAGCCGCTAAATGGTGCAGAGCCCTCCAACACGACTTTAAAATTGCCATTAATATTTCTCCCATTCAGATGCGCAATCCCCGCTTTGTCGAGCATATCGCCGATCTGTTAGCACTTTATCAAATGCCACCCACGGCCCTAGAACTTGAAATCACCGAAGGCATGCTAATGCAAGATGAACACTTAGCCCACAATGCCATCCAAAAACTGCAAGCACTCGGCATCCGCATCTCCCTAGATGACTTTGGCACAGGTTATTCATCCTTAAGTTATCTACAAAAGTACTCCTTCGATACCTTAAAAATCGATCGCTGTTTTATCAATAAACTCGAAGAAAACGAACAGGATAGGGAGTTAACTAAGGCGATTATCGCCATTGGCAAGAAATTGAATTTAGAGGTAATAGCCGAAGGGGTAGAAACCCTAGAACAAGATGCCTTTATTCGTAATGAAGAATGCGATTTAGGCCAAGGCTATCTCTATGGAAAGCCCATTACCGCAAGGCAGTTTGAACAGGAATTTATTCATAAAACAGAGCATTAAAACCCCACTGAGCAATGCTGCATGAATAGTCATTTCCACAGACGGTTATAACTCACATTTGGACAAAAGCGTGATAGACCCTTTGCTCTAACTTGTCAGTTTCGAATTAAAATTTCTATGGAGATAACACTCTGCCCATGCGCGCGAACTTGTGAGCGTCGCATGAGCAGCAGACCCCGTATGATGCGGATTGTTATAACTCAACGAGCTCGATCTTGAACTCTGTTGGTGAAATAATTGCCTGCTTAACCACCACGTTTTCATATTTTGAACCAAGAACGTTGAGCAGCTGATCTTTTTTCTTATTTTCCATACGCGCTCCTAAGATAACTTCTTTAACTGCACTTTTTGGAAAGTTAAAAAGGTGTATAGGATACGTTTCCGCCTCAATCACTTTATTTGAGTCGCTTAATACAGCACACATACGCCACTCTTGCTCATAAAACCAATCTTCAGATTTAACTAAGAGCAGTTCAACTCCAGTAAGCTCCATTACACGTTTTGTCGGTCTATCTTTCGCATATTCTACTTTTCGAAGATGATAAAACTCATCTCTATCGCTTCGTTTATGATTGAAGAACGGATTGTTATCGTCAAATCCTATACAAAATCCTGTATGTGAACGGGCATAGTGCGCCCACATAAGTAAATTGCTGTTTTTCTCCGTTAGCGAAAGAACTCCGATCATTTCGTTTGATTTTTCAGCAAAAGTTTGGGCGACTACGCCACTCATGGCTGAAAACTGCTTATTTATTTCCCGACAATATTGACCGTAGTTTTGTCTTGTTAAAGCTTCTAACTGAGCTGGTGATATTAATGTTCTTAACACAGGGGGGATTTTTTCTAACTCAGTTTTAATTAAACTCTTGATTTTGCTTTCGAACACCTCGTCCATTTCTTCTTTTGAAGCCAAAGTTGAAATGACAGGTTTAAACTCAAAAGGATCATTAAAGTCAGCTGGCTGCGTAAAGCGAATAAGATTCGAATCTAAAACATCAATCCTATCAGGCTCTAGATATTTAAATAGCACAGCGCCTTCCTTGAGTTATAACGCTTTGCTAATTGGCTGCCGCAGCGAAGCGTAGGCAGTCCAGTGGAGGCCACGCTTTTTGTGGCCGGAACGAAATTAAGCAATTTGTTATAAGCCATTTGTGTTGACCCTGTTGCCGCAATGAATACAAACGATTGAGCCAGAAAACCAATGCCAAACAACTTTAGACCAGCCCCCACTTGATGCTGGATGCGACGACTTAAACCCTTGAACAGTTAAACACTTATTGCAGTGAGGGCAACGGTTAAATAACGCCAAAATAATATGTACAACTACAGCGCCAAGGAAAGCACCGAAGATGTATACCAAATGACTCGCACTAGCCTCAGGTGGAGAGAAAAACTTGCCGTAACTCAGTGCTAGAAAGAATGCGAGCAAAAGAGACCATGCAATAAAAACGCTGAATACATCGAGTTTGCCTATTAACGATTTGGACACCGATCTTCCCTATGGCTTATAACGTCTTAGTATTTATGCGCTGCGCTGTTTGCAGGGCATAAATCGCTTGTTGACTCAATCTTAAATATGGCCACAGCCACATCCATGTCAATTGGTATAAATGATGCTATAGGAATTTGCTTTTTTGCGGTAGCGGTTTTTTATACAGTTTGATGGGTAATCACTTGATATTGTTTTACCTTTCTCGTTCTTTCACGCTTATTTTTTTGCTGATGAATCGCTATCTAACGACTCAAAACTCCAAGGAATACACCTCCCCTCGGAGTTGCCGCAGGGCGAATAGACAAATTGCGTGAGTCTCGCCATGGATGGCGAGCTAGCTTTCGCAGGTGCAGGGACGCATCCTTCGGAAGCGATAGCAAATTTGTCAATGAGCACAAGGGGCTTTCAACTCCGTTGGGGGCGTCTTGGAGCATCCAAGGAGGATAGGACGAGCAGTCCTCCTTGGTCGGGTGTGGGGTGAAGCCCCACGACTTTGATTTTGATTAAAGCATTCAAACTACGAAAAGATGGGATACATAACTTCTAAGTCGAACCATCAACTTTTCTATAGGTAAAGCTTTACTTGGCCTATTCCCCTTTTGAACTGCGAAACCCACTTTGGGGCAATAGCTTCTAGCTAAAGGAAGTCGTTAGGATTACTAAAGCAGCAACCATCCACCTAGGGTCGCTGCTTTACATCTCACTCATAGGGATAGGGAAACGAGACTAGTCTGCTTTGATGACGGCTTGTTTGAGTATTTCTTGGTCATTTTTATACACCACTAGCTCGCCTGGAGGGCTATCACTGGTGCCTAAGACGGTGACATAACAGTGATATTGGTATGGGCCGCTGCGAAATTGGAATGAATGATTCCCACCGCTACCGTCGAATACGAGTTTGCCCTTATTCAGCACTAAATCTGGCTTTTCACTCAATGGCTTACCCTTTGCCCAAGCAGCATAACGATATTCATCGTTGCCCATATTATCGACACTAATGGTAAATTTAGCGGTCTGCCATGCTAACTCAGGTCTCACGAACTCACTCACGCTCGCATGTAATCCCGTTTTTTGCTTAGCAATAAGCTCTGCTTTCAGTTTTGCCTCTACCGGTGTTTGATAGTTAATGGCGATGATCTTGCCATCAAAATCTAGCCACACCACACCGCTGCCGAGCATAATCCCGCGCCAGCCCATAGTCTGCCAATCGGCTTCAACCTTAGAATTGGCAATCTGCTCAAGCAGCTGTGAATCGAATACTTGATCAAAACGTGTAACCATTTCCTGCATATTTTGAATCGCTGGGATCGGATATTCACGTTTAAGTGGGTAAGCCACTCGTTTGGCAATCGCCTCAGGATCATTTGCCTTAGCCGCATCGATAAGCCCTTGCACCAGAGGAATATATTCCTTTGGTAATGCCTCGTCGGCCGCATTCACTGCGCTACTTAACCCCATAGCACCGAATATCAAGGCGACATAACATGCGATTTGCATTAGTTTAGCTTGGCCGAAAACAGCTAATTTTATTGCCTTTAATGGTGAGGCGAGTGGCATTTTTATCCCTTACATCCAAACGTCTCTGCTGAGACCAAAGACCAAGCATAACATAGGTGCATAGGACTAAAACCTAGGGCTCTGCACCAGACTAAGCCGTCAGCAACAGGTTGGCGTAAATCGCCAGCGCCACCGACATAAAAATCACCCCAATAACCGCATCAATAATCGGCGTTAGGCGCTGCAATTTTAGTTGCACCTGCGCCTTTGAAAGCATTACCGCCACAAAGCCAAACCATGCCAGTGACAGCGATAACAACAAGATAGCGGCAGCAATTTTAGTGCTAATCGTAACGGTCGGCGTAATCAAAGCCGAAAACAGGGTTAAGAAAAACACTAATGCTTTTGGATTCAATAAATTGGTATAAAGCCCAGTTAAAAAACCTTGCCTACGCGACATAGCGCCAGCTAAGCCACCAGCAACAGACGCCACGCCTTCAACGTCACCAGCGCTAATGACAGCATCATCATTTGTCCCTGCATGGACTCTGGCACTCGCTTTACGTTTGGCCAGTATCGCAAGACCTGCACGCAGGGCACCAAACCCCATCCAAGCAAGGTAAGATGCACCCACAATTTGCACTAAGAGATACAGAGTGTGCGAACTCTTAATGAGTAGACTCACACCGGTCAGGCTCAAAATCGTGTGGGCTAAAATGGCGATTGAAATTCCCACGGCTGCGGCAATCGCCGTGCCTCTAGGCTGCTGAGTCGCAATCTTCACCATAATAGCGAAATCGGGTCCCGGACTGATCAAGGCAACCGTGTGGATCACGGCCAAGGTGAGTAATAAAGATAAATCCATAGAGATGCGGCTCCGCAAAAAAGGTGATAAACGATAACTGAGGCGGCCAGTATGGCCATTTGTCGCCGGACTGAATTGTAATAAATTGCACTATTCTGTTTTATTCGAATCAGTCGTCGAAAGACGGAAAAACTAGAGCATACGTCGCTGAAATTGCACCGGCGATAATAGGAATGCCTGCTTAAAGGCTTTATTTAAATGGCTCTGATCGAAAAATCCGAATTGCTGCGCCACATCCGCCACTAAGGCGCCATGGCTTAAGGACTTTTTCGCCAACTCTAAACGCACCCGCTTGAGATAAGCATGGGGAGTCATCCCTGTCGCCTGTTTAAATTGCCGTAAAAACTGAAACTTACTTAAATTCACTTCATTGGCTAAGGTTTCAAGTTGAGTATTATGCCAAGGCTCATCGTGAATTCGCTGTTTCACTAAGCTCACCTGCAACTTAGATAACCCCTGCGGTTGATTCGGTTTAGATAGGCCAGATGAAATACCGCTCGGGTAACGCTCCAGCAGCAGATGAATAAAATTCAGTAAGTGGGACTCACCCGCAAGCGCACTGCATTGGCTTTGAATTAATAGCTCGTGTAGCTGAATAAAATATTGATAAAGCGTTGGGTCATCCACCATAGGCGCGCTGAAAAAGTGCTCCTTCAAGCCCAGTTCTTGGCTGACTTCATTCATGTATTCCACGGGGATAGACATGACTTTCACCCGATAACCGTCGGCATCACGGCTCTGGCCATCGTGGGTTTCGTCGGGGTTTAAGGTCGATAGACTGTGCTGACCGAGTTGGTAACTGCTGCCCTTATTCACAAACTGCTGCGCACCTTGGGTGACCACACCTAAGTGGTAATCCAGATGCACATGTTTATCGAAACTGAAATGCGTGAATTCCGCCTGACTCAGTTCTATGCCTGATAAGCTGGGATGACGCCAATAGTTAATGTTTTCAATGGGTGTTGCAGTGCTCATCGCTCGCGGCTATTACCTATAAATCAGCATAAAAACTGGGGAAACTCAAATCCACTAAGGTTCATTCTAGCCTTCATTGTCAGCGCGGGAATAGTAAATTATTGCAGCCATATCGTTTGCTGGAATGTGCGCATAGATTCGCGCTGAAGAAAAACAAAAACGCCCAACTCTGTGGGCGCTTATAAATAAGGTGATGCTTAAGTTAAGCGCTAGGCTCGTCAGTATCACTTACACTTAATATCGATTAATGCGAATGACTGCCGTGTCCGCCTTGGGCTTCAATCGCTTGGCCTTCGCTGTTGTAAAAACCGCTGCTGCCATGCTCGATAAAGCCTTGGTTGATCATCTTAGCGATAAAAGGATCGGACTCACTGTCGCCCACATCGGCAAAATCAATATCTTGATAATCTTGGGTTAATACCACAAAAGCATCGCTATCAAATGGCTCTACGTCCACCAGCTTGTAGGCTAGATTCGGTTGAGATTGACCTAAGATAAACTCAGCGGGCAGGCCGATGGCATTAATCCATACCAGCTCACTCTCTAAGCCGTTAACCTTACCTTCAAAGCCTTGAGTCGCAAAACACGCCTCTTGCTTAGCTTGTGTCTTGGTCATATGTGTTGGCAATGCGGGCGATACTACATGGTACAACTGGTCGCGATCGTGCTGAATGTTGAGTGCGCGCAAATCACCTTTGCGATAAGTCACAGAACGTTTTTCAGCGGGGAAATAACGCACGTACTCGCCATTGCTCGACCATTGTTCAAATGTTGAACCATCACGCTGAATAATAAAGTCTTGTCCATTACGGATGAGGGTCATTTGCCATTGCTGGCCCTTGCCATCGGTCACTTGATATTGAGCCTTTAAATGCTCGGCTTGTAGCGTTGGACACTGAGCCTCTTGCGCTGCCATAGCAATATTTGGCAGAACTAAGCTGGATAACATTAGAGCCAATAGACGGTTTTTCATTAGACTTCTCACTTGCTGAACAGAGTAAACACTTAAGCTTTTGTAAACGCTTTGGGATGTTAAATCGTTAGGCTAAAGGCCGATGGATGACATATGCCATCCATCAGCACTGCTTTTACTCAACTATTACTGCACTATTTCTTACTTAACCGCAGCCGCTTCAGCTTTAGCCACTAAATTTGCCGCGCGGTTCATCACGTGGAAAATGTGGTTCTGCTCAACCGTACCTTGGATAAGATCCGAACTTGGGCCGCGGGCGAAAATCGCCACATCTTCCCCAGCATGGGTCTCATCGCTTAATGGCACTAGGGCTTCTTGGTGGAATCCGGCGCTTTGGGTATCAACAAAGTTCAAGTCCTTACGACCTGCGTCCACAGGGAAGTTGTAACGCTCATCGCCACCTGTCGCTAATGACGCATAGCCCATGCCGTTAGCGTAACCGACTGTGGTATATGGCAGACCGTTAGCATCGGTAGAGTTAGTCACTTCAGCAACGCCATTGGCGTCGTTTGACTTCACTAAACCTAGGATAGGGTTACCACGGGTTGGATAACCTGCAATGGTGAACACATGGCTGTGATCCGCTGTGACCATTAACAAGGTATCGTTGGCCGAGGTTTTTTCCATCGCCACACGTACCGCTTCAGACAATGCCACAGTATCATACAGCGCACGCGCCGCGTTACCTGCATGGTGAGCGTGGTCGATGCGGCCAGCTTCAACGATCAGCACGAAGCCTTTTGAGTTTTTCTTCAGAATATCAATCGACTTAGCCGTCATTTCCGCCAGTGATGGCTCGCCAGTCACGCCCGCTTCGGTGCGATCGTAGTCGTATTCCATGTGCGATGAGTTGAATAGGCCAAGCAAATGATCTGTGCTTGCCGCATCCACACCGAGGAAACCATCTCTGTCTTGCACGTAAGCGGCGTTAGTGTATTTGCTCATCCACTCGGTTGTGAGGTCGCGACCGTCGTTACGCTTACCGGCTTTACCTTCTGGATCAATGGTCGTCTTAGGAATAAAGCTACGGCGACCACCACCCAACATCACGTTAAGACCGCTGCCGTAGTTAAAGTCGAGCATTTGCGCGGCGATATCTTTACAGCCGTTAGTCACAGCTTCGGCTGGTAGATTTGAATCGGCTTCCCAATCACGTTCTGGCACATGGGCGTAAGTCGCCGCAGGGGTTGCGTGGGTTAAACGCGCCGTTGTTACCACACCCGTTGCCATTCCCGCCATTGCGGCAAGCTCGAGTGATGTCACTAAGTTTTGATCTTTAGTCGAAGCACAGTTAGCACGTACTACGCCTTCAGCCTGTGAAATCACGCCTACGTCAGTTTTAACCCCTGTCATCATCGCCGACATAGTGCCTGCAGAATCCGGCGTTTGGCCGTCGACGTTATAGGTTTTAGAAAGACCCACATAGGGCAAAGTTTCGAAAGATAACGAGTTTTCTTCACCCGTTTTGCCTTTTAGCTGGCCTTCTAAAATACGTGCGGCGGTAATGGTTGATACACCCATACCGTCACCCACAAACAGGATCAGGTTTTTAGCGGCGCCCACATCATTGTTAACCGTTAAGCCTTCGGCTTTGGTCACGCGAGCTTGGGCATCGACATACCACTGATTCACAGCAGTCCAATCTTTGCCATTGCTACCGTTAGACCCATTTGATCCATTGCTACCCGGAGTGCCCGCGGCACCGTTATCACCATCGCTACCGCATGCGGCTAAACCCAGCATGGCTGAAATCGCGACTACTAGTAATTTCTTATTCATTTTTTGCTCCAAAAGTGAGGACTCAGTAACTAATTCGGGATTAGTACTTAGTGCCGCCAAGCTGCTGCGCTTGGTTGATAATGTGGAAGATCACGTTCTGCTCAATCACGCCCTGAACCAGATCCGAACCTGGACCTCTGGCATGTAGGCTGATGTCTTCACCGGCGTGAGTCTCACTTTCCATTGGGATAAGCGCTTGTTGCATAAAATCTTTATCTTGCGTATCGACTGAGGTTAAGTCGTCACGCACACCCACCACAGCACCAGGGCCGTTGGTATAAGCCAGCGTGGTGTAAGGCTTGTTGTCATTCGCTAAAGCCAATGAACCGCCCACATCGTGCACTAAACCTAAGATAGGATTACCGCGTTCTGGATAGCCTGCGATAGTGAACACATGGCTGTGATCCGCTGTTACCATGATCAAGGTATCGTCGCTGCTGGTTGCATCCATTGCCGCTTTCACTGCATTAGATAATTCAACCGCATCGGTCAGCGCACGGCTCGCATTGCCCGCATGGTGGCCATGGTCGATACGGCCAGATTCAACGATCAGCAAATAACCTTTATCGTTCTTCTTCAATATGTCGAGGGATTTGGCGGTCATTTCAGTTAGTGATGGCTCACCAGCTACGTCATCGGCGCGGTCTGCTTCATATTCCATGTGCGATGGATTGAATAGGCCGAGTAAGTGATCTGTGTTGGCGGCATCAATGGCGTCGAAGCCTTTTTTGTCCCACACATAGGCAGATTTGCTGAAGTTATCGACCCAAGCTTTGGTTAAGTCTTTGCCGTCTTTACGTTTACCGGCTTTGTTCTCGCCATCTGTCACTGTCGTTGGGAGGAAGTAACTACGGCCGCCACCTAATGCCACAGTTAACGAATTAGCTTCATCGCGCATCACCAATTGGCTGGCGATATCGGTACAACCGTTCGCCACCGCTTCGGCAGGTAAGTTGAAATCGCCTTCCCAATCGCGCTCAGGTGATTTGGCATAGGTTGCCGCTGGCGTGGCGTGGGTTAAACGGGCAGTAGTAACAATCCCTGTCGATAAGCCTTTGGCATTAGCAAGGTCGACCAGAGAAACGAGTTCATTGCCTTTTGAAGACAAACAGTTACCACGTAAGCTGGTATCTGAAATAGAGATAATACCCGCCTTGGTTTTAACGCCCGTTGCCATGGCTGTCATAGTGCCCGCAGAATCTGGCGTTTGTTGGTTAGTGTTATAGGTTTTCACTAACGCCGTGTGGGGGAACTGTTCGAAACTTAAGAAATTTTCTTCGCCGCCTTGGTTGTCGGCTTGCTCCTGCCCTTGCAGAATACGGGCTGCCGTTAGCGTCGACACGCCCATGCCGTCACCGACAAATAGAATCACATTTTTAGCGGTTTTCTTGGTTTCAACCTGCGCTTTAGCCGCGACATTTGCCGCACTGTCTTTAAACCATTGGCTGTCTGTTTGCGTTGCGGGCAGGACTGCAGCATGGGCCACAACCGTCATTAAGCTGCATGAAATGGCTGCAGCGATCCGTTTAATATTCATCACGTTCATCACCGATTTATTATTGAGTGTATGAGGGTATTCCCTGTAGAGGCGACCCGATTTTCAGGCATTTATGTGACGAATAGGTGTGATTTGAATGGCGGTTTTATTGCGGCTAAATGTCAGATTTATTTCAACTAACAAGATGCAAGACGTTAAGTTTGACCACCAGCATAAACGTGATGTATCAAAAGGTATTCAATAATAACGTGTGGCTTGCGTACTATTGCACAGACTCGGCTGTGCCTATTCTCATTCCGCAACTAAGCCATAGGAGTGGTAAATCTGCTTAACACGACCAGAAGCAGCCATTTCAAGCAGTGCTTGATTAAGGGCAGCGAAAATGGCCAGATGGGGGGATTTGCTGGACATGCCAAAATAATGCTCAATCCGATTCTGCTGCCTAAAATCGGCATAACTAAAACGATCATACGCTAACTGAGTGAGAGCACTCTCAATGGCGGCGCGATCGAGCACGGCCATAGTATCGAAACGCCCCATGATAAACATGCGTGCCATGTTTTCATCATCGATAGATTCCACTTTATTCAGTGCCAGATCCCCATCAAAGCGTTCGAAATAAACCGTTCGCCGCTTAACCCCCACGGTAACCTTATATAAATCTTCATAGGATTTAATCCGCGCCTCCTCACCCGCTTTGACGAGGAACAGAATATCCCGCTCCTGAATCGCGATAGGGCCAAGAAAATGGATAAATGCCTCTCGCTCTGGAGTTCGTATCGTGCGAGGTACTATATCGACCATCCCCACCTGCAACTCATACAGGCTGCGGGCAAAGGGGCGAGCGGTCCATTCGATGCGATATCCAACCTTAGCCGCCGCTTCTTCGAGGATATCCTTAACCGGCCCCGTCATCCGATTGTGCTGCTCGTCTAGCACCATTTCGGGCGGTCTATGCCGAAAATCGGCGCGCAACACCTTAGGTAAGGGAGCCGATAGTGCCTCCACCGCGAAGAGTATGGTGACTAAACATCCACAAACTAGAGCAAACCATATGTGGTTAATTGGGTGTGACAAAGTGATGTTCCTCTTATAAAACATGTAGATGCTACCTAGCTTTTAGCATAGCTCAGAACGCTTACATCAACACTCGCCAGCAAGTTAAATCGCTCTCGCTCGGCGGTTTAAACTTGGAGGCAAAATTCCAGTGACAGCTATCCCGCTAACACGGAAATCATTCCAATGCCAAGCCCTACTATGACTATACTGTATTGGTTTAACTTGAAAGCATAAGTGCGGATTAAAGCATCGATATGGACATTCATGCCATAGATGGAAATACCCTTTACTAACAAAAACATAACACGCTTTTGTATGTTAAAAAGAATCAATCTAAGGAACAGATGAAAATCCCAATAGTTCTCTATGGCCGCGGCCAATGCAGCTTACCTCCCACTCAATTGCCCCTTTGGAAGTGGTGGCAATGCATGGATCACGGGGAGTAAGCATGAGAACCAAGCTTGCTAACAGCTTAGCGATACTACGGCAAAGATCCCGTTCAACCGTTGCTAAAGTATTATTAATCATAGGAATGTTTGTAGGGATCTGCATCATTTTAGCCACACTAGTGTATCTTCAAGGCAGCATTTTTGATGGTGTACGCACCTATGTCCGTGGCGAAGGTTTGTGGGCCAAGGCGCAAAAAGATGCCATCTTTTACCTCACATACTATTCCTATAATAAAGACGAAGTGAACTACCACCGCTACCTCGGCGCAACTAGCGTTATCCTGGGCGATTATAAGGCCCGTCAGGCCTTACTCTCGGTCCCTGTCGATGAACAAGCCGCCAAACTCGGTTTTATGCAAGGCCTCAATGACGAACGGGATACCGAATCGCTCATTTGGTTTTTCCACCACTTCCACTCGACACCTCATATGCAACAAGCGGTTCAGTTGTGGGGCTTAGCCGACGAACGTTTTGAGTCTGTAATGCAGCTCGCTGAAAATATACGTAATGAAATCAACCAATTTGGTGGTAGACCCGAAATTCTTGCACAGTATCGTCAACAGTTGATTGAGGCCAATGATGAGTTACTACGCCTCGAAATCGCCTTCTCTGCGATCCTCAGTGAAGGAGCCCGCTGGGTAAAGCAAATGACCTGGTTGCTTAGCCTTGGCACACTCCTGCTATTTATCGGCATTGTTATCTTTGCCAGTCGGCAGATCATCCACAATATTGCTAAGTCTGAACAACTGCTGCTCATGAGTGAATCTCGTTTTAGCAGCCTGAAAAACTCTAACACTATTGGCATTATTTCATGGCAGCTAGATGGCAGCATCCAGGATGCTAATGATCACTTCCTCATGATGCTCAATTTTGACCGCGCGGACTTAACCTCGGGCCTAATCAACTGGCGCTCACTCACACCGCCGGAATGTGAAGCAAGAGATGCCATCGCCCTTGCCGAGTTGGCGCAATTTGGCCACTGCCAACAATATGAAAAACAACTGATCAGCAAGAACGGCGCCTTAATCCCTGTGATGCTAGGGGCCAGTTTCTTAAATGGGAGTGATCGGGAAGGCGTGGCATATTTTATGGATTTAAGTGCCAGCAAACAGGCCGAAGATAAACTTAGACTCGCAGCGACCGTATTTAATGCCAGCACCGATGGCATCATTATCACCGATCCACAACTAAATATTATTTCTACCAATCAAGCATTTACTGATATCACAGGCTTTACCCAACAACATTTACAGGGGGATGCGGCACGTTTTATCAATAGTGGACATGAAACTGAAGACGCTTACCAAGCTATGCTAAACCTGCTACAGCAGGGTGAACAATGGCAAGGTGAAATCCTAAAGGAAACGCTATTGGGCGATAAACTTTCACTCAGTTTACATATCAATACGGTACGCAATGATCAGGATCTGCTCACTCATTTTGTCATCGTCATCACAGATATTTCCGAGCGTAAGGCAGAGGAAGAATACCTGCGCCATATCGCCCACCACGACGCCCTAACCAATCTGCCCAATCGCGTACTGTTCCACACTAAGCTCGAACAAGCCATAGTGCATGTCCAACGAACGAAAGGGATTTTTGCCATATTGTTTTTGGACTTAGATAACTTTAAGCCGATAAATGATCAATTTGGTCACGATGTCGGCGATAGACTGCTACAGCAAGTGGCGAAACGACTCTCCTCTGCCATTCGGCAAATCGATACCATCACCCGCCTCGGCGGTGATGAATTTGTCATTTTGCTGGAACACTTACCCCATGCCGAAAACGTGCAGATATTACAGGAAAAAATTGTCAATGCAGTCACTAAGCCATACACCATTAGCGGCCACTTAATACATATAGGTGCCAGCATAGGCTCGGCGGTTTATCCTGAGGATGGCACAGATGTAAAAAGCCTGATCAATCATGCGGATCAGGCCATGTACTCGATGAAAAAAAACAATAAAACTCACCTGCAGAGCCTAGGTTAGGCCTTACTTGTATGCGAGTTTGCGCCAACGCAGCCCATCGCGGATCACCTCATAGCCAGGGAACATAGCGGTAATCACTAGACTATAACTTAGCCATTGCTCTAACTGCAGCAGTGTAAATACCCCTTGAAATTCAGCACCTTGACTCTGTACTTGGTTTTGTAATAGTGGCGAACTAAAGGCCAGAAAGACTAAGAACGAGGCATAAGCAAGATTGATCCCCATATTTGCCAGTAACAATTCACTGGTCCACACTCGGCGGCGTAATTGCCACATACTATTACCCATAGACAGCAGAATAATAGGGCTAAACCATTGCAGCCATTGCTGAGCATTGGCGCTAAAAATCACAGTGCGCGCGGCTAATTGCTCGCTACTCATCCACACTGAGCACCAGATCACTAGCAAAAGGAAGAGATAGGTCGCCAGATCGACAAACACATCACTTAAACTAATATGCTGCCAACCTGGGCCGACCTTTGGCAAATTCTGCGGCTGCCATTTTTGGCAATTACTGCCGGAAATCGGTTTTCCCTGAGCCGAAAAGCTCCAAAAGGACAAGCCAATCGCGGTAAAGGCAAGGCAAGCATCGCCGATAAAACCACTGGCGAGATGTTGGATAAATCTAAATAGACTCCCCTCTGTCGAGCCCAGCCATTGTGTCGTACCGCCCACAACCTGCAGCACAAACAACACGCCGAGCACCATAAACAGGGTATGTTTAAACAGCGGAATATCCTCAGAGGCGATAATAGGCACTGATGGGACAAATTGCTGTGCGACCTTACAGGGATGGCCCATTTGCTTTAGCACGGCGGCAACTTGTGACTCAGTTAATTCACCTTGTTCAGAGAGGGCATCCAATTGGTCGCAGATATTGGCTTTTAATTCACGGCCAATTTCCTGACGTTTGTTCTCGGGCAATTCACGCTGCACCGCGGCGATATAGCGATCGACTAATTCCATATCAAATCTCCTCTGCACTCTCGTCTAGGCTGTTCATATCTGAGCCATTAGTGTCAGCACTTTGCTCCAGCAAAAAAGCCAAGGCGCCATTAAGTTGCTGCCATTCATCGGTCAGTTGACTGAGCAACTCAGCCCCCAACGATGACAATTGGTAATAACGACGCTCACGCCCTTCGGCCTGGCGCCACTCACTATCCAACAATCCTTGATCGGCTAGGCGGCGTACTAAGGGATACAGCGTCCCTTCGTCAATATCGATACCGCCGTCCTGCAACTGTTTGCGGAGCGAATAACCGTAGTGGGGTTGTTTTAATAATCCCAGTACCGCCAACACTAATACTCCACGGCGCAACTCGAGTCGCATTTTGACTAGCTGTGAACTTGTCATGGTCGAATTCCTATTCTTAACACTGTGTCACACACACTGTGTGCCACACAGCAAATACTATGCAGCACACAGTAATAATGCAAGTTTTAATGCACAGTTTTTATTCATTTTGTTTAAAATAGATACAAACCATTGTTTGTATTGAATTTAGAAAAATGCCAATCTCTGCCGCACACAACTCAAGTCTCCCCGCCGTCATACACCCAAAGCGAATGACTTATAGATAAGCAAAGCTAAGATAAAAAATTGCAAAACTTTCGATGCTTGAGTAACTTAGCAGTCACTATTGAATCGCTGACTTATTAGCCTAAGATCGGCTGTATCTGCAAAACGGCATACATTAAGGACATAGAAAATGCTTATGGATAGAGGCGTGCTGGTACGCTGGAACGATGAAAAGGGATTTGGCTTTATTCAGCCCGATAAAAATGCTGCCCAAGATGTGTTTATTCACATTTCAATGTGAAACGGGCAAAACCCATTGCAGCCATATGCGCTCCTGTGCCGAAGCGACTTTTTACATTAATCACTGCCCAAATACACAAATGGATGGTAACGGCGATGGCATTCCCTGCGAGCGCCAGTGGTGCGGTTAATCCCATGATTTTCAGCAGGTTTAAACAGAGATTAGCGAAGATAAACCATGTCTACAACCGCAATCCATTATATTGAATCGCCAGAGCAACTCGAGGCCCTGCTTAAGCAACATGCCGCCGTGTTATTATTTGGGGCGCCAAGTTGTGGCGTGTGTCAGGCTTTAAAACCGCACATCGCCGCCATGTTGGCCAAGAATTTCCCTAAGATGTTGCTGGCCTATATCGACTGTGAGGCTCAAGTCGAGATTGCCGCAAGATACCACGTTTTTAGTTTACCCGTGGTGGAATCGGTATTTTATGGCAAGCCCTTTGGGCGGTTTTCAAAGGTATTTTCGCTAAGTGATCTCAAAGAGGCGATTGCTCGCCCCTATGAATTAATGGATGAAGAATAACGCCATTACTATTTTGGTAATGGTCTGAAGCCACTGTATGCGATGGGCTTGCCTAAGGTAAAAGTTGGCGGTGCTTGAGTAAGGCTCGTGATAGTTTGATTTGCCTTACCGCCGCAACCACAACTCCCTTTAGCACCGCAGCATCCGCCCTTGGCTAAATGCTTAAGGGATGTGCGCCCCTGTGATGCCTGGGTTAAGCGCAAATTCACCTCTTTACTCTGGGCGAGCAGAGTGACTATCGAGAGTTGATTATCCCCTCGGCTCACACTAATCCCCGCATCGAGCAACTTACCTAACATACGCTCGCCAATATGTTGCACCACCACAATATTGGTGTTCTGAGCGCGAATGGCCTCTAACAAGGCTTTTTTATCTTGGCAATTGCCGCCAAGGGCGGGGTTCGAGATAGAAAGTAACAGCTGATGATTTTCATCATAAAAATGGACTTGCTGCGCCTTAGTAAAATGGCTGGCAAGCCGTCCACGGCTAATAGGCAGGGCGATAATCATACTAGGTCCTTATCGGTTGGAGTCGGTAATTTCAACACCAGTCCTTGAGTAATGGCGGTCGCCACTTTTTGGCGAGCACTGGCGAGGAGATAACCAAAGGTTTGCCGCGAGATCCCCATTTGCGCAGCGGCCTCAAGCTGACTTAGGCGCTGCACATCACCAAGCTCCAAGGCTTCAAACTCGTCGGCAGCTAAAAGGATTTGAGATAAGTTGGCCGCCGGTATGCCATTAGGTTTGAACAGGCTACAGGGCACACAACTTGATAATTGACGGCATTTTTTGGGTCTTGGCATCGTGATTGCACCTCAAGGGCAAGCAACATCTCTTTCTCATCTTAAATAGTTTCTGGCGTAGGCCAGAAACTATTATTGCCATTTCCTCCATATAAACCGAGGGCATCATCACAGATCTACTCATAGGGTTTTATGGGGTTCGCATCCTTTGAGCCAACTCACCGATCACGCAGAGCGATGACTCATCTCAACCGAATAGCCGTTATCTTGCTTGATAAAATCGACAAAGTTTTTAATGGCAGGTAAGGCATCTTCCCTATGGTGGGAAACATACAGCAATTGGCTAAGATGATGCTCGGCAATCATCTCCAAGGCCCGCATCACTAAGGTGCGATTGATAAAATCTAAGCCCTGATACGGTTCGTCCAAAATCAACAGTAAGGGCTGTTTAATCAAGGCCCTACCTATCAGTAATAACCTCTGCTGACCATAATCCAGTTGCTTAAAGCCCGTGCTAGCAAACTCACTCATATGTAAAATCGCCAGCCATTCCTTCGCCAGATCCAATTGAGGTTTAGTGGGTTTATGGTACAGGCCAATGGAGTCAAAAAAGCCTGAAAGCAGCACATCTAATGCCGAGCAACTGACACGGTATTGTAAATGCAGGGCAGACGACACTATGCCAATCCGTTGTTTAATTTGCCAAATACTCTCGCCGCTGCCGCGAGGGCGACCAAAGAGGGTAATGTCATTACTGTAGCATTGGGGATGATCCCCCAAAATCAGCCCTAACAGGGTACTCTTACCGCAACCATTTGGTCCCCGCACTTGCCAATGTTGGCCCGCGTTAATCCGCCAATTCACACCTTTAAAAATCAAGCCGCTCACATACTCCACCTTGCCATTTTTAATCTCGACTAAGGGATCAAAGGCTTCGGCATTGTGGCGTTGGCGCTCCATTAACGCCAACAGCTCGGCACTGCGATTGGCCGAAAGCGCATTGAGCTGCGCCATCACAGGGTGATTATGCCACTGCTCAATCGACATGGGCGCACTGAGTTGATGTACATGCTGTCCAGATTTGAGCATCTCACTATTAAACAGCGCCACATGGCTAATACACGGCGGTAACTCTTCTTGGCGAGAGGTGATGATAAGCAGCTGAGTATGTTCGGCAACCTCAACCAGCAACTGCGACAGGCTAAGTTGATGCTCGACATCCAGCCCTGCGTAGGGATCATCTAAAATCAGTAATTCAGGCTCAGTCGCCAGCGCCCTGGCTAACATCACTCGACGGGTTTCTCCGGTCGATAACTGCCGAAATCCCCTCTGTTTTAAATGTGTTAATTCGACTTTCTGTAGAATGGGTGCCAAGTGTTCATCACTGCGGCAGCACTCCCGCACGAGGGACTCGACCGTCGAGCCGTAATCCAGTTCATCCTTTTCGAGTTCCCGCTCGAGCAGCGCCTGTTGCAAACCGAGTGACACCCAACCGATTCGTGATGGCAACCCAGTGATTTGTCCCGCATCGGGCTGAATATCCCCCGCCAAAATCCGCCCTAGGAGTGAGCCGCTATAGCTGTCGGTCGCAAAAATGGCCCAATGCTGCGCTGGCATTAACTGCCAATCCTCAACCACTAACAGTTCATTGCCTCGGCCGTAGCGTAATCCTTTAACGGCAATCGCCTGTGAGTCTGTGGTGTGATGCTGCATTGGGTACGTCCCTTGGGGTTATTTTTATCCAAGTCTAACAAGCTGTTATCATCTTTGTCCCTTCGACTTTATGCAAAGGGACTGACATACAACGGATTAAGAGCGTAGTTTGATATACAACTCGCCCTCGCGGATTTGAATATCTTCGACGCCGTCGGCAAAGGCATTCCAGAATCCTCTGTCGCCGAACTCACTGACAAGATTCACATTCTTCATATTGCCTAGCCAAGCGTTAGGGATAGGCACGCCCATCAGGCTCACGCCCACCAAGGACACACTCGGACGGCGATTGGTATCGAGGTGGATATCGAGTCCGGCATTGACCCGTAAAATCTCCCCCGCCATCACAGGAAAGTCCCGCGGGATCGGCACTAGGATTTTGGCACTTGCTAAATTATCCGAAAAATCAATAGCAATGCGCTGCGCAAAGTCGGGGTTGCGACCAATAATGGCGTTGACTTCGCGCTCGCTGAAACTCACTTGCCGATCTTCAGCGCGCTCACGGTAGGGTTCGGGTTGTAAATCGTCACTCGGGGACGATTTAGCCGAATCCTTTAAATGACTCGCGCCCCTGCGCTCCGGCTGCCAACCTAACTGACTCAGTTTATCCTCCAGCTTTGCCTCTTCTTTGCTCGATAAACTCACAGGTGTCAACGGCTTAGGAAAGATATAACTGCGAACCACAAAAAAGGTGATCCCCATGGTGAGCACTATGGTCACCAGTATCATCAACAAGACTTGGACACCGGTAAAACCCCGCTGCCAAAGGTTAAGTTTTTTGCCTGAGTAGCGCTGAGGCATTGCCAGATGGGAGTGAGATGTTGGGATCATTTTATAATTCGCTGCAAAGAAATTTCCCCGATACTACTTGGCTAAGGGCGATAAGGAAACTTCTAAGGCCAACAAGCTACGCCCGAGAAGCCAAAAACTGTTCTTGGCAAAATAATAAAAAGTCCACCCACGCACAGGGCACAGATGGACTTGAGTAGTTAACCCTCGGACGATTTACCCGCGGGACGATTCGGCTTAGATATCGAAGCGATCGGCGTTCATTACTTTATTCCAGGCTTTGATAAAGTCTTGCACGAATCTGTCTTGACCGTCTTGGGCGCCATAGACTTCAGACACGGCGCGCAGCTCTGAGTGCGAACCGAAGACTAAGTCGACGGGTGTCGCGGTCCACTTGAGTTTGCCGCTATTACGATCTTGTCCTTCGTAGATACCCTCTTGCTTCTCAGACTTGCTCCACCTGGTCGACATATCAAGTAAGTTAATGAAGAAGTCATTGCTTAGGGTGCCAGGCTTGTCGGTAAACACCCCGTGTTTCACGCCAGCACTGTTCGCATCTAAGGTACGCAGACCACCAACGAGCGCGGTCATTTCCGGCACGGTCAAATTAAGCATATTGGCGCGCTCGATCAGCATCTCTGCGGGAGACAAGCTGCTGTCCTTAGAGTAATAGTTACGGAAACCATCGGCCTTTGGCTCAAGCACCGCAAAGGAGGACACATCGGTTTGTGCCTGAGTGGCATCCATACGCCCAGGCGTGAATGGTACTGCAACCGTCACACCCGCCTCTTTTGCCGCTTTCTCGATTGCCACGTTACCACCGAGAACAATCACATCGGCCAGAGAAACCTTCTTGCCACCTTTGAGTGAAAGGTTGAAGTCTTTTTGGACTTTCTCTAACTTCGCCAGCACCTTAGCCAACTCTTTTGGATTGTTCGCCTGCCAGCTCATCATAGGTTCTAAACGAATGCGCGCACCGTTTGCCCCGCCACGCATATCGGTACCACGGAAGCTGCTGGCCGAGGCCCATGCAGTTCTCACCAATTCGGGAACCGTTAAGCCCGAAGCTAAGATCTTATTCCCTAAGGCTTTAATATCGGCGTTATCGATAAGCGGATGATCGACTGCCGGGATAGGATCCTGCCAAATCAAGGTTTCCGCTGGCACATCGGCACCTAAATATCTCGCCTTTGGCCCCATATCGCGGTGCGTTAACTTAAACCATGCCTTAGCGAAGGCCAGCTCAAACTCCTTTGGATTGTTAAGGAAACGGGTGGTGATCTCGCGGTAAATAGGATCCTCCTTCAGGGCGATATCACTGGTAAACATCATAGGCGCATGGCGCTTATCCGGAAGATGCGCATCGGGCACTAGATTTGCGGCCTTACCGTCGGCAGGGGTCCACTGGATATGGCCTGCAGGGCTCTTAGTTTGTACCCAATCAAAGGTATACAGCCAAGTTAAGTATTCCATGGTCCATTTGGTTGGGTTTGATGACCAAGCCCCCTCTAAACCACTAGTGACTGTATCTTCCGAGTGGCCTTTACCGCACTTGTTTTTCCAGCCTAAACCTTGCGCCTCAACCCCCGAGGCGGCGGGATCGGCACCGACACATTTAGAGGGGTCATGGGCGCCGTGCGCCTTACCAAAGGTGTGGCCACCCGCAATAAGCGCAACGGTTTCTTCATCATTCATCGCCATACGGCCAAAGGTGTCACGAATTTCCTTCGCCGAGGCTAAGGGATCGGGCACCCCATTCGGGCCTTCTGGATTGACGTAAATTAAGCCCATCTGGGTCGCGCCCATCGGCTTAGCCAGCTCGCCCTTTTCATTGCGTCTTTTGCTATCGAGCCAGGCTTTTTCTGAGCCCCAGTTCACCTGCTCCGCTTCCCAGTCGTCCACACGACCACCGGCAAAACCAAAGGTCTTAAAGCCCATAGACTCCAGCGCCACGTTCCCCGTGAGCACCATTAAGTCGCCCCAAGAAATCTTGCTACCGTATTTTTGCTTGATAGGCCACAGCAGGCGGCGAGCCTTATCTAAGTTCACGTTATCTGGCCAGCTATTTAATGGCTCGAAGCGTTGTTGACCACCGGCAGCGCCACCTCGGCCATCAAAAATCCGGTATACACCCGCGCTATGCCACGCCATACGAATAAAGAAAGGCCCATAGTGACCATAATCGGCAGGCCACCAGTCCTGAGGTTCGGTCATCAGGGCTTTGATATCTTTTTTAACGGCTTCGAGATCTAGGGATTTAAAGGCTTCGGCGTAGTGGTAATCACTGCCATAAGGATTTGATTCAATCGCATTTTGACGCAATGGGCTTAAGTTTAATTTTTCAGGCCACCAAAATTGATTAGCTGTCACTTGCTCTTGCGCAGTGGCCGCTCCCGCCCCTAATGCGAGAGACATAGCCAAGGTTAACGCCGATAGCGTAGGAAGGGGGTTAATTTTCATGATAGTTACCTAGTTTCGTCCTGTTCGGCCCATTTATGCGTGTTAAAGCAGGGCCATCCTTTTGCTGCTTAACGGCATACAGCAATCCATTCAGTGGTGTCGTTTCGAGGCAAAAATTGCATATGCCGTTAACACAACCGTAATTGCAGTGTAATGATAGGATTGTAAGTATTTGAAACGATTAAAATCGATAATTGGAATCGCAAAAACAGATTAGTGTTGGTTAATTTATGAAAGCATTAACAAAGTTGGCTATTACAGAAATCCATACTGTATCTGCAAAAACGAGTATTGAGGGTGATAGTCAATGACATCATGGGCCATTTGCCCATCCACTACTCGGAGCTATCTGTGATAAAATAGCGGCCGTTTTCCGTTAACGTCGATAGGGTATTGCAATGAATCCGATTATTGCCATCTTAAAAGAACACAATGTCACCGATGAAAAAATTAACGAGCTTTTTCAAGCTTTAACCGATAATCCCTTGATGGCGATGGGCATTATTGGCCAACTCGGGATCCCACCTGAAAAACTGCAACAGCTGATGGCGCTGGTGATGCAAAACCCTGCCCTGATAAAAGAAGCCGTACTCGAGCTTGGCTTAGACTTCGCCAAGGTCGAAGCCGCCAAGGCGCAACTGCAACAATAAGCCTTATTTATCGTGCCCAGTGGTAAGGGCAGCATAACTTGCCCTTACCGCTCATCCATAAAATTGATACTCATTCAAAGCCTTACCTTTACAATCGGCATATTTGATTACCAAAGAGATATAAACCTTGTCGCGCCTAAGCAAACTGTTCTGTTACAGTGGGTATATTACGCATCGCTACATAAAGGAACTCTGTATGCGCACCATCACAACGCTCCCCCTGTCCCTCTTGCTAACGCTATGTTTAATCGGTTGCAATGAACAAACGCCAGCACAACCACCACAGTCGGCAGTAACAGAAAGCGGCACAACGACTAGCCCTCAAAACCTTGACGACTCAGCCACACAAAATACCCCAGCCATCGCAGCCAAAGCCATAGACGCCAAAGCCGTCGGCACAGAAGAGCCACAGGTTGAACGCGATAAAAACCGCTCCCAGATCGCCTTAACCAATCCGGCCTCAGATAAAACCAACATTATCGCTAAAGGAGATGGCATTATGCTTCAAGGCACTGTGAGATATATGAATTTAGAAGGTGGGTTTTGGGGCATAGTGGCAGATAACGGACAAAAAATACTGCCTAAAAATCTTCCCGCAGAATACCGAAAAGATGGTCTGCGCTTAAGTTTTAGCGCGCAGGAAATCACTGGCATGATGACAATCCAACAGTGGGGCACACTCTCCAGCGTGAGTGATATTAGTGTGATAGGCCAAGTCGATAGCCAATCCAGTGATCCACGACTTTAAAGCGGGGTTAGAGTAAATTTTATGGGACGTCCTTACAGGGACGTCCGATTTCCTCTATTCAAGTAATCTGAATACCTTTTATAAGCCTAGCTCTGCAAATTTAACAATGAGTAGCTTGTTACACTTAATTTGCAGCCTTATGGCCGAGGTGAATCAAGGTCGTGGGGCTTCACCCCACACCCGACCAAGGAGGACTGCTCGTCCTATCCTCCTTGGATGCTCCAAGACGCCCCTAACGGAGTTGAAAGCCCCTTGGGCATTAAGCGTCCTTATGCTATCGCATCAGACGCTCGTCCCTGATTCGACTGACGCTATCTCGGCATCCATGCCTCGATCACGCAACGAACGCAAATGCCCTGTGGCAACTCCGAGGGGATGGTGAACTCCTGTCGCTTTGGTGTTGTCTGCAATTTACTGAAAAGAAATGTTTGTCCCATCTTTGGTAATACCCACCATAGGCTCTAGCGAGATATCATTACTAGCGAATCATTACCAGCGTGAGTCATTTTCACAGGGCTCGCCATCATGATCGCCATCCATCTTGGTATTAGGGCAGTATTTAACAAAAAACTCCGCCTCCTCACGAGAGGTCATCTGGCTACAATACTGACGACCATCGCATCTAAAATTATTAGACATTATCGCCGCCGCTTCCTTTGCTTTATCAATAGCCTGACTATCGATAATCGGCTCTTGCGCCGCCTCGTAGGACTCGTACTCCACCTTGCCATAATAATGCCAAACACCGTAGCCAATTAGCGCTAATAACAATATCCGTTTCACCTGAACTCCCCCATGATTTTTGTTTTACAGTATGTGAGCTTAAATCAATATTCAGGCATAAACACTATAACAACTCAGCTAAACGCCACCCGCCGTTATTATTTAGGCTACCAGACGCTATATAGAAACCTTGCAACGATCAGTATATGTCGTTGACCTTAAAGTAATTACATAAAAAATATAACAAAATCAGAGCCTATATCGATAAACTGCGATAGCATTAGACAGATAATATGTCAGTCGACCCTGACTGAATGTAGGAAGCACTTTGCCATGGAAAGTGGCAGCATAGTGACGCCTGAGACTATTTAGCTGTGAAGTAAACTATCAAAAAACAACAGGGACTTGTGTATGACACCATCATTTTTATCAAGAATGGCATGGGTATTTATCGGAATTTACTTAAATCTGTTCGCGATAAATGTCGCGGCATCGACATCATTCGAAATACCGAATAGTCATGTACACACCATCCATTCTAAAGCGCTTAATCGTACTTATGATTTGTATATTAAACTGCCCAAAGGCTATACCGATCCTCAAAATAGTGCCCGTACTTACCCCAGCATTTACTTAAATGATGGCCCATATACTTTTCAAGTTGCCGCTGGTGTCACGCATTTACCGATTAGCAGTGGTCGATTTTCCCCCTCAATATTAGTGGGCATTTCATATTCTCAAGGGGAAAATGGCATGTTTAGCCGCGTGCGCGACTTAACCCCAGTTAAGGATCAAAGTTGGGTAAAATTTGAAACGGGTGAGGCGCTTAATTACCTCACCTTTATTGAGTCGGAAGTGATCCCATTTGTGGAGACTCATTACAGAGCAGCGCCCAACTACAGAACACTTGCAGGTCAATCTTTAGGGGGATCTTTTGGCGTTTTAGCACTGTTGACTAAACCCCAATTATTTGAAAATTATATTCTGACGAGCCCGTCGCTGTGGATCCATGACCGCTATCTTTTCGAACTAGAAAAACAATTCGCCGCAAAAAATACTGAATTAAAAGCCAAAATCTATTTTGCGACTGGCGCAATGGAAACGCCCGCCAACGGTAGCAAAAATGACATGGTAGGTTTGCAAAATGCGTTCGTCGCTAAGCTACGCTCGCGTAACTATTCGAGTCTTGAAGTGAAAGACGACATCATCGAAGACGCCTATCACGAGACGACTTTTCCTATCGGTTTCACTAAAGGCGCATTATGGCTATACGGAATGAACAGTCAAAAACAATAAAAATTTAACAATGGATGGCTGTTAAATTCAAGAATAAAGTTAACTTCATAACGTTCACATCCTAATGTTTAATATAAAAATTGACTCGAAAAGAAATTGACATTAAGGTTATTTACAACAGTGATTCATCAAACGAAAACTTTTGAGATAAGGTATTGGTATTGAACATGACAAAGAAATATGATTCATCAGAGTTAATACTCCCTTCGTCTTACGAGGAAGTTGTAAATGAATTACATAATAGAACTATAAATGAAGCAATGATGGACTTTTTCATTCCTGTAACCGTAACTGAGGAAGCAATAACAGAGCTAAGTACTCGAATTAGAAACTCAGGAAAGCTAAGTTTTATTGTTGGGAGGCCTGGTGTTGGAAAATCAACTTTTTTCAACCACTAAGTTGGAGGAAACATATTAACATATCGTCTTTACAGTACTTTGATGCACAAAACTATATTGGTACAGAAAAACTCTATAAATTAACGGAATTTCTAAACGGTCTAAGTAATGAGACGATCTCAAAAAAAGACAAGGGTCCTGCATGCGTCATAATAAACTATTTAGAAAATTTAAGTGGACTTGACCAAGATGTGATAAAAGGTTTTTTTAGGGATTTAAATGGAATTTTACGCCGTGCTCCTTTTCTTGTACTTTGGCCATTAACTGAAGATTCAGATGTTCAAACTATGCTGTCATATTCTAAAGCTGTATCAGGAACTCTTTTCCAAAAGGGATTTGAACTACTTAACTTTAGTGGTCCTGGTAAAGAGTATTTCTGCGACATAGCAACTAGAACTATTGAAGTTATAAATGGGAAATCAATTGCAGATTTCAATTTAAATACTAATGATCTTGAGAGCGTCTTAAGAGAGTTCAATCAAATAGCCAGAATAGATCAGACAATTAGAATTTATCTTGAAATGGTAAAAGAACATTGGGAATCAAAAAATCAATATTTTAAAAAAATAAAAGACAAAATGCCAAAACCCAATGAAGTATGGTTTATCTTTACTTATAAGAATGCTGAAGATGTTGTAAAACAGTTTGCTAGGCAGAGTGAGCATTCAGAGAATGCATGGATGGCAACGCATGAAAAATTATATGAATATATAAGAACAAATGATCAAAGGAAGAGCATCTGGGACTCTCAAAGACTACAGTTAGCAATTAATGGTGCTTTAAAAACAAGAATACTTTTCATGTCAACAAACGCATTAATAATGGCAGTAAACTCTTACAGTGATAATAAAAAAATTAAAGATGCCCTTGCTGAGTTTAATTTAAATAGAAACTGGGGACTCAGGCATAAAGCACAAGAAACTTTAAGCAGAACCCATTAATTAGGCTTCTAGCAAATAAAGAACACCCAATAGGAAAGAAAAAAGGAAGTCAAACTCAAGAAGCACTGAACAAAGCCGATCTTCCATTTAAAAAGTTAAACCAACTAATTAGCACTAGACAGTTATCTGACTCTCACTTAAATAAAGCGATAGCTAATTGCATCAATGAGTGCATAGAAGTGAATGCTATATCAGAACAACCACATCCTTGGATAAAGTCTATCCGTCCTGATATTTTTATTGAAACAGAAGGAAAGCAAATTTTCTTAGAATTTCACTATACTGATAAAGATGTGCCAGGCGAAATAGCGGACTATGTTTTAAGAAAACTAAATATGTATATGAATCAGTTAGAAGATTATTCTGGGCAAAAAGTGCTATTCTAATACGTGCTATTTTCTCATTTTTAATTATCTGTATAATTCTACTGGTGCAATTTAATGGAGGCTGTTCATAATTCTGTGTCAGGTTAATTTCACAGATCGATATGGTTTTCTAAGCGTCCCTCAAAATGGATTGAGAGCTGTGATAGCGTCAAATTCCAGTTTTGGATGGGGTGCGTCCAGCGCTCAGAGGCCTTCAATATACCCGCGTAAAGCAGTTTGAGTAAACTGTTCTCGTTAGCAAAACCGCCCTTTGTTTTGGTTAACTTCCTGAATTGGCGATGCACGGCTTCAACGGCAT